>ERZ1292645.385-Hain-H14-02um-R2-385-length-16445-cov-12_pt1 | contig 16445 bp, 20 predicted proteins | sample MGYA00564401_ERZ1292645 | MGnify/ENA primary metagenome ERZ1292645 (study PRJEB36523, sample SAMEA6512644) | groundwater metagenome | collected 2019-01-09 | study: AquaDiva: Metagenomics assemblies of 32 groundwater samples | reverse complement strand
CCGTAATGCCACCATGTCTATTGACTGGTGGATAGGCGCTCAAATTATTTTACTTATTCCCAGAATTTATATAAAAATGCGGGGAGCAGGATTCGAACCTGCGAAGGCACTAAGCCAATAGATGGCTCATTTTGATTTTTTCATCAGTTTTTGGCTTCATAACTCTTACCAAACTTGAGTTTGGATGTTCTAGCGCCTAAACGCCGAAACACTATCCCGTATGACCAAGCTTTAATCAGTAGCTTTTTGGCCGCTCCGGCATCCCCGCGAATGTAATGAGCGGGGATCAGCAAATCTCTGATTCCAGCGCATCCCCGCATAAGAATTAGGATTAGAATTTGATTTAAAAACATTACTAAATATTTTAATTTAAAAAGAAATTAAGTGATTAATTCAAATTTTTTAGCTTGCTTTCAATTGCGCCAAGCTCTGTTTCAAGTTTTTCAAGCTGAGTCATTTCTTTCTTTGGCGTTTTTTCTTCACGAGTCTTGTCTATTTTCTTTTTCTTAAGCGCCTTAGCAGCAGGTCTTGGAGTTTCCTCTATAAAGATTGGTTTTAAATTTGTCTGGGGGAGCCTTCGCTTTAGATTTCCAAACAATTTGTTCGCATCCTTTAGCAAGCCTTTTAGCTTATGCATTCTCTCAAGCTTTTCGTGCCTCGTATGCTTAAAATTTTCAAATCTTCTCAGCACTTGGATTATCTCCTTCAAAGTTTCAAGAATATTCCTCCTTATTTCATTAGGCTCTTTTACCTGTATAAAAAAAGCCTCATTGCCTTGTTCTTTCATCTTCGTCAAGTTTGTTCCGGCTCAAACAGTATTTTATCTATTACATCTATCTTTTTCTCGATCTCGCTTAGATTATTGTTCCACATTGTGAGTTCTGCACTCTCGTCATTCCTTAATCTATCAATGCTTCCCAAGGTTTCTCTAATTTCTTTTATTTTTCCTTTTATCATATCTATAACATCCAAGATTTCCTTGTACTCGTCAATCTTTACAAAAACAGGCATACCGCTTCTTTGCTCTTTCATATTTACTCACCTTTGAATAAAGTTTTATCAACAAAAATAAGTCTTTTTTGCAAATCGTCAAGTGCTGATCTAACCTCATCAAAGGACTTGTCTTTTGCAGTCTTTATTCCCTCTAATTTCATCAATGTCTCCTCAGCTTTTCTTAAATCACTCCTGATGATGTTGATGCTCCCCAGGGTTGTTTTGAACTCATCAACTCTGACATAAAGCGTTTTTCCGCTTGGAATTTCCTTCAATTGCGCCTCTTCTGGAACATTTTTCAGTTCAATTGGGGTAGATTGAGGGAGTTCCGGGATTAACTCGGTAGAAAAGTCAACAGGCTCAGCTGGAGCCATTGGCATCTCTCCTATTCCTGAAAGATTAGTAAATTCTGGGGCAATGCTTTCTTTAGCCGAATCCTGGATAATTTCCATTCTCTCAGGAAAATCAAACTGCGGCATTGGAATATCACTGCCAGAAATCTCTCCTTCCGGAAAAGTCGGAAGATCGGGAAGTTTAGAAAAGTCTTCTTCCGGGAGTTTAGAAAAGTCTTCCTCAAAACCTTCCAGTGGAGGGGGCTCAGGCGGCAAATCTAAATCTTCCAGATTCTCTTTCTTATTTCTCTTTAATAATTTCAAAAAACCCACTAGTACGCACCCTATTTGGTATACAATGTCATTTTTATTAAAGCTTTTGTTAGCATTTCTAAGTGGCAAAGCCCTTAAAATGTATTTTGCGCAAAAAATAAAAGGATAATCATCAAAACTGGCTATATGAGAATCTTGGCTATTACCCTTTTTATTGTGTTTTCCTTGATGAGTAACGTTTTTGGACAGCAGCCTTCATGTGACTACCAAGTTGAAATACTTGTGGACAGCAACGAATTTGAAAAAGAAGAATTCAAATGGCGAATGAGGGCTAGTAAGTTAGAAGGCAAATCCACAAACATAACAGCTACAGCCAAGATAGAAGACTCGCATGGCAAAACCGTAAAAAGCTACAAACCCTGGACTTCTGACGCAATCTCAAAGCAAAAAACCTCAAGCGAATATTCGCCAAACCTAAAGGCTGGAGAAGAATATAAAATTAGTGCCGAGATAGCTGTTGAATGCGATGATAATAATAAAGAGAATAATGCAGACATTAAGAAAATAAGCATAAAGGGAGAAGAAATAAAAAGTGAGAAGATCAATAAAGATAGTCTCAAAAAAGTTACAAAGGAACAGCAAGATGAAAATAATCAGCTTATTCAAAAAACACAAACTTCCGTCGAACCAAAACCTCAAATTACAATAGACAACAGACAAGCTGAAAATGTAGTTGAATTGAAGAGTAAAGAAAGCAAAGAAACTAAGGAAATAAATTCTATGGCAGTAAGTGCAGTCAAAAGCCCGGAAATTGTCTATTTGTCAAGCAGTGAAAAATCCAAAGGATTAGTTATGATTCTTCTTTTAACCTTGTCGATTTTGCTGAACATTGTACTTATCTGGAAGAGATAATTGCAGAGCAATGCCATTTTAATGACAACAAAATTTAATCAGATGTTCTTTACTGCTATGCTTTCGATTGCATGTGTTATTTCTTTGCATTTATCTGCAATTTTTTCCAAAAGCTCGTAGATTTCCTTGTATTTTATTATGTCTATAGAGTTCTTGTAGAAATGAAATAATTCAGACAATGCCTCATGATAAATGTCATCAGCTTCATTCTCCAAGCTGTGTATTTTGGAGTAATACTCACCCATATGCTTCAATCTTTTCAAGTCAATTAAGCATTTGTTTAACTCGCCAACGCAGCTGTTGGCTATATCGACTAGCTTGATTATGTGGCTGTCTATTCTTTCCACGCCAAAAAGCACAAACCTTAGCGATACTGAATTGATTAAATCCGGGATATCATCGAGAAGAACTGCCAGATGATGCATGTCCTCCTTTTTAATTGGGCTCATTGAGGTATTATTCAGTTTTTCAATTATTTTATAAGCGATTTCATCGCCTTTATGCTCAAAACTTTTTATTATTTGGGCTTTTGATTTCCTTTCATTTCTTTCAAAATTTGAATAGCTGCCTACAAAGCCCTTTAATTCCTTAACAGCTTCCAGCGCATTCACAGACTGCTCTTTAAACATCTCAAAGAATTTCTCTTCCTTTGGAACCAGCCAGTGCATGATGCTTGCCATACTCTGAAATCTTGGGCATTTCTATAAATAAGTTTCTATAGGATTTTCCTATAAATTATGCATGCAAAACCTTTTTAAACGAATTTGCTTTCTAAAAGTTTATGATTGAAGCAGAAAAGCAAGGCGCAAACACCCATATTAGGTGCAGGACTATTATTGAGGTTTTGGGAAAGCCAATGGAATATGTTAAGGATTCAATAAAGCGGTATATTGAGCATATCAAGGAAGATTCCGAGCTTGTTGTATTAAATGAAGACTATTCAGAAATAAAAGAGCAAGGGAAGCTTTGGAGCGGGTTTGTTGAGCTGGAGCTGGTTATAAAAGGCACAGCAAAATTAGTCAGCTTCTGCTTTGAGTACATGCCTTCCTCTATTGAGGTGATTAAGCCGTCACAATTAGTAATGTCCAATCCCGAACTTTCAAATTTCCTTAATGATCTTCAGGCAAGGCTGCATAATGTCGATATGATTGTCAAACAGCAGAAGGCGGAAAATGACTTTTTAAGGCACAATATGAATGCAATACTCCATAATGCAATATTGATATGCCTAAAAATAAGCAAGCTCTCCATGGAGCAGCTTTCTCAAATTACGGGAGTTGAAAAAAAGGAGCTTGAAATTTTTGTTGAAAAATTGCTTAAAGAAAACAAAATCAAGAAAGAAGACGAGTTGTATGTGCTAGCATGATGACAGAGCTTAAAAAAGCAAGTGTGAAAAGCAAAGTTGAAGCAATATTATTTTCTACAGGGCATAGAATTAGCCTGGACGAGGTATCAAAGTTATGCCGCTCAAGGAGGGAAGATGTATTCGCAGCTTTGCAGGAGTTAAAAAAGGAATATGAAGAAAAACAATCCTCACTAATGCTCGCTGAAGATGGCGATTTCTGGAAATTCACAGTCAGAGACCATTTCATTCCTATCATAAGGAAGATTGTTACAGAGACAGAGCTTACAAAGAGCGTACTTGAAACATTAGCAGTCATTGCCTTCAAGTACCCGATTCTGCAGTCAGATTTGATTAAGATAAGGACTAATAAATCCTATGAGCATCTTATGGGTCTCGAAAAGTCTGGCTACATTTCCAGACAAAGGCATGGAAGAACAAATTTAATTAAGCTAACTGAAAAATTTTTTAGGTATTTTGATCTTACGGAAGAAAGCTTAAGGGAAAAATTCAAGGATTTTGGAAGCATTGCGCAGGCGATAAAGGAAAAAGAAGAAGAAGTTGAGAAAATAAAAGTTGAGCAGCGTCAAAAAGCTGAGGATTTGAGGAAAGAGGACGAGAAAATCAGGAAAGAGATAGAGGCGCTGGATGAAAGTGATGAAGAATTTGAAATTCCTTTAGAGATTTATAAAACTAAGTCCAATGATGTTATTTCGGAGGAATTTTCAAAACAGGGCAGTTTAATTCAGGAAAAGGACAAAATTGGTGAATTGGAGATTATTGATGAAGAGCAAAAAGAAATGAAAATAAAAGAAACAAGAACAGAAAAAATAGAATTGCCGCCCGAACTAAAAGAAATGAAAATCGATAATGGGCATACACAAGCTCCGCCAGAAGACCTTAAGCCAATACCAAAACAAAAAAAGAAAAATAGAGGGATACAATTAACAGCTGAAATGAAAAAGATTGTTGATGAAAAGGTTGAGAGGATAACTGGCATGCAAAAAGAAGACAAAGCGGAAAATACAGAGACTTGATGCCTTCTAAAAATTGGTTTTTAATAATGCCCTAAGAAAGTAGTAACAAAATTGAGACAAAATGTTCCTTCTCCAATGCCCAAAGTGCAAGAATAAGATGAAGTACCAGAGTAAAGATATTTATATCGCTGGAAAGAAAAAGAAATGTGTTTATTGCAACAAAAGTTTTTCTGTGAATGTGTCAATAATTAAGAAAATCTAGTTTTATTTTTCCATATAGAAAATTTCTATATTGAAAATAATACGAAAACATAATCCTTATAAAGTATTGGAGCTCCCATTTTATAGACGACAAATGGACATTCAAATTCTCTAAAAAATGGCTGAAGAAACTCAGGAGAAATTAGGAACGAAAATAGTACCTAGAATTATTCAAGAAGAGATGAAGCAAAGCTATTTGGATTATTCTATGTCAGTTATTGTTGGAAGGGCATTGCCTGACGTTAGAGATGGTTTGAAGCCTGTGCACAGGCGTGTTTTGTTTACGATGTGGGAGGTAGGTTTGCTCCACAATAAGCCGTTCAAAAAAGCTGCAAATGTCGTAGGAAATTGCATGGCTCGTTTTCATCCCCATTCTGATGCTGCAATTTACGACACTCTTGTAAGGCTTGCTCAAAATTTCTCTATGCGCTATCCCTTAGTCGATGGCCAAGGAAATTTCGGTAGCGTTGACGGTGACCCTGCTGCTGCAATGAGGTATACAGAATGCCGCTTGACAAAACTCGCAGAGGAAATGCTTGAAGACATTGACAAGAGAACAGTCAGATTTATTCCGAATTTTGACAATAGCACGCATGAACCGATTGTTTTACCATCAAAACTTCCGAATCTGTTGATTAATGGTGGCTCTGGGATTGCAGTTGGAATGGCTACAAACATTCCTCCAAATAATCTTGGAGAAGTAATTGATGCTGTAATTAGGCAAATTGACGATAAGGATTTGAGCATTGATGAAATAATGGGCATAATCCAAGGTCCAGATTTTCCAACTGGCGCAATCATTTGCGGCAGAAACGAGATAAAAGAAGCTTACTCGACTGGGAGAGGAAAGCTCCTTGTAAGGGCTAAAACAAGCATCGAGCAAGGCAAGAACAGGTCCGTAATTATTGTAAACGAGATACCATTCATGGTTAATAAATCAGAACTTCTGGAAGAAATAGCGGACATTATCAGGGATAAAAAAATAGTTGACATTTTTGACCTAAGGGACGAGTCTGACAGGCATGGGATAAGAATCGTTATTGAGCTGAAGAAAGATGCTGACTCAAACGTTGTTCTTAACCAGCTATTTGAGCACACAAGAATGCAGACGACATTTGGCATAATAATGCTTGCGCTTGTCAATAATGAACCAAAGATTCTGAATATCAAGCAGCTAATCCACTATTATATAGAGCATAGAAAGGAAGTTGTAAGAAAAAGGACTTTGTTTGATTTAAACAAAACGCAGACAAGAGCCCATGTTCTGGAAGGCTTGATAATTGCCTTAACAAACATAAATAACATCATCAAATTGATTAAAGAAAGCAAGTCAGTAGAGACAGCAAGGGAAGAATTGGCAGCCGATTTTAATCTGACGAACGAGCAAGCAACCGCAATTCTTGAAATGAGACTGCAAAGACTTACTTCTCTAGAGCAGGAAAAAATAAAGCAAGAGCATTCTGATTTATTGAAATTAATCGAAGAGCTTAAATCTATTCTCTCAAATCAGCAAAAAATTCTTGATATAATAAAGTCAGAGTTAAGCGAATTGCGGAATAAATACAGCGACGTAAGAAAAACAAAAATAATCGAAGTCGAAAATACGGAGATTGAAACTGAGGATTTAATCAAAGACGAGGAAATGGTAGTGACAGTCACCAACTCTGGCTACATAAAGCGGCTTCCGTTGCAGACATATAAGCTGCAGCACAGGGGAGGAAAAGGCATAATAGCAACAACAACCAAGGAGGAAGATATTGTAAAGCATATTTTTATTGCAAGCACGCATTCCTATATATTATTCTTTACAAATAAGGGTAAAGTTTATTGGCTAAAAGTTTATGGCCTTCCAGAGGCAAGCAGGCAGGCAATGGGGAAAGCGATTGTGAATCTCCTTGAGCTTCAGAATGACGAATTTGTGACTGCTTTTGTACCTATAAGGAATTTCAATAATCAAAGCTATCTTATTATGGCGACAAAGAAAGGAACTATTAAGAAAACAGGGCTTATGGAATATAGCAATCCAAGAAGGCACGGCATTATTGCAATCACCCTTGAACAAGGAGATGAGCTGATTAATGTCGAGTTAACAGACGGCAGCAATCAAATTATCTTAGCCACAAGAAACGGATTAGCTGTGAGATTTGAAGAAAGAAACGTTAGGCCGACGGGGAGATCCGCACATGGCGTTCGAGGAATAAGTTTAAGGGATAATGATGGGGTTATTGGGATGGTGGTTGCCTCAGATGAGAAGACCTTGCTGTGCTTGACTGAAAACGGCTATGGAAAAAGAACTTTAATATCTGAGTACAGGCTTATCAACAGAGGCGGCTCTGGGGTAATAAACATCCAATGCAGCGAGAGAAACGGCAAGGTTGTTTCTATTTGCTCTGTAACGGAAAATGATGATATAATCTTTATAAGCAAAAATGGAATAATCATAAGAGTGCCTGCAAGCGATATCTCAGTAATCGGAAGAAGCACGCAGGGAGTGAGGCTAATGAAGCTTGAGCCCAGTGACAAGGTTGTTGCTGCTGTGAAAGCCCCGAAAGAAAATGACAATAAACAGCCATTAATATTGAAAGATGAGCAAAATTAATTCAAATAAAAATGCAAAAGAAAAAAGTGACAATTGGGCTTGTGCAGTCAGCAGCTTCGAGCGACATTGAATCCAATGTCAAGAAGGCTTTGGAGAATGTTAAGGTAGCTGCAAAAAAAGGCTCTAAAATTGTGTGCCTTCAAGAGCTGTATAATGTAATCTACTTTCCCCAATACAGAAAAAAGAATTTTAGTAAGTTTGCTGAAACAATTCCCGGAACTTCGACAAAAATGTTCTCTAAATTGGCTAAGGAGCTCGGCATAGTAATAATCTTGCCCCTGTTTGAAAGAAAAGGCAACAGGCACTATAATTCAGCTGTCGTCATAAAATCCGACGGAAAATTAATGGAAACATATCGCAAACTCCACATACCCCATGACCAATTATTCTATGAAAAAAATTATTTCGATGAGGGCAATTTAGGATATAGGGTTTACAAAACTAAATTTGCCAATTTTGCCGCGCTTATATGCTATGACCAATGGTTCCCTGAATCTGCGAGGATTGCTGCATTAAAAGGAGCGGATATAATATTTTATCCGACAGCGATTGGTTACATAAAAGATTGCAAATCAGCAGAAGGCGATTGGCAGGAAGCATGGGAAACAGTGCAAAGATCGCACGCAATTGCCAATGGCGTCCATGTCGCGGCTGTTAACAGGGTTGGCCAGGAAAATAAGCTTCAATTCTGGGGAGGCTCATTTGTCTGCGATGCATTTGGAAGAGTGCTTAAGCGTGCAAAATCCGATGAACAAGTATTAGTTGTTACAATCGACATAAGCCAAAACAAAAAGATACAAGATGGATGGGGATTTCTTAGGAATAGAAGGCCCGACACTTATGAATTGCTTGTCAAAAATAAAAAATGAATGCAGCTAGCGACAAAAAGGACATCACTAAAAATACCCCATTTGAATTAGGATATCACATGCCTGCAGAATGGGAACGGCATGACGCAGTCTGGCTGTCTTGGCCTTATGATACCAATGCTTTTCCTGGCAGAATTCAAAATGTAGAGAAAACTTTTGTCAGCTTTATCCAAGGAACTCACAAAAGCGAAAAGGTCAATCTTCTTGTCAAGAATAATAACATAAAATCAAGAGCTTTAAGTTTTTTGAAAAAAGCGAAGATCGATTTGAATAATGTTAATTTTTATAATAAAGATTATGCTGATGTGTGGTTCAGGGACTACGGCCCAATTTTTGTTGTTAACAGAAAGCAAGAGAAGCTTGCAATGGTGAAATGGATTTTTAACGCGTGGGGCAGAAAGTATATTGATTTGATGCGGGATGACAACGTGCCATCTTTTATAAGCGAAAAGATGGGATTGCTTTGCTTCAAGCCTGAAATTGTGCTGGAAGGTGGTTCAATTGAGGTGAATGGAAAAGGCATACTTCTTACAACCGAGCAGTGCTTACTGAACAAAAACAGAAACCCTTTGCTAACCAAATCACAGATTGAAACGTATCTAAGGCAGTATTTTGGAGTTAGCCATATTATATGGCTGAAGGATGGCATTGAAGGCGATGACACAGATGGGCATATTGACGACATCGCCAGATTTGTCAGCGACAAGTTAGTTCTTTGCTCATATGAGCATGACAAGCAAGACAAAAACTTTAAGTTACTCAAAAAAAATTATGAAATTTTAAGGGATTACTCCGATCATTATGGGAAGGAATTTGAGGTAGTAAAACTGCCAATGCCCGGATTCATAGGAGATAAACATTCCAGGCTTCCAGCAAGCTACGCCAATTTTTATATAGGAAATAAAAGCGTGCTAGTTCCATTTTTTAACGACAAAAATGACAAAAATGCCCTTGGCATTATCCAAAATTGTTTTCCGAACAGAGAAGCTGTTGGAATTGATTGTGCTGACTTGCTTTATGGGCTCGGGACTCTGCACTGTATAAGCCAGCAACAACCTTCTATTTAAAAACAAACTTTTTTATAGTTATAGGGGTATTTACATTTATGAAAAATATAAAATTGCTGCTTGACGAAGTTCTTAAAGAAATAAACCCAGATAGAGAATCCAAAAATGAATTATTTGAAAAATTAAACATCATCATTAGAAAAATCAACCAAAATCAGAAAAATATCAAGGCAATTCTTGGCGGTTCCGGAGCAAAAGGAACTTGGCTGAAAACATTTGATGCAGATATATTTGCGCTATTTGACTACAATAAATATAAGGATAAAAGCGATAGATTGTCGGACATCTTAGAAAAGATATTAAAAAAAAAGTTTAAAAATGTGGCAAGATTGCACGGCTCCAGAGATTATTTCCAGATTAAGCATGGCAAATTCACATTCGAAATTGTTCCGATATTGAAAATTCAAAAGTCAGAGCAAGCTTTGAACATAACTGACGTCAGTCCTTTGCATTCAAGATGGGTTTTAACCCACAAAAAGCTTCTTGATGAGATGAGGTTGACAAAGCAATTTTGCCAAGCTCAAAATGCCTATGGCGCAGAGAGCTACATAAGGGGGCTTTCCGGCTATGTGTGCGAGATTCTGACTGTTCATTACGGCTCTTTTTTGAATTTAATAAGAAATGCCGCTAAGTGGAATGATAAGGTTGTTATTGACGTCAAAAAATATTACAAGGCCAATGATGTTTTTAAATTAGTGAATACCTCTAAGCTTTTATCTCCGTTGATTGTTGTTGATCCTGTGCAAAAAGACCGGAATGCGGCAGCGGCTTTGAGCCATGAAAAGTTTGAGGCATTCAAAAAATCTGCAAGGGAATTTCTGAAAAACCCTTCCGATAAATTTTTTGTTAAAAAAGACTTGGGATTGGAGTTTACGCCCAAAAAGTCAAAAAGAAAAAAGCTGATAATTGTCAATGTTAAGCCATTGGCCGGAAAGACGGATGTTATCGGGGGAAAATTGCTAAAGGTCTATGAGTTTTTCAAGGAAGAGCTTAAAAAGCACGATTTCAAAATAATAAAAACTGATTGGGAATGGGACAAAAAGAACGACGCTATTTTTTATTTTTTGTGCACCAAAATGCAGTTGCCAAAATATGCTAAGATTGAAGGTCCGCCGCTTAAAATGAAGCAGCATGTTGAAAATTTTAAGAGTGTCCATAATAATGCATTTGTCAAAAACAATAAGATTTTCGCCATAGAAAAAAGAACTTTTGTTGTGCCGGAAGAATTATTAAGGAATATTGCTAAAATTGAATTTGTTAAGGGAAGAAGCGAATCAATTAAAATTCAAGCGAACTGACTCAAGGAATGCATATCGAGATTTAATGTAAGGGTTTAAAGAAGGTTAAAAATTTCAAAATTTATTGAAAATCGTTTATTTCAAAAATCTTAATGCCGAGATGACGGCTCCAACCACTAAAGGCACTATCAAATTGTCATTAACTTGCTCGGCTCCAATTTTTATTTCAATCGCTTCAACAGTCATTGCAGCCAAAGATGCAAAAAATGCCTCATGCCAAGGAACGAAAGCTGATGCCCCAATAAAACCCGCAAAAACACCGGCAACTGTTCCTTCCAGGAATTTGGTTCTGGACAATGGATGCTTTATTTTGCCAAAATGCAGCCCGTATAAATGCGAAATTGAGTCTCCCAAAGCCAAAACCATTATAGAGGCCATCACTATTTCCTTAGTGAATAGCAACATTACAAAATATATCCCAATAAAATAAAAGATAATGCCTCTGCCAGGAAATCTATTTAATTCTTCATCCCGTTCAAATTTTCTCAGCAGTTGATAAACAATGGGAATTTTTGTTTTTTTCTTGATTAGATGAGACAATAATAAGCCTATGACGATAATTGCCAGAATGATATTCTTGCTTATTGCACCAAACTTTATCAGAAAAACGATTGCCACACCTAAAAGAAGATGAAAGATCTGCCTTCTGAATTCTAAGCTCCCCATAGTTTTTCTCCCTTGTATAATTTTAACATGAAATTTCCAACAAAATATCCGGTTAGCGCGCCAAAAACAACATCACTTAAAAAATGAAAATTAAAATAAACTCTAGTAAAGGCAACTAAAATTGCAAAAGCAATCCAAAAAGATCTGTATTTTGGCAAGTATCTACTTAACATTGGCAGTAAAGAAAATGCAACCATTGAGTGATGGCTTGGGAATGAATAGTCAATTATGCCGACAAATGGGTAAAACAACAATCCGATGGGCCTTTGCCTTTGAATAGCCAATTTGGCGATTAAAGCCAGCAAAAATGAAGTGATTGAGGTCAGCCATAAGAAACATACCAACTTCTTGTTCTTTTTATAGAGAATAAGTGAAGGAAATGCCAGCATCACAATGGCAACAACTCCGGAATTTGAGATAATGCTAAGTACCAAATCCAATGGCCAAAAACTCATATCCTTAAAAAAGGAACTCACTTGAGCATCGAAACTAAATGAAAAAGTAAGTAACAAAATCCCAAACACCAAAAGTAAAGCGCGGTTTAGTTTGTTCATCGCATTAAATCATGACTTATTATTTTATTTGAAATTAACTTGCCTGGCCATATTTTGCAGCCTGGGTTTACAATGACATTTTTTGCATTTACATTATCCGCAATTATGGCTCCTAGTCTGCCGACATTTATTTTTTCGTTCTTGACTGCTGAAAACACATTGTTCTCTGCCAAAATTTTGCCTTGAAAATTCACATTTTCTCCTATCACAGAATCCTCAACAATGGAATTTGTGCCGATAGAGGTGCTGTCCATTATGATAGAATTCTTAACATAACCATTTATTATGCAATTATTTCCGATACTTGAGTCTTTGACATTTCCATAAATTTTTGAGTTTTTTCCAATAATGTTTTTATTTCCCCTTAATGTTCTGTCTGCCTTAAGCAGGTCCCAGGGATAACCGATAGGAATCCATTTCTTGCTTTTTATGCAGCGTATTTTTTCTTCCTTGGACAATAATCTGACTGCGTCTGGCAGCTCAAATTCGTTTCTTTTGGATTTTTTTATTTTCTCAATACAGCTGAATATTTTTTTGTCCAATAAATAAAATGCTGCGCTTACCATGTTCGAGACAGATTTCTTGGGCTTTTCAACAAAGTCGATTAGAATTCCGTTTTCTTCAACTACAACGCCAAAATTCTGCGGGTTTATTGCCTTTGATATTAGTATAGAATACCTATGATTAATGCAGCTTCTAATGTCCTCTTCTGGGTAGATATCATCACCCATCAATAGAATAAATCTGTCTTTAATATATGATTCTAGAATAGAGATTGCATGAGCTGTTCCAAGCTGCTGCTTTTGAGTTACATATCTTATTTTTAGATTTTTATAGTTATTTCCTATATATTTTTTGATTAGTTCTTTTTTATAGCCAACTACAATAATAACTTCAGAAACATAATGCCTTAAATTTTCAAGATGATGCTCAAGCAGAGTTTTGTTTGCGACTTTAAGCAGCGGTTTAGGCTTTGTTAGCGTCAATGGATATGTCCTAGTTGATTTTCCTGCTGCCAAGATTACTGCCTGCATTTTTAATTATAGCAAGTTTGACAGTTTTTTAATATCATTATTTGCAACATGCGTGTAAATCTGAGTAGTTTGAAGATTTGCATGCCCCAACAACTTCTGAATGTGCCTTATGTCAGCTCCAGCTTCAAGCAAATGCGTTGCAAAGCTATGCCTCAATATATGCGGCGTTGTTCTTTTGGTGATTGCAGCTTTTTCAGAGTTTAAGAAGGTGGATGCAGTGTGGCGATACTTCTTAATTGTTTTTGCAGAGTATCTTCTCAGTTTAAGCTCATCCAACAATTTGTTGATTAATAATAGTTTTTCAACCACAAAACTACTGAAGAACATATCTATATAAATATTTCCCTTAATAAAACTAAGGGAAATAGTTGTTAAATGCAATTCTCAAGTCGGCTATTTTAAAGAAAGAGGCTTGGGACTCTAGGTGATTATTTTATCTTCTTCATTAAAAAAGTTGATTTAGGTTTGAATCCTAATTTAATCCATACTTTCATGGCTAATTTATTAGCGTCATAAACATTTGTCTTGGCATATTTTATTCCTTTCTTTTTTAAGAATTTCAATGCCCCATTAGTCAATGCTTTAGCTATACCCTTTCCTCTATAATGTTTATCTGTTGTTGCTGAATTTAAGTAACCATATTTTTTGATTTTAAAACAACTCTCATTCTTTTTAACAAAAAACTCAATAAATCCAATTACTTTCCCATTTCTATCTGCAACTAAAATATGGTTACTTGCTTTTTTAATATCTTTTTTAGCGAATTTAATTTGATTCTTCAAAGTCATTTTTTTCTCAAATTCCAATAATGGATCAACTTTTTTGTGAGGTTCCCAAAACTGGAAGTATAACTTAGCCAAATCTTCTGCGTCAGATAATTTTGTTTTTATTTCCATCCACTTGTTGAGTTAAAAAAAGACCATATCTAGATTGTACCCTATAAATTTCTTTTATACTTTTTTTATTTATTCCGCCATGTCTATTCAGAATTAAATCAAACTCATTGTCTCGAAAAGGCAATTTTTCAACTTCATTTGCTTCCAGAACTTTAACACCTAACGGTTCAAGTAGATTTTTTGCAATTGGAACATTTGGATGGTATCCTTCTATTGCAACAGCTTTAATGTCGAATGGTGCAAATTTTGAAAAAAGCTCCCCACCTCCTGTAGCCATATCTAATACTGATTTTGAGTTTTTAAGCAATTTTTTTGCTAACTTGAAATAATCCCAATGAGGTTCTTCTTGATTGAATCTGCTTTGAATATGGGAAAAATTCCATCCTTTGAAAATTGCTTTTTCATCTTCCTTTAACTTTTTGATTAAGTTTTCTGTGGACATATATCTCAAATATTATTCTTACTTTAAATATTTTCCTTCATGCCATTAATTCTATGTCATCCAAATATCAACCAGTTTGCGTATTGCTTGTTCGTCTTCTTTATTATTCATTTTTCTCTTTCCCCTTTGTTTTTCTGTGTAACTTTATAGACCTTGCCTTTTTGGTCATAATTTATCCATTCTCCTACTGGCTTACCTATTTTAAAATGTCCAGAGCGTTTGAGAGTTCCATCAAGGCGATACCATTCCCATTATCCGTCTGGTTGTCCACCTTTTATTTTACCTTTAGACCATATTGTTTTTCCATCAGCATGATATTTGATAGTATAACCTCTAACAACTTTTGATTTTTTTGGAGGAGCAGACCTCTTTCTCATTTCTCTTCTCCTACCTTCTCTAAATCTTTGATAATAATCTTTTTCATCTTGAGCATTGCTGGTGTTGTTTTCTCAGGATTCTTAGACATAAGTTCACCCATATTTTCAGGAATGATTTGCCAAGATGGGCCATATTTGTCCTTTACCCATCCGCATTGTTCGCTTTCTGGCACTGCAGAAAGCTTTTCCCAGTAATAATCAATCTCCTCTTGATCCTTGCAGTTAATTATGAAAGAAACCGCTTCTTTAAACTTGAACTTATGCTCTTGAGCAGAATCCATTGCTCCAAACATCTGTCCTGCTAATGTGAAGAATGAATGTGCCACAGTTCCATCTCTGTCCGGAGCTTGATTTTGATATCTAAATATATCTCCTACTTTTGAATCATCAAATATAGAGCAATAGAAATTCATTGCTTCTTCAGCCCTTCCACAAAAATCTTGCGTGAACATCAAGTGAGGTATTATTTTTTGTTTTGGTTTTCCTTCACTAAAAAATATTATTTGCCATGAAACTCCATATTTATCCTGTATCCATCCGTATTTTGGACTAAATGGATATTTGTCAAGTTTCATAAGAATTTTTCCATCTGGAGATAATTTATCCCATAATTCATTTACTTCCTTTTCTGAATCACATGAAATTGTAAATGATATAGATGGATTTATTTTGAAATAAGGGCCTGCACTTATGGACATAAAATTGGATCCCATTATTTGAAAACCAACTACATCACAATCCCCAGAAGGAGTGTTTTTTATAATTGACTTGTGCGTAATCTTAGAGTCTGGAAAAATAGAAGTGTAGAATTCTGCTGCTTCAACTGCTTCCTTGTCAAACCATAAATGTGGAACTATTTTTTGTTTTGTCATTTTATTTATTGTTCGTTAACCTATTTAGTTCTTTCTTATTTTTTCAACGATGATTGCAACCGGGCCAACAACAAGGTCGACGCTTTCCTTCTATAAGCTCGGTACATGCCCTCTCAATCCTGAGATTCCTCGTCTCCAGTTTCTTGGCAGACTCAATCCAGCAGATCCACTCATTGCGTGCAAGTGGCGTAATATCCTCCCATGCTGCTCGAGCCTTTGGGGTAGAAGTAAGTGCTTTTCTTAAATCCACTGGCACTTTGTGCACCACCCCGCCAGCGATTTCTCTTTTAGCTTTTGTCATATTTGGGAAAGGGAGACACCCCCATTTTGCAGCGCTTTTCAGGTCTTCACCTATATATTCAGCATATTGAAGTGCCACCATATTTCATCCATATCTTTCCTGCATCAGAAGACATTTTCTTATAAACTTTCAAATTCTTTTTTGGAACTATCAATACATATCCATCGACATATCGTATTGCCACTATTTTCACCCTATTGTTTAAATAAATTGTTAATGATATTTATAAATTTTTATAAATCAAATCGGTAAATCGGATAGTTCTACTTTAGTCGCTATTAGCAATCAAACAACAGCCTCACAAATCAATTCAGAATTAGGCAATTTCTGGTTTATTTGCTGAGAAATAATTGGATTCTTTTCAACAATCTTATTTCTTA
>ERZ1292645.384-Hain-H14-02um-R2-384-length-16448-cov-8_pt1 | contig 16448 bp, 18 predicted proteins | sample MGYA00564401_ERZ1292645 | MGnify/ENA primary metagenome ERZ1292645 (study PRJEB36523, sample SAMEA6512644) | groundwater metagenome | collected 2019-01-09 | study: AquaDiva: Metagenomics assemblies of 32 groundwater samples | reverse complement strand
AGCGGCGGCCCGGCCGGGGCGAAGTCCGGCAAGCTCGCGCTGTGGGTGGGCGGCGACCGTGCCGCGTTCGACAGACACAAGGCGGTGCTCGATGCGATCGGCGACCAGGCCATGTACGTCGGCCCGATCGGCGCCGGCACGGTCGCCAAGCTCGTGCACAACACCGCGGGCTACGCGATCCTCGCCGCGCTCGCCGAAGTATTCACGCTTGGCGTGAAGGCCGGGGTCGAGCCCTTGGTGCTGTGGCAGGCGGTACGCCAGGGGGCGTTCGGCCGCAGGAGAACGTTCGACCGGCTCGCCGAGCAGTTCCTGCCCGGCGTGTTCGATCCGCCGGCGTTCTCCCTGCGCCTCGCCCATAAGGACGTGAGCCTCGCGACCGAGCTCGGCCGCGAGCTCGGCGTGCCGATGCGGCTCGCCACCCTCGTGCACGAGGAGCTGACGGACGCGCTCAACCGCGCCGGCTGGGCCGAGCGCGACTCGCGCATCTTCATGCTGCTTCAGGAAGAGCGCGCCGGCGTCTCGATCAAGGTGCCGCCCGAGAAAATCAAAGCAGTGCTCGAATCGGAGAAACAATAATTAGCCGCAGATAAACGCCGATTAACGCCGATGAAAATCAAGATCAAGCCACAGAGATCACAGAGAACACAGAGAGTTGAAGTGTAGTAGCTCCGACTTAATGTGACAGGCAGCGTCCGAACGTCAATGTCTGGAAACGACCCGAACCGGACATTCAATTAATCGAGCCTAATTAATCGAGCCTGGCCCCTGGCCCCTTTGATCGTCTGTGGCGGGACAGGGTATCGATACCGGAGAGTTCGACGAGCTGGTTCGGGCAATTCGTGCGGGCGCGACCTATACGCACGTTCATTCGACGTTGTTTCCCCCGGGAGAGATTCGCGGCCAGAACAGGGGCCGCCACCACGACTAGGATCGTGGAAAGAGGAAAAGCCGGGGAATAAGGGGCAGTGCAGGCCCGGTCGTTCTGATCCCCGGCAAGGGGAAACGCTGAACGCGCCGGACCTGCCGGCGGGTGAGTTCCGGTGTTACTACTTCGGGATGCCGGCCACGAACCAGTTGCCCGCGCCGCCGCTCGCGCCGTTCACAATCAGGAGCACGGGGTTGGCGCACGGATACGGCGGATTGGGCGTGACGGAGCCGTCGATCCGGAAGTCGCCACGAGCGTCACTGGGCACGTCGGCCGAGTTGTGCACGCTGCCGATGACGGCCCCGCCGCCGTTGCAGAAGAGCCTGGCGTGAACCCTGGCGGTGGCTGTGCCAATGTCGTTGCCGCCGCCGCGCAGCAATCCGCGGCCCTCGACCGAAATCCGGCCGTCTACCTTCACATCGACACTCAGACGAGCGATTACCCACGGCAACCCGCCCGGGTTGACGCCGCGGACCACGTTGGGGGCGGCAACGTCCGGCGGGGTGCCAGACCTCAGCGACTGGCTGCCGATCCCGCCTTCGTACCGCGCGAGGTGGCTATCCGCCGCCGCCGGGAGGGGAAAGACGATTCCAAGGAATAGCGCGAAAGCCAACGACTTCTTCACCACGGCAAGTCCTCCTTGATTAAGCGATAAGCGATAATGTTTCTGAAGTGCTTTGTCAGCACCGTTTGCGTCTCCAACTAGCACTACGAAGCGATAAAGCGATAAGAAAATCAATCCGCCCGTCGTCGGAGTCCGCTCCTTGACCGAAGCTGCCGCGAGCTCTGGGGCGGCCCCGGGCACCGTGCCCGGACTCAAGCCGGAGCGTCAGGACGCGTTCGGCGGCCCGATCCGCGCTTGGCGAGGGTCCGCAACGGGCGTTACGGCAAATCATGCGCTCGACGCACGAAGCGGGTCAAGCGCCGGCGCGCTTGTCGCACTCAGGCGATGTCGGGAACTGGGTGATAGGTCAGCACGAAGGGGGTCAGGTCTTGCACACACATTGACGTACGCTAATGCAAGACCTGACCCCCTTCTGTGGGAAGAGCGCGCCGGCGTCAACATCAAGGTCCCGGCCGCCGCGGTTCAGGAAGTACTCGATCGCGGCTAGGCCGGGACGCGCAAGACGGGAGATCGTGAAGTCGGGAGATCGGGAGGTCGAAAAAGATTTTCCCTCTCACGCACTCCCCCTCTCACGGATTTTGTCCCTCTCCCGCTCTCCCGCCCTCACGTCTTACTTGATTTGAATGGGCTTGCCCTTCGCCGCCGAAGCGACGATCGCCTCCAGCACGGCGATCTCATTGACGGCCTGCTCGGCGGGCACCAGGAAGTTCTTCTTCTCTTCAACCGCGTCGGCGAACGCCTCGAGCTCCGCGCGCTCCTTGTCCACGGACGGGAAAGTGAACGTTCTCGGGGCGCCATCGAGACCGCGCGCGATGAGCTCGGTGTCGCCGCGCATCTCGAGCCAGCCCTTGGAGCCGAAGACGTGCACACGCCAGAAGTCGCCGGTCGCGTAGATCGTGCCCAGATACCCGGTGACGCCGCCGGCGAACCTCAGCAGCATCGAAGTGGTGTCGTCAACTTCCAATTCCTCGGGCAGCTTGCGGCGGTCGCTGTACGCGTAGACGGTGCTGACGGGGCCCGCGATGTGGATCATGGAGTCGAGGGTGTGGATGCCGCGCCCGCTCATGGCGCCCGCGGGAGATTCGGCGCGGGAGGCCCGCCAATCGCCAGAATTCAGCCGGTAACCCGAAGGCCCGGATTGCTGCGCCTCGAGGTGCAGCACGTCGCCGATCTCGCCGACACGGATCCGGCGCATCATATCCAGGAACGCCGGCGCGTATCTGCGGTTGAAGCCGAGACCGAGCGTTACCCCCGCCGCGCGGCACGCCTCCACCGCTTTCTCGGCGGTCTTGCGCGTGAGCGTCAGCGGCTTCTCGACGAACACGTGCTTGCCGGCTTTCGCCGCCTGCACGATCTGCTTCCAGTGCAGCGAGTGCGGCGTCGCGAGCACCACGGCGTCGATCTCCGAGTCCTTGAGGACCCGCCCGTAGGAAGAAACCACGCGGACCCCCGTCTTCTGGGAAAACTCCTTGTGGTTCCCGGGATTGCGCGAAATCGCCTTGACGAAGAGGATCTTCTCACTGTTCTGTACCGACTCGACCAGGCGGCTGCCCCACCGTCCCAGTCCGTAGATCACGGCCCTCAGCATATCGGTCTCCCCTCTTCAAATCAGACAAGGCGGGAACGATAGCACAGTGGACGTTCACGGGTTCAATGCGTGGACGCGCCGCTGAAATAAGCGGACAGAGAACGGATACGCCGACCCTAGCGCTGCAGCACAGCGGGCCAGTTCGCATCGGCCCTGCGAATGAACCCGGGTATGTCCGCCCTCCAGCGTTCGCGAACGCCGAGGCTGTAGTTGAGATAGAGCTTGCCGTTGACGATCGACCACGCATTCGGATCGATCTCCGGCGCGGAGCCGTACGCCACGCCGTAGGCGCAGTAACCGCCGTACTGCGGCGCGTGCTTCTCGGGTTCGGCCGCAAATCTGTCGCGGTTTTCCGCGTTGGCGAAATACCAGGTTGCGCCGCGCCACTGGTGGCTGAACTTCTCCGAGCCCTTGACGGGCGCTCCTTGCGTGAAATACGCGACCGGGTCGTAGCCCCGGATTGCACCGTGGCGGTCCGAGAAGGTCTGCGGTTTCTGCGCCAATACCGCCTGGGAGAGAAACGCTGCGGCAATCAACACGATGGCTCGCATCAGCATGGTGGCCTCCTTCCTGACCTCAGTACTTCTTCATGTCGTCCTTCATCATGGAGCCCTTCTCCATGCCCTTGCCCATCATCTCCTTCTTCATCTCGCCCTTCATCGCGTCCTTCTTCATCGTGTCCTGGGCGTAGGCGGTCCCCACGGCCATCGCCACACAGCCCGCCATCACCATCCTCATCAGCTTCTTCACGGAACCCTCCTTAAGGAAGTGGAAAAATTGCGTAACCGCCGACGGAACAACCGCGCGGTGCAGTCCGGTCCGGCCTGGTTACCGGTTAGAAGACGCCGAATACTTATACGTAGGAGAGGGCCGGGACGGATTCACCGCCGCTTCGCCGCCGCGCTGCTACGATATGGGCTGTATCAGTACTGAACCCCGGCAATCGAGATGTGCTCCGGCGTCGAGATCGAAGTCGAAGGCAAACGGGCCAAGGTTTACTTTCCCAATCCGAAAGCCGCCCTGCCCGTTCTGCGGCAAGGCGGCGGCCCCCGCATCATGTTCCCGTGGGGCGCGCGCGGCGTCGAATATGCGATTGATCCTGCCAGGCAGGAAAAAACAAATTGGAAGTGGCCGCAGGGCGGTTGGGCGCGGCTGGAATCCATCAAAGCCGGCAAGTGGGACACCTGTTCCCCCCAACCGGCAAGGATTCCCGCTCTCTCCTTCATGGAAAAAGATGCCGACGACGCGAAGTACTGGTTCGACCTGGAGCCGGGGCAGTTCATCCAGGGATTGATCGCCGAGCTGATCGGCGTGCGCAGAATTTACGTGGTGACGATCCCGACCCCGCCGGAGTTTGCGCAGATCCACGACCGTTGGCCGCGGATCGTCAGCGCCTCCAAGTAACAAAACGGAAAAACAAAAAAGCCGGCTGACGCCGGCCCTATTTATCGGGTTGGTGGCGGGAGATTCGAACTCCCGACTGAAGGATCAGCAATGCGCCGCGTCATTGCGGCGGAGGCTGGGAAGGAGGCGGGGGCGGCGGTGGATAGTAGCTGGCCTGCGGCGCAGGTGACGCAGGTGCAAATCGTCCCGACACCGGGATCCTGTGCCCCTTCGCGTACATGCATTGCTTGTAGGCAATGTCATAGCGGCGCTGCGCGCCGTAAGCGGATCTTTCCGCGGCGCCGGCGCCCGCGAGGCCTCCGATCAGCAGGCCGGTGCCCGCGCCCACCGCGGCGCCCGAGCTGCCGTCGATCGCCGCACCGGCGGCGGCACCCAGCACCGTGCCGACCGCGGCGCTGCGCAACCCGCTGTCATCCGCGGCCTTCGACGGCGTCATCCCGCCGACCTGATCATAGGCATATTGCCGGCACGCCCCTTCGTCGAAGCGAAACTGGTCGAAGCTCTTCCCGGTGCCGGGCAGCACCATGACGTTGGGGCCCGTGGGCACGCTCACGCATGCGGCAAGCGCAAGCAGCGCAACGAGCGGCAGCGGTTTCAAGGCGCGAGGCATGAGGACAGTGCGACTGATCACGACGGCGGTGGCCGGGGCACTACGCGCTGCCAGGGCCCGGCGCATCTATCGACGTACGGGTAGTAGGTCTGCGATTCGGGGCAGTAATACCAGTAAGCCTGCGGCTGCGGCGCCGGGGGAGCCGCCTGCCCCTGTTCGATATAGACCGGCGGTGACGACGGGACCACGACGGTGTGCGGGTAATGATAGTAAGCAGGCGGATAGTAGTACCACGGCGCGAACACGACGGGGGCCCCGATGAAAACCCCGAGCCGGACGCCGTGATGACGGTGGTGCCCGCCATGGTGCCCCCCGCCACGAGCGAGCGCGGAAGTGCTGGCCGCCGCGCCTAACAGAATCACTGCGGCCAGAATCGTTGCGTTGAGCGCCTTCATGACGCCTCCTCGTTGATAACACACCCCCTCGCTTATATGGTAATCGAAGCGCGGTCCTCCGTTACCGGAAAATTGTTACAAAAAGTAACGATCCGGGCGCAAATCGTGCTCGGAATGCCAGCGAAGATGCGGTCGGGCGTCGGAATAGCAATCGGCGGTTGGCGCCCGGATTAACGGAATGAGGCACTTATTGAATTCAGTTTTCGTGGATAAAAAAAGCCGGCGCTCGCCGGCTTTTTTGGTAGGCGGTGGGAGACTCGAACTCCCGACCAACGGATTAAAAGTCCGCTGCTCTACCAACTGAGCTAACCGCCCATGAACCGTGACACGTTCGCGGTTCATTAAAAAGCCGCGCATTTTACCGCCGCACGGCTCTTTTGAAAAGCGTGACTGATGGGGCGTAACTAGCAATCCGTTGTCACTTCTCGGCATCCTTCCATCACTCCTTATATTGGCGCATCACGCCTCACGTGTGATGCGCCAATATTGGTATTTCATCGTGCCGGCCGAGCCGATGACGATCGCGAGGAAAGTGAGGACCGAGCCGATCGCGAGCGTGGAGACGCCGGTGATCGCCTGTCCCACGGTGCAGCCCAACGAGAGCACGCCGCCCACGCCCATCAGCACGCCGCCGAGCGCGTGGTTGGCGAAGTCCTTCCAGGAGGCGAACCACTCGATGCGGAACTGCCTGGTGAAAATCGCTTGCAGCGACGAGCCGAGGATGACGCCGGCGAGCGCCATCACGCCGAAGCTCACCAGCGAGAGATTGGCCGGGTTCAACAGATAGTGCAGCGTGTCGCCCATCGGGCTGACGAAAGTGAAGGACTGCACCTGCACGCGGCTTGGAATCTCGGTCGCCATCTCGGCGTACTCCTTCCACGCCGCGCCGATGCTGCCGCCCGTGAGGTACCAGCCCGCGAAGACCGCAAGCCCCATCGCCGCGCCGCCGAGGATATTGTCCGAGCTGCCGCGGAAATCAACGGACTTGAACACGAAGACGAGCATGCCGATCGCGACCAGCACGGCGACCGCGAGGCTGAAGCCGCGCGAGGCTTCCATGCCGAACATGCCGGCGAGGATCGTGCCGATATGCTGGTTGGGCACGCCGTATTGCGCGAGATTGATGGTGGTCGCCGACACCCATGGCAGGAACGCCTTTTCGTAGAGCGGCGTCCACATCATGAGGTAGGCGCTGATCGAGAAGATCACCAGCACGACGAGCGATTTCAGGTTGCCTCCCCCGATGCGCACCAGAGTCCGGTTGCCGCAGCCGCTCGCGAGCGTCATGCCGATGCCGAACATGAGACCGCCCAGGAGATAGCGCACCCAGGCGAAGTTCGCGGCGCGGTACGGCGGGAAGGTCTCGTTGTAGAGATTGATGACGCCCGCGCCTTCGAGCGCGATCACACCGGCGAGCGCCACCGCCATCGAGAACACCCACGCACGCATGCGGCCGGTATCGCCCATGTTGACCCAGTCGGAGACCGCGCCCATGGCGCAGAAGCTGGTCTTGCCCGTGATCGCGCCCAGTATCAGCGCGATCACGAACACCGCCGTAAGCACCTGGTTGTGGATGGTGAATTCCATTCCCCGCTCCTGTCGAGCTTTGCGTAAATGCTTTACGCCGCTCGACCCTCACCCCTTCCCCCTCTCCCAGGAGGAGAGGGGGAAAGTACGGTGCGGAAATGGGTCGTCAACCATTTCCGCAATCATCAATGGACACCAGTGTAGTCCCGCACTCGCGCATGCTCAACATGGTGTCATCGGAGAAACCCCTCTCGCGGCGGGGAATAAGCCCCCGCTCCACCAGTCAAGCTTCAATCAGTCATCCTTCATTCGCGCTACGCGCAGCGTAGCGCGTGGGGTCGGGTATGCCCGCTGCGGCGAAACCGGCGCGGCGCAGCCGGCACGAATCGCAGCGGCCGCAGGCGAGCCCGTCTTCCGTCGCCTGGTAGCACGACACGGTGAGTGAATAATCCACGCTGAGCGCCGCGCCGCGCTTGATGATCTCGGCCTTGGCGAGCTGGATTATCGGCGTGTGCAGGGTGAGCTTCTTTCCCTCTACCGCCGCTTTCGTCGCGAGATTGGCGAGTTGCTCGAACGCACGCATGTACTCGGGGCGGCAGTCGGGATAGCCGGAATAGTCCACGGCGTTCGCGCCGAAGTAAATGTCCTGGGCTCCCAGCACTTCGGCCCACGCGAGCGCGAGCGAGAGCAGGATGCTGTTGCGCGCCGGCACGTAGGTAATTGGAATACCGTTGGTCGGCGCTTCCGGCACCGCGATGTTCCTGTCGGTCAGCGCCGAGCCGCCGAATTGGGTGAGATCGAGCGCGATCACGCGGTGGCCGGCGGCGGCGAGCGCGCGCGCGACGTGCACGGCGGCTGCGAGTTCGGCGCGATGGCGCTGTCCATAGTCCACGGTGAGGCAGTGGCAGTCGTAGCCTTCCGAGCGCGCGATGGCGAGCGTGGTGGCGGAGTCGAGCCCGCCGGAGAGCAGCACCACCGCTTTAGTCATCTATCGAAACCGCCGATGGACGCCGATGAACGCCGAGCAGGATCAAAATACAAGAAACTCACGTGCTGGGAAATCCGCGTCTATCTGCGTTTATCTGCGGTTCCGGGGTCGCTCAACGTCCCCGCGCCTCGCCCCACAATGCTTTGTGGAGCTGGATTTGCATGCGCACCGGCAGCTGATCGCGCAGGACCCACTCGGCGAGCGTCGCCGCCGGGAGATCGTGGTAGGAAGGCGAGAACAGCACCGGGCAGATTTCAGCGAGCCTGTGCTCGGCGAGCACCCGTTTCGCCCACTCGTAGTCGGCCTCATGGCACAGCACGAACTTGATTTCGTCGCGCGGCGTGAGGTGAGCGAGGTTGGCCCACAGGTTCTTGTCGCACTCGCCCGAACCGGGGGTCTTGATGTCGAAGATCTTCGATACGCGGGAATCCACGCGGGAGACGTCGAGCGCGCCGCTGGTCTCGAGCGAAACGGAATAGTCGCGGTCGCAAAGCAGTTTGAGCAGCGCGAGGCAATTCTTCTGTGCGAGCGGCTCGCCGCCGGTGACCGTGACATACCGCGTCTTATACTCGGGCACCCGCTTGAGGATGTCGGCGAGCGTCATGTTCTCGCCGCCGGTAAACGCATAAGCCGTATCGCAATAACCGCAGCGCAGCGGGCAGCCGGTGAGCCGCACGAACACGGTAGGCAGCCCCACCCGGCTGGTCTCTCCCTGCAGGGAAAAGAAGATCTCGGTGATGCGCAGCGTCTCCTCCAGCACGGACGCGGCGCCGGAGACTGCGGGATCGGGGAAGCTGCCCATTTAAAGCGGTGAATCGTGAATGGTGAATGGTGAATGGTAAAACAAAACGGCGGCCCGCGCCGCAGTGCTTATTCACCGGTCACCGGTCACTGGTCACCGTTCACTTGAGCGTAGCGAGTCTTCGCTTCGCCTTCTCCGCTGCTTCGCTCACGGGATAGCGCGCGATCAGGCCATCCATGGTCCTCCGCGCGGCGGCGGCGTCGCCGAGCTCGATCTGGGAGCTGGCGATATTGAGCAGCGCGTCCGGCACCGAGGAGCTGTCGGGATAGGCCGTGATCAGCTTCTGCTGGCTCGCGATCGCGCCCTTGAAATCGCGCAGGTTGTAATAGGAATCCCCGATCCAGTACTGTGCGCGCGGCGTAAGCTGGCTCTTCGGGTACTGGGTGATGAAGTTCCGGAAGGCGGCGACCGCGCCCTGGTAGTTGCCGATGCGGCGCTGGTTCTGCGCCGCTTCATAGGCGCGCCCCTCCGCCTCCGCCGGCTGTGGTGCGTTCGCCACCTGCGCCGGCGGCGTGCCCGCTGCTGCAGGGGCGGGCGATCCGGCAGGGGCCGCAGCAGGAGTGGCGGCCGGCGCCGCGCCGGTCACCGTCGGCTGCTCGAGGCGTTTGAGACGGCTGTCGAGGTCCACATACATGTCGCGCTGGCGCTTGGCCGCCGTCTGGATGTCGTTGCCCAGCACCTCGACCTGTCCGCGCAACTGCTTCAGCTCCTGGCGCAGCAGCTCGAGCTGCTGCGCGAGCTCGAGCGCGGGCTGCGACGCAGACAGGGTCTTGAGCAACTCTTCCATCCGCGCGAGACGCGCCGAGAGCGCCTCGTTCTGCTGCTTGATCTCGTCGATGCGCCTGGATTGCTCGACGATCTGCTTGCGCGCGACCTCGTCGTCAAACAATCCGGCGCTGACCTGCAGCGCCGGATTAAGGAACGCAACAGCGGCAATCCAGGCCAAGCAACGAAGAAAGCTGGACAGAGTCGAGGGGTTGGCCTTCATCCCTGGTCTTCGACCCCGGCCCGATGCGCTGCATCGCATCGGGCGTTCGCCGGCTCAAACGTGCGCAGGCACGTTTTTCGAAACCCCGGCTCACCCCTCATCCCTCATCCCTCCGCGAGGCACGCCTTACTCGCCTTGATAGACGATGTCAGCCCGCCGGTTCTCGGCCCAGGAAGCCTCTTCGTGTCCCATTGCGCGCGGCTTTTCCTCGCCGAAGCTCACGGCCTCGATCTGGCCCGCCTGCGCGCCGAGCAGCGTCATCATCTGCCGTGCCGCATCGGCGCGGCGCTGGCCGAGCGCGAGGTTGTACTCGCGGCTGCCGCGCTCATCCGCGTTGCCCTCGATCTTCATCTTGGCCGCGCCGTTCTGCTGCAAGTACCTGGCGTGCGCGGCGACGATCGGCTTGAACTCGTCCTTGACGAGGTTCGAGTCGTAGTCGAAGTAGATACTGCGCTTGGACAGAATGTTGCCCGGGTCCTTGAGCGGGCTCCCCGCGAACGGCTTCTCCACGAGCGGCTTGGCGCTCGGGGCGACTGGTTTCACCGGGGGCCGGTCCACCGTGTCGCCCGGTACCGCCTTGCGGTCTTCGACCGTCGCGCCTTCCTGCTCCTTAGTCGGGCCGGTGGCGCACGCGGCGAGCACCCCCATCATCAACACGCTCAACAATATTCTCTTCATCGCTTAGGCTCCTCGTTGACGAATCGATTACTTGGACAGTGGGCCCCATGCCGGCTCGCGCACATCGCCCGCATCCGCGGTGAGCCGCTGCTTCACTCTGCCGTCGCTCGAAACCGCGGACAATATACCACGCCCCCTCACCTCGGTTGCGTAGAGGATCAGCTTCCCGTTCGGCGCGAAGCTCGGCGACTCGTCGATGCCGCCGTCGGTCAGCACCTGCACCTGGCGCGTGGCGAAATCCTGCACCGCGACGTTGAAGCGGGTGCCGTCACGCTGGATGAACGTAAAGCTCCTGCCGTCGGGGTTGTGGCGCGGCGTGACGTTGTAGCTGCCTTCGAAAGTGAGCCGCTCGGGCTGCCCGCCGCTCGTCGCCACGCGGTAGATTTGGGGACTCCCGCCGCGGTCCGAGGTGAAGATCAAATGGCGCCCGTCAGGGGAGAAATTGGGCTCGGTATCGATCGCCGAGCTGTAGGTGAGCCGTTCGACGCCGCTGCCGTCGGCGTTGATGAGATAGAGCTGCGAGCCGGCGTCCTTGGTGAGCACCACCGCGAGGCGCCTGCCGTCGGGCGACCACGCCGGCGCGCTGTTGCTGCCCCAGAAATTGGCCGCCGCCTGGCGGCCCCCGGTGGTAAGCGATTGCACGTAGACCACCGGCTTCTTCTGCTCGAACGATACGTAGGCGAGCTGCGTGCCGTCGGGAGACCAAGCCGGGGAAATGATGGGCTCGTTGGAAGCGAGCACGGTCTGCGCGCCGAAGCCGTCGGCATCCGCCACCTGCAGCTCGTAGCGGTCGCCGCGCTTCACCACGTAGGTGATGCGGGTCGCGAACACGCCGACGTCGCCGGTCAGCTTCTCGTAGATCAGGTCGGCGATCTTGTGCGCTACCAGCCGCAGGTTGTCGCTGCGCGCGAAATAGACGTAGCCCGCGAGCTGCGTCTGCTTCACCGCGTCCATGAGGCGGAAGCGTACGTCGTAGCGGCCGTCGGGGAGCAGCGAGACATTGCCGATCACCACCGCCTCGGCGCCACGCGCGCGCCACTGGGCATAGTTGATCTGCTCCGGCTCGTACGGCACCGGGTTGATCCCGCCGGGATCGACCATCTTGAACAACCCGCTTCTCGCGAGATCGGCGGCGACGACCGGCGTAATCTGCTGCGCGAGACCGTCCTCGGCGCGGAAGGGGACGATGGCGACGGGAACCTGGTTGGCGCCGCTGCCGATGATTTCGATGGTGAGCGCGGCGAGCGCCGCCGGCGGCAGCGCCAGGGAGACCAGCACGACGACAGCGCAGAGGAAGCGGTGCAGCCTGTCGAGGAATTTGCCGGACTTCGGCCCGACAAATTCCTTAGTCAAAACCGCCCCCAATCCGAAACTACGCGCACCGCCCATGTCCGGAAATTATAACGGTTCCGCATCCCGCCCGGCTCTGTTTGCCGCATGTCGCTGGATAGCGACATGTGTGGGGGCTGGAAATCGGACAGTTTCATTTTAGTGGAGCGTGTCTCAAGAATCCCCGCTCGCCGCTGCTGCCGGGGAGCGGATTCTTGAAATACGCTCTACTCTTTGGGTCGGAACTTGAGATTGAGTTCCCGGAACTCCTTGAACATCTGCGGGTCCGGCGGCAACGGCAACGGCTGTGCCTTGAGGATGGCGCGCTCCACTGCGTTATCGTAAGCGGCGAAGGCGCTCGTCTTCCTGAGTTTCACTCCGAGCACCTCACCGCCCGGCAGCAGTGTGACGTCGAACTCGACTTCCGGGTTGCCCTGGAGGTTCGGCGGCTCGATGATGAAGCGCCGGATCTTGACCCGGATCTTCTCGATGTATTCGTTCCTGAGCTTCTCCTGCGCCGCGGCCTGCTGCTGCGCGAGCTTGCGCAACGCCTCGTCCTGCTCGCGCGCGAGCCGCTTCGCTTCCGCCTCCTTCACCCGCTGCTCTTTCAGCGCCGCGATGCGCGTTTCTTCCGCCTTGCGCTTCTTCTGCTCGAGTTCCTGCTCCTTCGCCTTGCGCTCCTTCTCCTTCTTGTCCTGCAGCGCGATGTCGGGCTTCACGACGGGCTTGGGCTCGACTTTGGGGACCGGCTTTGCTTCGATTTTCGGCTCCGGCGGGGGCTTGACCTCCGGCGCCGGCTCGACCTTGGGCGATGGCAGGTTGTTCCACAGGTCCACCACCATGGCCTCGGGCTGGCGCTTCTGCCAGGCGACGCCGAACACCAGCAGCGCGAAGAACAGCACATGCATCACCAGCGTGAGCGCGCCGGAGATCGTTTTCTCGTTGGGCGTGATGTATGAGTCGGTCGTCACTGGAAGCACTCTCAAAAACCCGATTGAAACCGCAGATGAACACAGATGAACACAGATAATTCAAAGCCGGAGAGGCGGTTAGCAGGGGATTTCATCCGCGTTAATCTGCGTTTATCTGCGGCTAAATTCTGTTCTTGATTCTTGAGACGGTTTCTAGAAGCTCGACGAGCGGGGCTTGGCGAGCAAACCGATCTTGCGCACCTGGTTCTGCTGCAGCATGTCCATCACTTCCAGCACCGCCTCGTAGCGCACGTCCTTGTCCGCGGCGATCACCACCGCCTGCTCGGGGTTCTGCTTCTGCTTTTGGCGTATCGCCGCGATCAGCTCATTGCGGGTGACCTTGCGCTCCTCGCCCGAGCGGGTGCGGTCGCGCAGCCAGATCGTCGAGTCGGTGCGGATGGAGACTTCCAGCGGCTGCACCGGCGGGTCGGAAGTCTTTCCGACCTGGGGCAGCTCGATCTGACCGGGATTGATGAAAGGCGCGGTGATCATGAAAATCACGAGCAGCACCAGCATCACGTCGATGTAGGGCACGACGTTGATCTGGTTCATAAGGCGGCGACCACTCCGCTTTTCAATCAGCATCGCCTCACCTCAAAACCGTAATCAAGCCGCAGATGAACGCCGATAAACGCAGATAAAAGCGATGCTGAAAAGCGTTTTGACTGACGCTTTGTCCGTTCACCATTCACCATTCACCATTCACCATTCACCATTCACCATTCACCATTCACCGATTTTCAGTGCGCCTGGCGCTGGAGGACGTTGGAGAACTCCTCCATGAAGGAGTCGAAACGCGTGGCAAGCCGGTTGATGTCGCCGGCGAATCTGTTGTAGGCCACCACTGCCGGGATCGCCGCGAACAGGCCCATGGCGGTCGCGATCAGCGCCTCCGCAATGCCGGGCGCGACATGCCCGAGGGTGGCCTGCGCGACGTTGGCCAGTCCCCGGAACGAATTCATGATCCCCCACACCGTGCCGAACAGCCCGACGTAGGGGCTCACCGATCCCACCGTGGCGAGGAAGGACAAGTAGGACTCGAGCCGTTCCATCTCGCGCTGATAGGTCGCGCGCATCGCGCGGCGCGTGCCGTCCATCACCACCGCTACATCCATTCCCGGTTGGTTGCGCAGTTTGGAGAACTCGCGGAAGCCCGCCTCGAAGATGCGCTCGAGGCCGCCAGCTGAATAGCGCGCGTTGACCGCCCGCTGGTAGATCTCATTGAGATCGGAGCCGGTCCAGAATTCCTTTTCGAACTGGTCGGCGAGACGCGTGGCGCGCTTGATGGTGAAGATCTTGAGGAAGATGTAATACCAGGAGAACACGGAGGCGAGCAGCAGCGCCAGCATCACGAGCTGCACCAGCAAGCTCGCGCCGGTAATCAGGCCGATCACCGACATGTCATGGGTGACGGTCGGGTTCACGTTGCGTTTCCTATGCTCGCGATATCACTCTTTGGGCCCCGCCCAAAGGTCGGGCGTGCCGGCGCGGGCGGGCTGCGCCAGCCCGAAGTGACGGTAGGCGGAAACGGTCGCCATGCGGCCGCGCGGAGTGCGCTGCAGGTAGCCCTGCTGGATGAGATAGGGCTCGAGCACGTCCTCGATGGTGTCGCGCTCCTCCGCGATCGCCGCGGCGAGGTTGTCCACGCCGACGGGGCCGCCGCTGAATTTTTCGATCACCGCAAGCAGGAGCTTGCGGTCCATTACGTCCAGCCCGACCACATCCACGTCGAGCATCTTCAACGCCGCGTCCGCCACCTCGCGCGTCACCTTGCCCTTCGCCTTCACTTCCGCGTAGTCGCGCACGCGCCGCAAGAGGCGATTGGAGATGCGCGGCGTGCCGCGCGAGCGGCCAGCGATCTCGCCAGCGCCCTCGGCGTTCACCTCGATCTCGAGGAGCTTCGCCGAGCGCTGCACGATGCGCTGCAGCTCTTCCACCGTGTAGAACTCGAGCCGCGCCACGATGCCGAAGCGGTCGCGCAGCGGATTGGTCAGCATGCCGGCGCGGGTGGTGGCGCCAACCAGCGTGAATGGGAGCAGGTCGAGCTTGACCGAGCGCGCGGCCGGGCCCTCGCCGATCATGATGTCGATCTGGAAGTCCTCGAGCGCCGGATAGAGGATTTCCTCCACCACGGGGGGGAGCCGGTGGATTTCATCTATGAACAGCACGTCGTTCGGCTCGAGGTTGGTGAGGATCGCGGCAAGATCGCCGGGCCGCTCCAGCACCGGACCCGAAGTGTGGCGCAGATTCACGCCCAGCTCGCGCGCGATGATATGGGCGAGCGTGGTTTTCCCCAGTCCCGGCGGGCCGTACAGCAGCACGTGGTCGAGCGCTTCGCGGCGCTTGCGCGCCGCCTCGATGAAAATCGAGAGCTGGCCGCGGATCTTCTCCTGGCCGATGTACTCCTCGAGCAGCTTGGGACGCAGCGTGCGCTCGTAGGCCTCTTCCTGCGGTGTGGCGGGCGCGGTGGAAATCAGGCGGTCGGTTTCGATCATCTGAAACCCGTGATGGGGCGCATCGAGGGGCGGAAGAGGGATCGGCGGAACGTGGAGCAGGGACCGCCGGAAAGTGGAAGAGGGGCCCCGAAGGTTTTTATTCGGGGATCTGACCTTGAAGGCGGTCGAGGGAGGCGGGCGGTCCCTATGCGTCTGATCTCGGGTCGCATCCCCAAAAAATTGGGGCCCCTGCTCCACCTCGACAGCCGCCCCGCTTGCGGGATGCGACCGTGGAGCCGATCAAGGGCACGTCGTCCCAATGCCGATCCCATGCGCGTCTGCGGGGTCAGATCCCCAAAGAAATCATTGGGGCCCCTCTTCCGCCCTACGACGCGCCCCGAAGTTTTGTTTCGGGGATCTGACCCCCGGCGGCGCGCAGGGCGGCCGAAATCTCTGAAAGGAAATCTTGCGATTTTCATTCTGAGGCCGCCGTTGGGTAATGGGTGATGGGTTTCAAAACCAAGGTTCTGCGCATTGTCGCCCTTCACGCATCACTCATATCCCATTACCCATTACTGCTTCGAAAGAAGCTTGAGCGCCTGTCGGATGCCGTCGGCTACATTGAGTCCGGCGGTCAACTGCTTGATCGCCCATGCCGCTTCGCGGTCATTATAGCCGAGCGCCAGCAGCGCATTGACGATGTCGCCCGCTCGGCCGTCGGCGCGCCCCGCCGCGGGCGCGGCGCCCGCGGCGAATTCGAGCTTGTCGCGGAGTTCCAGCAGCAGGCGCTCGGCGGTTTTCTTGCCGATGCCGGGAATCTTGATGAGCCGGCCGCCGTCCTGCGTGCTCACCGCCACGCGCAGGTCGGCAACGCTCAAGCCGGAGAGCACGGAGAGCGCGGTGCGCGCCCCCACTCCCGAAATCTTGAGCAGCTGGCGGAACGCATGGCGCTCGGCTTCGGTCGCGAAGCCGTAGAGCTGATGCGCGTCCTCGCGCACCACGAGGTGGGTATGGAGCGTCACTTCCGCGCCGGTCGCAGGCAGCTGATAGAACGTGCTCATCGGCACGTCGAGCTCGTAGCCCACGCCCTGCACATCCACGACGATCTGGGGCGGATGTTTCTCGAGGAGCTTGCCGTGGATGCGCCCGATCATGGTGAATATTTAACCGCAGATAAACGCGG
>ERZ1292645.382-Hain-H14-02um-R2-382-length-16530-cov-12_pt1 | contig 16530 bp, 16 predicted proteins | sample MGYA00564401_ERZ1292645 | MGnify/ENA primary metagenome ERZ1292645 (study PRJEB36523, sample SAMEA6512644) | groundwater metagenome | collected 2019-01-09 | study: AquaDiva: Metagenomics assemblies of 32 groundwater samples | reverse complement strand
ACTATTATTCTTAGAACTGGAGTATATATTTCTTACTATTTATTCGAAAAACTCCGATAAACAGAAAAATTTATATACCCACATTAAAATAAAAATAAATCAAATTCAATGAAAAGAGGAAAAATGAATAAAAGATATATTGCTTTAGCAATCCTCGTATGTTTAATTCTATTAGTTTCTGCCTGCAACAGGAGTGGAGCAGCTACCGGAGGAGCACCAAGAAAGCCTTTTATTGGAGGAGCTGGAGCAATCACAATGAATTTTGAGAAGGACAGCCCGCCTCCTGAGGTGACTGACCAGGGAACATTTCCTTTCAATGTGCTTGTTAGATTAAAAAATGACGGCGAATTTAAGGTAGATAAGGAGAATATAAGGCTTAACCTTATTGGCTTTGACCCGGAATCCTTTGGAAGCAGCTTCAGTGCCTTAAACGAGGTAACCCCTGAAGACTCTTTGGAGCCGAAAAAAATTGATGCAGAAGGAAATACAGTTGACGGAGCCACAACAGTTGCAGCATTCCCTTCAGGAGGTTCTGACCAATTCAATGCGCGAAAATTTATAGGGAATACAGAATTTACATTTAGGGTAGATGCGTGCTATTTGTATGGTACGCAATCCAGTACTAAGTTATGTGTCTTAAGGGATATGGTAAATGTCAGGGATAACAGCATATGCAAGCCTAATGGTGCTAAGACAATATATAACTCAGCAGGGCCTGTGCAAGTGACCAATTTCAGGCAGACAGTTGTCGGTCAAAAAAGGCTTTCTTTCAGCTTTGATATTGTTTTAAACGGCAATGTTGATATATTTTACACAAAAGATACACTAACATCGCCAACTACACCCTCTACTGGATTTGATGCAGCATGCCCAAGAGATCCTTCAGCCAGAAGGCAGGTTGAAAATAATGTGGCAGTTGCTATAGTGCAAATTCCGGTTGAAGACAGGGTTTTAGATAGTCTCAAGTGCGTCAGCCTGGACAGAGGCGACATTGGCGTTGTTAAATTAGTTAATCAAAGAAGAACAATAACATGCACAGCAGATATACGCCAGGAAAGAGTCGATTTGGAGAAGGACATTGCAATAAATTTGCTGTATAATGTTCTTGACAGCAAAGAAACAAAGGTTTTGGTGAAGCATTTGGCTTCAGATACCTCTCCAGGCCCCAGCAGTGGACCCGGATTAATATCCACATAAATCGAATATTTTCAATTCTGGCCAACCAAAGCAAATTGGCTAAGCAAAGCCTCTAATTGAACGAATTCATCAGAGCCTTCTGTCATCCTGAATTCTATTTCGCCGCATTTTTCCACAAGAACCATTTTTGATTTATTGTCAATATTCAGCTCTAAAATTTCTTTTTGTATCTGCTTTATAATGTCAATTCCAGCTAAGCCATAGTTCAGCATCAGGTCTAAAAGCTTGTTTCTAGCATCGATGAATTTATTGGCTAATGCCAATTCTAAGACTTCCCTCAACTCTTTCGGCTTGGCCACAGAAGCCATTGAATGAATCAAATCTTCCGTGATGTGCCTTGAGATAGCTGCAGAACTCTGCAAAATATTTTCAAGCTTTCTGCAGTCGCCTTCGCAAATATCATATAAAGAATCTTTTGCTTTTTCGTCTATCTTGACTTTTTCTTCTTCAGCTATTTTTTCTATAATGGCAAAAATATCCTTCTTGTCCAATTGCTTGAACCTGAATACAACACACCTGCTTTGAATCGGCTCTATTATTTTTGACGAGTAATTTGCGCTTAAGATAAATCTGCAGGTTTGAGTGTAATTTTCCATTGTCCTTCTCAAAGCTTGCTGTGCTTCCCTTGTCAGCGCATCACATTCATCAAGATAAATTATTTTGAAAGGTACGTCTCCAATTGCCCTAGTTCTTGCAAAGTCTTTAACTTTGTTTCTGATGACGTCTATGCCCCTTTCATCACTGGCATTAAGATCTAAAAAGTTCCTCCTCCACATATCTTTGAACAGTTTTTTTGCGATGACTAATGACAAGCTTGTCTTGCCAACTCCTGCAGGACCTGCAAACAGCAGATGCGGCATGTTTTGCTGCTCAACGAATGCCTTTACCCTCTTAACAATTTCCTTTTGGCCTTTAACCTCAGAGAAGTCTGACGGCCTATATTTCTCGGTCCATAAAGCATTGTCTTGCATTTAACCCCCTTGTATTGTTTAAGAAAATAAAGCTATGTTTAAAAAGCTTATTATGCATCAAAACCTTACATCTCTCAAAATTTTATTGTTATATAATCTGAAGCTTAATATGCCCCCGATTATGAATAAAATGATAATAATCCATACATTCCCGTAGTAAACTCCAATCAGGTACCCAATCAAGAATCCTGCAATGATCATGATATAAGGAAGCTTTATTTTGCGCTTTCTTTCATAAATCAGCCTTCCTGCAATCATTCCTGCAAGAAATATTATGATATAGCTTATAAAGGCGCTTGGTGCTGACAGTGCAGTAATGATTCCCAGAATCATAACTATAAAAAAGAAGAATTCCATCCAATTCTTGTAAAATTGAAACATAGAGCGCCTATTTTGGCCCAGTCCAAACTTTTCTCTCAAAGCTTATGTAATATGTAAGCCAAAGTACAATCCCGACTAAAAGTGAAAGTATTAGTGACAGGAAAACTGGCGCATTTACCACAATGAGGATAGTTGCAAAAATCATGGCAGGCAGTACAAAAGCGTACAGCATCCTGCTTCCAAAATATATTTTACTGCCGTCCAAAGGAGGAATCGGCAACAAGCTTATGATCATATAAATAACATTAAATCTGATGGCTTTTTCTATCAAAAAACTTGTGTTAAAGATGCTTATCACTTTCAATAATATAATGAGCATAAGTGTGAATAAAGGGCCTGCTAAAGCAACCATTGCTTGACCAAAATAATTTATTCCGTATCTAAACCAGCCCAAACGATGCCCTGCCAAATGATGCAGCATAAAACCACCAGGCACGATAATCCATAAATATGGAATTCTTCCATTATTGGCAAATGCTGCAATCAATGCTGACAATAACCCAAAAAGCCACATTTTGAACTCCACCCTGTAACCAGCAATTAATCCAAACAAACGCTGGCCAGCATCGTGGACAAGTATTGATAATGCAACAATTAAGACAGAATTGAATAGGTTATAAAGCCCCATGCCAAGGTTAAAGTTTGCAGTTCCCCATTCATCAAAAGAGATAATGAATGCAATTACAAAAATTGACACTAATAATCCTTTTAGCTCATATGGAGTGAATTTATAATACCTTTTTATTTTATCTTGCAGGTCGACTAGCTCTCCCATAAGACAATAATTGGAAGCATAATATTTAAAGATATCGAAAATAACCGATTAAGGCACATGGAAAGGCACAGAAAAACTTTTTTGTTGTTGGCTATTATAACTATAATCGGCTTTTTGCTAAGAATCTACGGGCTGTCATATGAAAGCATTTGGTATGATGAGGCGTTTTCTGTGCATAGCGGCAAACAAACATTATCTTACATATTAAATTTAAGGGATACATCGCCACCGCTGTATTACATTATGCTGCATTTTGTAGTTAAGGCTTTAGGAATTTCAGAGTTTAGTGTGAGATTGCTTTCGGTTTTTCTGGGGACAATTTCAGTTTATTTCCTTTACTTGTTAGGTAAGGAATTGTTTAATAATCAAGCGGGCATTTCAGCAGCTTTAATATTGGCTTTATCTCCACTTCATGTCTATTATTCCCAAGAAGCTAGAAGTTACGCTTTATTTTTCCTATTAACGCTAACTTCAATGTATTTTTATGTATTATTAGGCAAAAAACCAAATAAAACGAATCTTACAATTTACCTGATAAGCAGCACGTTTTTATTGTATACCCATATTTACTCAGTGTTCATTATTTTGGCGCAAAATGCGCATTATTTCTGTAAATGCAAATTCAGGATTAAAAGACTGAAAATTTGGATATTTTTGCAGATTGTGATTTTATTGATTTACCTGCCTTGGATTCTTTCGTTTAGGGACATTGTTGCCCTAAAGGCTTACTCTTGGATTCCAAAACCAGCATTTTATGTCCTGCTGAATATCCTTCCATATTTTTTTGCAGGTGAAGCATTTTCAATTTCTGGAATTTTGCTGACAAGTTCTTTTTTAATCATGATTGTTGTAATATTACTCAATTTTCATGGTATATTTTCCACTAAAGAAAAACCTTTGCTGTTATTGCTGTGGTTTTTTATACCCATCTTTATCCCATTTATTTTCTCCCTGCTCTTTGTACCGGTTTTTACTCTAAAATATGTTATAATCTCCTCGTTTCCAGTCTATCTAATTATTGGTTTGTACCTTTCTGAAGCAAAGTTCAAGAAAAGCTTGCTGGCAGTGATAATTATTTTTTCCGCATCAGCAATAATTTCCCAATCAATGTCTATTGAAAAAGATGACTGGAAAAACATTTCTAAATATTTGAGCGCGAATGCAGACCAGAATGAGCCTATCATAGTTATTGAGGATTATGAGGCATTGCCTTTGGGATATTATTATAACGCAATTTGCTTTCCGCAGGCTGATATATTAAATTGTGTAAAAGGCCATAATATATACCCTGCAAAGGATATGAATGCGATTAAAAATAAAAAAGGCAATTTTTGGCTAATATTGTCTAATAGAAATAATAGAGACAAAAGCAAAGACGAAATTAATAATTTTGTGAATCAAAATTACGAAGTGCTTTCTTCAAAGGAGTTCTCAACGATGCCCAAATCAAAATTTTATCGGACAGCATATTCTTTTTTGAAGAATAAAAATATGATTAGTATCGAGCATAGCTTAATTAGGGTATATCACTTAAAGCAATAAAAATAATTAGCTTATAGAAAAGCTATAGCTTATCATTGCTTCTTCCAATAGCTTCAAAACATCATCTATATGCCCCGCCCCCAGAATTACGAGAATTTTTTTATCTGGATTACTGGCTGCCAATTTCCTAAGGTTGCCAGCAATTACAAAATTTCTTTCTTCAATTAAAACCTTGTACAAGCTTGGATACCTCTCTCTTAATTTATTTGTTAATTTTTTTATAATTTTTTTGTTTGGAACAGTCGACAAGTCAAACTCAATTTCCTGTTTTCTAGAAAATAGTGCCTTGAAAACATCAATCAAAAAGCTCATCTTCTCTTTCCATGTTATGGTTTTTGACAGTCTTTGCAATGTGATCTCTATATTTTGGTCTATCAAAGCAAGTTCAATTTTCTCTTTTCTTGCGATCTTAATGGCTTGCTTCATCTCGGAGCCCGGAGCAACGCCCACAAGCTCTCCCAGCTTTTTTTCTGCCCATGCTCCAACTAAGGAAAACAGAAATCCTTTCACTCCAATTTGCCTTATGCTTTTTAACTCAATTTTTCTTGGCTCTTTGCTCGTCAAAGCACTCAATCTGTTTTTGTCCAGCTCTAAAGCTATGATATCTGGTTTTTCGTCTTTAATGTACTTTTTGACTTCGTTTAGGCTTTCCATTGCTATATGGGATGTACCTAAAAATACCAGATTTTTGTAATTCATAAGTTGTAAGAAAATAGCAGGTTTTAATAAGCTTTCCAAAAGATTTAAATATAACGAAAAAAATTTAATCAGAGATTAAGTTTTTTTCCATAAGGTAAAAGGTGATTAAAAATGCTAAAGATGAAAAAGGTAAGCGAAACTTATGATATGAGGGTATTTACTGATAATGGAGAGTATTTTGGAGACATTGAAGAATCTATTTTAACACAAAATAAGGTGTTTGGTTGGAGAGTAAGGGCAACAAAGAACTCTTTCTTGAACAAAGTGCTTGGCTCTGCAAAAGGGGTTATTGTGCCTCATCAGCTTGTGAAGAGCATTGGCGATATTATGATAATCAGCAAAGCTGCTGTGCCTTCTTATAGTGAAGGAGAAAGCGAAGCTAAGGAGAAGGAAGAGTAAAAGTACCTTAAATCAATGATGTTCTAAATATGAGTTTTACTAAACGAGTTGGGAAGAGTACAACAGAAGAAGATTAGCGTATTTTGAGAGGATTGGTTAATATCCACGCAACGCTCATTTTTGGCAAACCTTTTTAAAATGCAATTTGTTAAGTTTAGATATGGGAGCTGCCAGAAGAATATTCAAAAACACTATCTATTTGGGCACTGCTGAGGTAATATCGAAGATATTGCAGTTCATAGTATTGCTTTATGCTGCAAGGCTGCTCAGCCAAGAGCATTTTGGCAAATTTAGCTTTGCAATATCTCTGTCTTTAATTGCCATTGTTCTGGCTGATTTAGGCATCAACACTTTATTGGTTAGGGAAATATCAAGAAACAGGAAACTCGCAAGCAAGTATTTTGCCAATGCTATCATAACAAAGATTGTATTGTCTCTTGTAACATTTTTTTGCATAATAATTATCCTAAACCTTCTAAGCTATCCACAGGACACAAGAAACATTGTTTATATAATATGGACATTCACTATACTTTCAACATTTACCGAATTATTTTACTCTATTTTCCGGGCATTTGAAAAGATGTTCTATGATGCAGCCCTGAAAGTTTTGAGGATGTTACTTCTGACTTTTGCAGGCCTTTATGTCCTGTTTAAAGGCTACGGTGTATTTGCATTCAGCTATACATTTGTTGTTGTTGAGTTAATTGTTGTGATTGCTGCATTCGCTATCGCATTAAAAAAATTCATAAAATTAGAGCTGATTATTGACTTATCATTCATAAAATCTCTTGTAGAGAAGGCATTTCCTTTTGGCTTTGCCTTGGTCTTCGGCATGATTTATTTTTTTATTGGAAGCGTTATGCTGTCAAAAATAAAAGGCGATGTTGAGGTGGCAATCTACAGCGTTGCCTACAATATTGCTTTAGGAATTTTATTCATACCTACTGTTTATACAAATGCGATTTATCCAGTCTTATCAAAGTATTATAAGGAAAAAAGGCTTGAATTAAAATTATTATACGAGAAATCTTTAAAATACCTTTACATTACAGGGCTTCCAATATCCATTGGAGGATTTCTTCTTGCAGATAAAATAATATATTTTTTTTATGGGGCAGCTTATTCTGGCTCTATAATTGCCCTGCAGATAATATCAATGTTTTTGTTTATCAAATTCATAAACTTTCTTTTTGGGACTTTGCTTTCATCAATAGACCAGCAGAACAAAAGGCTGATTGGGCAGGGCATAACTGCTGGATTTAACGTTTTGCTAAATCTCTTGCTTATACCGAGATTTGGGTATGTTGGGGCTGCTTGGTCCACTTTAATAACGGAGATATTTTTATTTGTGATTTATTATTGGAATGTTTCAAGAAGCTGGTATTTTTATGATATTGGCGGCGTATTGCTCAAGCCTTTAATTGGAGTAATTGCAATGTTTTTGTTTATTAAATTCTCAAGTTTAGGGCTGATTTTAACGTTACTTTTGTCGGCTCTAGTTTATTTTGCAGTATTGCTTCTTTTAAAAACTCTTGATAAAGATGACTACGGCATAATTAAAACTGCATTAAAAAATGAAAAGGTACAAGCAAATATATGATTATTATCTTGAGGAAGACGAGGAAAATTCAATAGCAGATATAGTGCCGGGCCATTACATAGAGCAGAATATAGATAAAGAGAAAATAAGCGCAGAGTACGCAATTAGGTTTCTGCAGAATAATTTGAATACCCTCCTTGGTTCTTTCATTAATGGGGGTTTTTCATATAAGGGATATTTGATTTATCCTTTGGTTAAGGATATTTCAGTCGAAAATATAATGAAAGTTAAACTCTTAAAAAAGGTCGTAGTTTTTCTGAACGATAATGGGTATGATTTTTCAAGCAGCATCAAAAAATATCCGGAAAAGATAAGCAGCAGCACTTTTGCTGTCCTTCTTTCTGCTTTATACCAAGATTATTCCTTAATAAAAGAAAAAAAAACAATCCAGATAAAAAAGCCAAAATGCAGGGAATTGGAAATGGATGCTTACAAAAAAGAAGATTTGCCGTATTTAAGCCCATTAAATGAGCTAAAGGAATATGCTAATGCCAATTTAAGAGAATACTTATCGGGCTTTTACCTTCACGGCAGCCTTGCCACCAAAGATTTCGTCAGGGGCTGGAGCGATGTGGATACATTAAGCGTTATTTCAAAGAAAACAATAAGGAGCCCCGATGCATTGCTGAAGTTGAGGGACAAAGTTTACTGTATGAGATATTTCTTCTACAAAATTGATCCATTGCAGCATCACGGAAGCATTGTAGTTAGCGAGTATGATTTTGACAGATACTGCCACACATATTTCCCGGTGCCGATTTTCAAATATGCAAAATCATTATTTAAAGACGACAAAATTACCAAATTTAAGGCAAGGGAATTTATGCATGAAGCATCCGCAAATTTGTTTTGGTTTGTGAATTATTTCAGGAAATTGAGCACTAAACCCAGTGCTGACCTAGGAAGTTATGACATAAAAATTTTGCTGCACTACATAACTTTATTCCCTACAATGTATCTGCAGGCAAAAGGCACCTTAGTTTATAAGAAATTCTCATTCGACATAGCAAGAAAGGATTTCGAAAGAGATAAGTGGAAGGTAATTGATGCTGCAGGTTCTATACGCTCAAAGTGGAAAGGTTTTGGGGTTATTCCTTTAACTAGATTATTTTCAAAGGCAAATCCCTTAATTTGCTACCAACTGAATTCCAGAATAATAGACTTATTCAAAGACATTAAAAAGGACAATAATATTGACACGAAGAACATGATTAAAAAAATGCTGGAGCTTTCTGAAGAAGCATGGGAAAAAATCAAAAATGAAAGAAAAGTATGATTTTTATAATATCCCGAATAATTACGGATTAGAGGACTATAAAGATGCTGTAGATTATATTGTTAAGAGATATTGCAAGCTGGAAGGTTTAATATCAATTTATATTTGGGGCGGGCAATTTACGCCAGGAATTTCTGACCTCGATATTGTCTTTGTGTTTGAAAACGGGAAAATCCCGGCGATGCCATTCTCCAAAAGAATTTTTTATATGATGAATAAAAAGTACAGGTATATAGCAAGGCATCCCTTTTTCTACATTGACAAAATATCTTTCAAAAATATAAGGAATATTTATCCAGATGCGGAATTCAAGCTTCTTTATGGGGAAAATATCAAGATAAATAAACTATCTGAAAGGAATGCACATTTTTCCAGAATAGCCTTAATGTGCGATATTATAACAAGGCACTATCCCCGTGATTTTTTAGAGCAGGAAATTGCAAAAAGCATCAATGCAAGGGATATGCTTCTAAGATTAAACTCCTTGAGGCACAGCCTAAAGTCAATGGAGCTAATTAAAAAAGAAAAGAACAAGAGACTGGCTGAAAAATTAAACCATATTGAGCTTCTCAGAAAAAATTGGTTTAAGAGCAATAATTTTGATTTGCTTGCTTCATTAAACAAGGATGCCATAAAAATCTCAATGGATATTGCTGAAAATCTTAAAAATTTCCTAATTGATAATAACCTAGTTAAGATTCATACCGTGAATAATATTGAGTATAATGGCGCCAGAAATAACACTTTATTCATAAAAAATTGGGATAAGGAAATATCCCTGAATGATATGTCGGGATTAATAAGGAATAATAAGAAATTTTTTTCGATTTTGCCTATCGAGTTTGCTCCGCAGCTGATTGAATACTCAAGATATAAGGGTCCAATATCCAGCTTTATCAGGGATAGGTTAAAAGGCGACTTGAAATATGAAATAAAATACAGCAGTATTATTAAGAAAAAAGCAATGATTCTCAATAAGCAGGCCGAATTGGCATTAAAATTAAGGCACTCTGACTTTGTTGCATTCTTTGACTTTGGATACAGGAATAAGCCAGGCATTAACAATTTTTTATTAAATATAGCAAGAGGTTTGAGGGATTAATTCCCATATCTTGTTGGCCATCTTTTTTTTAATTCATTGTAAATGTAGAAAAACTCTTCAAAGTTTGTTTGTTTGTCGTTTATTTTCTTCATAATCATTGTAAAATTGAATTGCCCATCAGAGTTTCTGAAATATTCTGCAACTTTGAATCCGATGAACTGGAAAAAGGTTTCATAAAGGCTGCTGATAACGCTTCCATTTGAATGCAAGCTGAATCCGTTCTTTTTTGTTATGTTTGCATAAACGGAATACATCTCAAAACCTGAGAATACATCGGAATGATTGTCGTATTTTATACCGGACTTATTATCCATGAGCCCATTGCTAAAGGTTATGTCATATTTGTCATTTATGTAGCCATTCCAGTTCTTAAGCTTTATAGCATCCTTTCCACCAATAGGAATTAAATTATTTTTTACTTCTTCTGGAATTATGGCTCCTATTTCCTCTAAAAAGACTAGATGTGAGTTGCCCCTTGGGTTAAGTTCAAAAACAGTTAGTCCTGACAATATGCTATCTTTTAATAGGGCAATTTTTAACTCAGCTAATTTCGAAACTTCAAGTTTGTAATCCTGCTTTTTCTCGTCAAAAGCGATTAAGGGCTCCAGATTCCTGAATAAATCTCCAATACGGTTTTTTGCAAGATAGGCGCTGTTTACAATCTCAAATAAAACAGGGTCATAGCTCGTATCTGTGAATCCCGGAAATTCATTCTTGTTAAAGATAAAAAAATCGCTTCTGAGTTTTAGCTTGAACCATTCCTCTTTACTATGTTGTGGCACCATTATGCATTGCAGGATTAGTCATTCTTTATAAATAATATTGCTTAGTTTTACTTGTTTTCGATATAGAAAAATAAGTAATCCTTTTTCAAATTTCAAAAATTTTATATACTGCACTATATAAATTAATCAAATTAAAATGAGAGTATTATTGGTTATCCCTCCAAATGTCGGAAGGTATTTAGTTGCAACTATACCTCACGCTGGAATTGCTTATCTTTCAGCTTTTCTAAAGAGAGATGGGCATGAAGTTTCCTTGGCTGATATGAGAATACATGCCTCCAATGATTACTTGTTCGACAAGATTGAAAAATTCAAGCCAGAGCTGATTGGAATGACAACTGCTTCGATTGGCTATAAAATGGCTTATGAGATTATCGAGGCAATCAAGTCAAAGCACCCAAAAATACCAATTGCTATTGGAGGTTCTTACGCTTCCACTGTTCATTCAAGAATACTTGAAGACACAAAAATAGATTATGTGGTCTATGGAGAAGGTGAAAGGACTTTCTTGGAATTAGCAAACAATAAAAAGCTTGGGCAGATAAACGGGCTTATTTATAAGCAAGATGGCGAGATTATGATGACTCCGCCTTATCCATTGGAGCAGGATTTGGATAAACTTCCTTTTCCAGATTATGGCTTATTCGAGCTTGACAAGATGCTTGAAAAAAGAATCCCGATAATATCGAGCAGAGGATGCCCGAATAGGTGCACATTCTGCTCGATACAATTAGTTATGGGCCACCCATTTAGAACAAGAAGCCCTGAAAATGTCTTGCAGGAGCTTGAACACTGGCACAAGAAGGGCTATGACACTTTTGAATTCAGCGACGATAATTTTACCTTTAACATGCCAAGAGCAGAAAAAATATGTGATTTGATAATAGACAGCGGAATGAAATTAAAGCTTATATTTGGAAATGGCTTAAGGGCAGACAGGGTGAATAAAAACCTTCTGATGAAGCTGAAGAAAGCAGGGACTTTTTGGATAGCATACAGCCTGGAGAGTTCTGATCCGCATTCTCTTGAATTGCTTAAGAAAGATTTAACTTTGGAGCAGCTAAAAAGTTCCGTTGATGAAACAAAGGAGCTTGGAATAAAAACGCAGGTTAACTTTATAATTGGAAATCCAGGCGAAACATGGGAGGGATTCAAGCAGGACTTAAGAGTAGCTGAAGAACTCAATGTCAACCAGTTAAGATTTTATAACATGATTCCTTACCCCGGCACAGAGATGTATGAGTGGGTTAAGCAGAATGGAAGATTTCTATACCAGCCGGAAGATTACTTAAATGACCTCAATTATTGGGGTGAGGAGCCTGTTTTTGAAACTGAAGAGTTTACAAGAGAGGACAGGATTAAGGCTTACAGAATAGGGCAGGCAAAGATAATGCAATTATTTTTGAGAAGGCATTTTGGCAGATTTTTGGGCAATATGGGCTTCCAACTTTGGAAAAAACCTTTTGTGCAGAAACACGGCATGAATATGGCAATGAATATGTGGATTGCGCTAAAAAGGCTGAGGCTAAGGCAGGCATGATTTTTGATTTAGGGGGTGCTTAGGTGATAGAGCTATTATACCTAATCTTTTTGCTTCTGCTGTCGTTTGCATTAGGGCAGAAAATTTTAAAGGGAATTGGAGTAGATTTTGAGTCGCATTCGGAAAAACTCGTATTTGCATTGCCGCTTGGCTTGGCTGTTTTAGCATATATCACATTTTTTTTTGGGATTGCCGGACTATTGTATAAATGGATCATAGCTTTGGTTTTACTGTCCATCTTTGTTTTTTTGATAAAAGATATAAAAAATGCATTGTTAATGTCATTTAAATTTATAAAAAATACTGATAAAAAAAGATTGGTAAAATGGGGTTTAGGGCTTAATTTTTTTTCTGTTGTGCTTGTATTTTTGTCTGTATTTGTACTGATTAATTTTATTGCCAGTTTTGTACCACCTTGGCATTTTGACGTCATTGCCTACCATCTTGCCGTTCAGAAGATTTTCATTAGGGCTCATGAGATAGTATATGTGCCCTATATATTTTATTCAAATCTTCCGTCATTAATAGACGCGATTTACTTAGTTGGGTTATTGCTGTATAACGGGATATTGTCAAATCTGCTCGGGTATTCTCTGGGAGTGATGCTTGCACTGGCAATGTATGCCTTTTGTAAAAGATTCTTCAACTCAAGAGTTACCGCTATACTTGCCTCAATGATATTTTATAGCTTTCCGATGGTGATTAGAGGGACACGCACATCTCATGTAGATGTACAGCTTGCCCTTTTTCTTTTCTTGTCACTTTATAGCATTGTTATTTATTTTGGTTCTCGTGAGAAAAATCATTTGATTCTGAGTGCGATTTTTGCAGGTTTTGGAAGCTCATCAAAAATTTTTGGTCCAGTTGGCGCTTTAGGAATATTGATTATTTTAATTGCGCATATCCTGTTAAGAGCCCCAAGGAATAAAGCCCAATATAAAACAGCTTTTTTCCATCTTTCTATATTCTGCCTTATAACTTTAGCCATTTTTCTTCCTTGGCTATTAAAGAATTATTTTTTTACAGGAAACCCCGTATGGCCTGCTTTCAATGATTTTTTCAATGGCAAATATTGGGACAGTGAGCATCAAAGATATGTATCAAAATTAGCAAATAAAAGAGAGCTCACTATTATCAACTTTCTGCGGCTGCCTTGGGATATGCATACGCAGCAGGGAAAATCCATCGGGAATATAGATGAAGACGAGAGCATAGGCCCGTATATCTTAGCTTTCCTGCCTCTTTATTTCGTTCTGCCCAAAAAGAATGTCATCATAAATTTCTTATTTGCCATTTTGTTTATTTATATAATTATGTGGTTTTTTTTATCTCATGTATTCAGGCATATAATAGTCTCGTGGCCGCCAATAGCAATAATCTCAGCTTATGTCATTTCAGAATTGTTCAGGAACAGATATGTTTCTAAAACTGTAAAAGTCCTGCTTATGTTCACTTTCAGTTTCAATTTTTTAGTTTTGTCAGCTGCCGTAGCTAACAGTATGCCTGTGGCGCTTGGTTTAGAAACTCATGACCAATTTAATTCAAAATATCCGGGATCTATATATAAAGCTTCTAAGTTTATCAATTCAAATTTGCCGGAAAATGCCAAAATCCTTCTGTTTAGGGACACAAGAGGATTTTATTTGGATAGGGATTATGTTTGGGCGGATCCTCTTTTCCAGCTCTATATCAATTACTCTAAGTTCAGGAATGAAGATGATTTTTATAAGGAGTTGAGGTCGATAGGGATATCCCACATACTTATAAATACGGAATTTGAGTGGCGTGGTCAAATTGTTTATGAACATCGTTACAGCGAGAGGATTATGGGCATGATGGATAAGCTATTAAACAAATATACTGTAAACTTATACAATGAAGATGGAATACTAGTTAACGAACTCAAAAGAAAATGAAAAAAAAACTAAAATCAATCTTAATATTGCTGTGGATAGTGCTGTTTTACATAGCGCACTATTACTTTGAATACAAAAAATACATCGGCATTTTGCAGAGCTGAGTTATTCTTAGGCGGTTTCTAGAATTCTTTTTCGAGCAGCAATTGGGGCTTGCAGGGGCTATTCCTTATGTATATAATCCAACGGCTCATTTTTAATCGCTTTCCAGTTATCATTTATCCATTGGATTACTTCATCAATCCCCTCATCTAGATTAATTTTTGGAGTCCATCCAAATTCGTTCCTTGCCTTGTTTGAATCAAGTGCGTATGCTGCATCCAATCCCAATCTCTCGGATACATTCTCCGTTACGTCCTTAAACTTAACTTCCAGTTTATTGGATATTTTGCCAACAAGCTCCTTAATTTTGGTCAAAATATCCGTCGATAAATGATAAATCTCCCCGTATCTGCCCTTTTCCATTACACTTAGGGTTGCATCACACACATCACTTATATGGATAAAGGATCTTTTTGCCCCACCGCCTCCATGCAAAGGAATTTTTTTGCCTTGTTTGATATAAATGATTGAGCGGGGTATAATTTTAAATAATTGCTGTCCGGTCCCGTAGACATTTGCGGCCCTCGTGAATACTGCGGGAAAATTAAATTTTTTGACCTGCATAAGGATAAACTGGTCGGCTGCCGCCCTCGAACCAGCATAAGGAGTGCTCGGATTGAGGATTGCTGTTTCTTGAACCAGACTTCTGCATGCACCATATACTTCAGGTGTAGAAATATGGACATATTTCTTGAGATAAGGCTTTAATTTTAGTTCTTCCACAAAAGCAATGGTAGATACAACATTCGTTTGATACCAATGAGATGGATTGTGCCAGCTAGCTGCAACTTCGCTCTGGGAAGCGAAGTTCACTACATACGATGGCCTGTGCTGATTGCACAAATTAATAATTGCAGGAATATCCTTGTTCAAATCAAATTGATAAAACGTGAATCTTGAATAATTCTTATTTCTTTTATATGGCAGAAAAATTTGTGATTTTTCAGGAGAGCGGCTGATTCCAATTATTTCATAGCTTGTTTTATCTAAAAGAAAATTTATGAAGTGGCTGCCTGAAAAAGAATTGCTTCCTATGACTACAATTTTGCTCATTTCAACCTAATCTCCTTCATCCTCTTGATATTATAGTAGAGGGGATTATTAAGCCCGTCTACAATAAGCCCTTTGTTATAAGCATCCACAAGCGTCTGGATGGCTTCATCTATTGCATAAATGCATTCAAAACCAAGAAAATTTCTTATTTTTTTGGAGCTTACATGATATGATCTTTGATCGTTACTCGCTGTAAATTCAAATTCTATACTGTCATCTCCAATAACCTTTTTCACCATTTCTGCAAGTTGTTTTATAGTATAATTAGCATATGCTGCGTTGAATGCCTGCTTGCTTATTTTTCCGTCTGGCGCCTCGAGCAAGAACTCATAAAGCCTGACCATGTCTTTAATATTTAGTGTTGGCCTCATTTGATTGCCGCCAAATATTTTTATTTTTTTTGTTGCAAGGGCCTGGATGGTAAGCAGATTGACTGAAAGATCAAGTCGAAGCCGAGGCGCATATCCGGCCAAAGTTGCAGGCCTAACAAACACATAATCCGCATCACCGGCATTTGTTTCAAGAAGAAGCTTCTCGCATTCGATCTTATGCCTTGCATAATCGGTAATTGGCTCGGCTTCCACATCTTCCGTTACTTCGATATCAAGAGGCTTAACTCCGTATTGGCTCGTTGAGCTTGCAACTATGAACCTATCTACTTTGTTTAACCTGACTGCGTCAACAACATTCTGAAAGGCATGAAAGTTAATTGATTTGCTAAGCTCTGGGTTAAGATCGAAGCTTGGATCATTTGAAATGCACGCCAAGTGAATAACAGCATCACATCCTTTGGTAGACTCCACCAGTTTTTTTCTGTCCCTTATATCCCCTTTTATTTCTATAAGGCATGGGTGTTTCTTTAAAACGTCTCCATAGATATAAAGATCATAAACTACTACTTCATATCCATTTTCGAGTAGCGATGGAGCTAGGGCGCTTCCTACGTAGCCTGCCCCTCCTGTAATAAAAATCCTTTTCTTGATTGGCTGCATAGTTCAAAACTGCCTCAGTTATTTTGACAAGTATTTAAACCATTCTCCTTCACCAAATCAAAAGTCTTAAATAAATCTTAGGTTATGTTATTGTTTTGAGGGGGTGGTAAAGAAATCAAACAAAGTTTGGCTTTTCAATTACATAACTAAACTTTTGCAAATTCATTTATAAATAAAAATATAAGGAAGAACGTTCA
>ERZ1292645.379-Hain-H14-02um-R2-379-length-16559-cov-6_pt1 | contig 16559 bp, 17 predicted proteins | sample MGYA00564401_ERZ1292645 | MGnify/ENA primary metagenome ERZ1292645 (study PRJEB36523, sample SAMEA6512644) | groundwater metagenome | collected 2019-01-09 | study: AquaDiva: Metagenomics assemblies of 32 groundwater samples | reverse complement strand
CTGGCACCCAGGGGCGGCCGGCAGCGGAGGCGCCGGTGCGGCCGCCTCCGAACTCGGCGAGCAAGCGCTCGTAGATCGGCTTCTGCGATTCGCTCAGGATCTCCATGACGCGCGCCCGGGATTCGGCGCGCAGGCGCTCGCCCAGCTTGCGGCGGTCCCCGTCCTTGCGCATCTCGCGCAGCTGGGCCAGCTTCTGGCGCACGTCGTCGAAGATCTGCTCCAGCTTCGCCTTCTGCGATTCGTCGGATTTCAGCTCGGCGAACACTCGCTGGCGAAACTGCTGCGCCGCCTGGCCGCCCGCCGGCTGCGCCTGTTGGCTCTCGGCGGCGGGCTTGCTCTCGCCGCTGCCGCCGGGCCGGAAGCGCAGCGCCGCGTTGGCGACCTTGAGCACGTTGTCCCGGCTGTCCACCACGATGCGCACGTTCGCCGTCATCCCCGGCAGCAGGGACTGGTCCGGGTTCGAGGCCGAGATCACCACCGTGTAGCTGATCACGTTCTGCACGTTCATCGGCGACTTTCGGATCTGCTTGATCTCGCCGCTGAAATTGCGGCGTGGAAAGGCGTCGACCGTGAAGCTCGCGAGCTGGCCGACCTGCAGCCGTCCGACGTCGGCCTCGTCGATCGCCGCCTCGACCTGCATGTCGCGCAGGTCGCGGGCGATCGTGAACAGCACCGGCGCCTGCAGGCTCGCCGCCACCGTCTGCCCGGCGTCGACGTTCTTCAGGATGACCGTGCCGTCCACCGGCGCGCGAATGATGGTGCGCTCGAGGTCCACCTGCGCCTGCTTGAGCAGGGCCTCGCGCTGTTTCACCGCCGCCTGTGCGCTTTCCACCTGTGATTCGTTGACCTGGATCTGGGCCTCGACCGCCTTCTGCTGCTCGCGGGTCGCGTCGTAGAGCGTGCGCGCCTTGTCCAGCTCGGCGGGCGAGATGAAGTTCTTCTCCACCAGCATTTTCTTGCGGTTGAGGTCGCGCTCGGCGTCGGCGAGGTTGACCCTGACGCGGCTGAGCTCGGCCTTCTGCGCGACCAGCGTCGATCCCGCCACCGCCACCGCGCTCTTCGCCGCGTCGACGTCGGCGCGCGTCTGGTTGACGCGCAGCTCGAAGCTCTGCGGATCGATGCGCGCGATGATCTGGTCTTTCTTCACCTGGGTGTTGAAGTCGGCGAAGATCTCCATGATCTGGCCCGAGATCTGCGAGCCGACCTGCACCGTGGTGACCGCGTTCAGCGTGCCGCTCGCCACCACCACCGCCTGCAGCGGCCCGCGCTCGACCTTGCCGATGCGGTATTTCGCCTCGGCGCCGGAGTTGCGCATGCCGTACCACGCCCAGCCGCCCGCGGCGGCGGCGGCCAGCACGAGCACGAGCAGGAGTTTGCCCAGGCTGAGCTTCATAGGATAACTAAACGATCATAGCAGTCCGACATCGGACGCTCGACCGGGTTCGTTACAGAAAGTTACGAATTGCGTTACCTGTTGACCGGGTCTAGCGCGCCGCCCGGCGGTAGTGCCCGGACCTGCCGCCGCGCTTTTCGTCGAGCCGCAGGTCCTGGATGGTCATGCCGCGATCCACCGCCTTCACCATGTCGTAGATCGTGAGCAGCCCGACCGCAGCCGCGGTGAGCGCCTCCATCTCGACGCCGGTCCGGCCGCGGCATTCAACGGTGGCGACCAGCGTGATCGAGCTGCCCGCCGCGTCGAGCCTGAAATCGGCGGCGACGCGCGTCAGCGCGATCGGGTGCGCGAGCGGTACCAGCTGCGCGGTGCGCTTGGCGGCCTGGATCGCGGCGACGCGCGCGACGCCGAGGACATCGCCCTTGGCGGCGCTTCCTTCGACCACCATGCGAAAGGTCGCCGGGCGCATCGCGATTCGGCCGGAGGCAATCGCGACGCGGTGCGTTTCGCCCTTCGCGCCCACGTCCACCATATGGGCGCGGCCCTTGCGGTCGAAGTGGGTGAGCTTCGGTGAGAGCTTTTGCGCCAGGGCATCCTCCGACGGGGAACTCGCGGGTCCGGACGGTATCATAACCGGATGCGTTTCTCCGCATGGTTGCTGGTCGCGCTGCTCGCCTTCCTGCCGCGATCGTTCGCCCAGACGCTGCCTGACCTGGGGGACGCGGGCGCCTCGGAGCTCTCGCTGCAGGTCGAGCGGCGCATCGGCGAGTCGATCGCGCACGACATCCGGCTGCGCGATCCCGCCTACCTCGATGACCCCGAGATCGCCGAGTACCTGAACGGGCTCGGCGCGCGGCTGGGCGTGGCGGCCTCCGGCATGCGCCAGGATTTCGAGTTCTTCGCCATGCGCGACACCTCGATCAATGCCTTCGCGCTGCCGGGAGGATTCATCGGCGTGCACACCGGGCTGCTCAGCGCCTCGGAAAGCGAATCGGAGGTCGCTTCGGTGATCGCCCACGAAATGGCGCACGTTACGCAACGCCATGTCGCGCGCATGCTCGGAGTGCAGAAGCAGATGCAGCTGCCGGTGCTGGTCGCGATTGCTGCGGCCATCCTGCTCGGACGCAGCAGGCCGGATCTCGCGCACGGTGCTGCGGCGGCGGCGCAGGGAGGCGCGATCCAGGCGCAGCTCGGCTACAGCCGTGACTTCGAGCGCGAGGCCGACCGCATCGGCTTCCAGACCCTCGCCGGTTCCGGCTTCGACGTGCGCGCGATGGGGTCGTTCTTCGAGAAGATGCAGCGCTACGCGCGCATCCTCGACGACGGCAGCGTGCCGGGATACCTCCGCAGCCACCCGGTGACCACGGAGCGCATCGCCGACGCCCAGGGGCGCGCCGCGAGCCTGCCCTACCGGCAGCACGCCGACAGCCTGGAATATCACCTGGTGCGCGCCAAGGTGCGCGCCGAAGCCGGGGAGGCGCGTGACGCGGTCACGCTTTTCACCGAGGCGGTGAACGATCGGCGTTTCGCCAACGAGCCGGGGGCGCGCTATGGCCTTGCGGTGGCGCTGCTGCGCGCCAAGGAACCGAAACGGGCGGAGGCCGAAGTCGCGCGCTTGCGCGCGACCGGCGTCGCAAGCCCGATGATCGAAACGCTCGCCGCGCGCACGCGGCTCGCGCTCGGCGACCAGGCGGGCGCGCTGGCGCTGCTCACGGCGGCTCTGGCGCGCTACCCGCACCGCCGGCCCATCCTCTACGCTGCCCTCGGGACCTTGCAGGATTTCGGCCGGCATAGCGAGGTGCTGACGATGCTGGTCGAGCCGCTGCGTTTCTACCCGCGCGACGCGCGGCTGCACGAGGCGCGGGCGAAGGCTTACGCGGGCCAGGGAAAACGCCTGCTGCAACACCAGGCGCAGGCCGAGGTGTACGTGCTTAAGGGCAGCCTGCCCGCGGCGATCGAGCAGCTGCAGTTTGCGCAGAGCTCGGGCGACGGCAATTTCTACGAGCTGTCGGTGGTGGAGGCGCGGCTCAAGGAGCTGCGCAGCGAGCATGCGCGGGAAGTGCAGGATTCCAAAAAACGCTGACTACTTCCTGGGCGCCTCGAAGTAGGCCTCGTAGAGCAGGTCGAAGGTCTTTTCCGCCTCGCCGAGCAGCTCGTCGTCGCTCGAGGAACGGCGGGCGGCGCCCTGCAGCAGCGTCTGCACGCCCGCGGCCTCCGGCACCGGGGTGTCGCGCACCTCCAGGAAGTGCACGATGCCGCCGATCTTGGCGAGCGCCGCGTTGTTCGCCAGGCCGAGTTGCTGCAGCATCTCCTCGAAGGTGACGCGCGAGGCGCTGTTGCCGAAACGCGCGCCGTCGAAGGCGAAACCGACTGCCGCCGCCGGGCATTCCTGCGCCTTGTCGAGCCAGGCCACGCTGCCTTCCGGATCGACGAAGCGGCGGATCAGCCAGGCGCAGGCGAGGCGGTCGGCCCAGGGCGGCCGGCGCGTCGCCCAGGCGCGGCGCAGCAGGGGCTCGTTCGGCCTGGCCCCCGCCTGCGTCTGGGTAGGTAAGAGCAGCTTGTGAACCTGAGCTTCGGCCGCGGCCAGCGCGCCCTTGGCGCGCTGCTGCGCTTCAGTGGGAAAGAAATCGAGCGCGCTGATCGCCTCGAACTCGCGCCGCTGCTCGTGCAGCACGCGCGAGATCGCGCCCGGATCGGAGATGCCGAAGCCGACCTTCAGGCTCTCGACGACCTTGACCAGGTCCGCGTAGCGCGTCGAACGGTCGAACAACCCGCGAAGCGCCTGCTGCTGAGCCTCCGAGACCGGCACGACCTTGAGCACCTGCGCGGTTCCCGCGCCTTTCATGATGTATTCCGCCAGGCGCTCCAGCCCCTGCCGGCACGCGGCCGTGTCGGGAAGCAGATACGCACCGTCGCGCATCACCGCAGCGCCGAGCGATTCGAGCGTGCGCAGCACGCGCATGCGCGCGGCGGGGTCCTCGGTCGGCAGGCTCGCGATCAGCACGCGCCAACGACCTGCCTCGGATGGCTGCGGCTTGTTCACGCACTTGATGATAGCCCAGCCGCCAGGCGGCAAGTAGCAGGAATCGATGGCCGGGTCGTTCAACACGCGTGAGTTTTTTCACGGCCGTCCGGACAGGATCGTGCGCAATGATATCCTCGCAATTCCCTGCAAATCGGACTTGATCGGCTCATGCCGGACCGTCGCCTCCAGGTTTTCCATGCGGTCGCGAAACACCGCAACTTCACCAAGGCGGCCGAGGCGCTGTTCATGACGCAGCCCGCGGTCACCTTCCAGATCAAGCAGCTCGAAGAGCACTTCGACACGCGGCTGTTCGAGCGCGGTCACGGCCGCGTCGCGCTCACGCCCGCGGGCCAGGTCGTGCTCGAGTATGCCGAGCGCATCCTCGCGCTCTCAGCCGAGCTCGAGACGCGCGTGAAGGAAATGACAGGCGGGATGGGCGGCCTGCTTCTTGTCGGCGCGAGCATGACGATCGCCGAGTTCCTGCTGCCGCGGGTGCTCGGGCAATTCAAGTCGAAGTACCCGAAGGTGCAGCCGCGGCTCCTGGTGGGAAACTCGGAGACCGTCGAGAGCCGCGTTGCAGAGCATAGGCTGGACATCGGCTTCATCGAGGCTCCGTCTCATCTCGCCGGGGTGGTGGTCGAAGTGTGCTGCGAGGACGAGCTGCAGGTCATCTGCGCTCCCTCGCATCCGCTCGCGCGCCTCAAGGCGGCGACGCCGCGACAGCTCGTGGAGCACGCGTTCATCAGTCGCGAGCCCGGCTCCGGCACGCGCGAGGTCAGCGACAGCTTTTTCGAGAAATCCGGCCTGGGTTCCGATTCGCTCAACGTCATCATGGAGCTGGGCAGCCCCGAGGCGCTGAAGGGCCTGGTCGCGACCGGCGTGGGTTTCGCCATCATATCGCGCGCCGCGGTGGCGAAAGAGACTCGGCTCGGCCAGCTCGTGTGCGTGCCGCTCTCGCCGCGGTTGATCCGGAACCTCTCGGTGGTGTATCCGAAGGAGAAGTTCCGCTCGCAGCTCGTCAACAGCTTCGTACAGTTTGCCAAGGAACGGCTGGCGGCGATTCAGGCCGGGTGACGGGCTTCGCCGCGCCGAGAGAGCGGACGAACCGGATGCACGCCGCGAGCGTCTCCGCGCGCGCCTGGTGCTGCGGGTAATGCCCGCAGCCCGGGACGCGAAGCGTCTCGATTCTGCCGCCGAGAAGCGCCTCGAGCGCCTCGAGCTGCGCGCGGGTGAAGAACTCGTCGTCCTCGCCCTGTATCGCGAGCACCGGGCAGCGCACCCGTGCGACGTGCTTTTCGAGTCCCCATCCGGCGCCCGGGCCTTCAGCGGTCCAGACCTCAACCAGGCGCGTAAAGAGCGCCTCGGTTCCTGCGCCGTGGTGGCGGGCGAGCCGCGTCTTGAGGTCGCCCCGCTCGAAATCATGGATCTGATCGCGGATCGCGGCGAGCGTCCTGGCCTCGCGGAAGGTATGCGGGCCGATCGCGATCACGCCGCGCACCCGCTCGGGGTACGCTCCCGCGAAAGCGAGCGCGATCGCGGCGCCGTCGGATTGGCCGACGAGGATCGCGTCGCGCACGCCGGTTTGCGCGAGCACTTCGGGCAGCGCATCGAGCGCCTCCTCGAGCAGGTAGCGAGTGGAGTAGGGCGGCGCAAGCGGCTCGGATTCGCCGGATCCCCAGCGGTCGTACAGCAGCGCGCCGCAGCCGGTCGCGCGCAGCAGTTGGTCCGGAAAATCGCGCCACAGCCGGGTGCTGCCCAGCGCGTCGTGCAGGAAAACAAGCGTCGCGGCGTCGCCCGGACCCGGGCCGCGCCAGTGACCGCGCAGCAAACGGCCCGCGGCGCGCATCGAGATCTGCGCCAGTGCGCCCTCGACCGCCTCGCGGAAATCGAGCGGGCTCAGACCGACGAACTCGCAAGCCGTGCGCGCGAAAAACGCCTCGACCGCCGCGCCGGCCTCCGCTGCGGCACGGCCGCGCAGATCCGCTTCGAGATCGAACACGGCGCGCGGCGGCGCGACGAAGAAATCGCCGGTGATCAGCACCTCGCCGATGCGCTCGCGTGCCGCGCCCTCGAGCCGGATGTCGGTGCGGATGGTGCCCCCGCGCCGCACGATGGTCGCCGAGACCTGTCCTTCGCCCGAGTCGGGCGCGTCGAGCAAATGCACGAACTCGTCGGTTCCGAACTGTTCGTCGTGCAAACGCTCCGCGAGCATTTGCTCGTACGCGGTCGACTCGCCCCATTCCGGAACCAGGGCCAGGTGCTCGCGAAAGCCCTCGAGCAATGCCTCCTGGATCTCCTCGAGCGGTGGGACCGACCCGAGCACTTCGCGCATGGTGATGACCCGGCGCCGGGCGTCGTCGAGATCGCGCCGGGCGAGCTTCGCGGCCGGGATCCTGAGGGCCTCGATCATGCGCACCGGGTCGAAGTCGAGGAGCAGCGTTCCCTGGAAGAAGAGCGTCGCCCCGTCTATCAGGCCGCCGGTGCCGCTGATCTTTCGTCCGTCCACCTCGATGTCGTTGCGCGGCCTAAACGTCGCCGGCACGCCGAGACGGCGCATTCCCGCCGCGGCGGCCTCGCAGATTCGCGCCGCGATGGCCGCGAGGTCGGCGCCCAGGCCGCGGCGCTCGAGCGCGAGCTCCCAGCCGAGCTGGCCTTCGTCGAGGTAGAGGCCGCCGCCGCCGGTGATGCGGCGGCCGACCTCGATGCCGCGGCTCGCGCAGTACTCGAGCCGCACTTCGTGGCCGAGGATCTGGTGCAGCCCGACGAGCGCCGACGGGCGGAAGCGCAGGAAGCGGACCGTCTCCGGGATGCGCCCGGCGTTGCGCGCTTCGATCAGCGCCTGGTCGAACGCGACGTTGGCGCGGCCGCCGCGCACCCCGGTGTCGATGACCCGGACTTTGCGCGCCTGCATCCGTTCAGCGGGTGGAGCCATTCAGCCGGATCCGCGTACTACAATTCAAGGCGCAAGAATCATCGGAGAGCCCGCCATGCGACTGGTCCACGAGCTGGAGCGGCACGTCGCCGAAGAGCAAAGCCTTTTCCGCAAGCAGCTCCTGCGCGAAGATATCGCGCGTCTTGGGAAGCTGCGCGAGCTGGCCCGATCGGCGCGGGACCGGAATGCGTTCATGAAGGCGGGCATGCGAATCGGCTGGACCCAGGGGGACCTGCGCACTCACGAAATCCGGGAACCGCTGGAAGCTCTGCTCGGGTTCGTGTACCAATACGAGACCGGAACCGGCGGCGGCGAGCAGGAAGCGCGCATCAATTCCGCCTGGGTCGCTGTGCACCGCGCCCGGATGGAGCGGCTGGTCGGCTGCCTGAGCACCCCGGCGCCCAAACCCATCGACTAGGCAGCGGCGGTTTCCCTGCGGCGCTGTCGCGGCTTCGGCGAGGGCTTTTTCGCGACCTTGCTGCAGAAAACGTCGTACAGCGCCAGCATGACGGCCACCGCCTCCCTGCTCTCGATGGAATAGAAGATCGTTGATCCCATCCGCCGGGTCGCGACGATCCGCTCGCGACGCAGCACGGCCAGGTGCTGCGAAAGCGACGACTGGCTCAAGCCGACCGAGCGCTCCAGTTCGCCAACCGACTTCTCGCCATCCGAAATCTGGCACAGCACGAGGAGTCGCGCAGGATTCGACAGCGCCTTCAGGAACGCGGCGACGTTGACCGCCTTTCCCTGCAGCTCGGTCATGGGAACGGCCGAAGCCAACTTCGATGCGTTGCCCGGCATGATCCTGCGGCTCCTGTTCATCCAGCTCCGTCTCAAGGTTTTGCGCCGGTCGCGCAACCGCATCCGGCAAAGCCATCCGCCTGCATTCTTGCTTCGTATTTCGGCCCGACCTCGGCCCCGATCGTAAGCGTCGGCTTCACCGATACCCAGTCCTCGGGCTTCAGCACCACCATCCAGCCGGCACCGTACGGATCCTCATTGACCAGCGAAGGCTTCTCCACCGCCTCGTCGTTCACCGCGACGACCTCACCCCCGACCGCGGATTTCGCGGGTCCGACCCACTTTCCAGACTCGACCGTGGCGCAGGTCTTCCCCGCCTGGACCGCGCGACCGACCTTCTTGGGGGTCAAGGCGACGAGCTTTCCGGCCATGGCCGTCGCCACGCTGGTCATGCCGATCTTGATGCTGCCATCCTCCAGTTCCTTCAACCAGATGTGGTTGTCAACGTCATACAAAAGGTCGTCGGGAAGATGGCATCCGCGCACCTCGGGCATATCGCAATTTCCCCTTTTTGAGCTACTGATGCGTCCCCGAGCGCAGCGGCCGGGACGCGCAGCAGAATTCCCCCAGCCCCTCGACCTGCATCTTACCGCTCACGAACAACGCAAGGTGCTTCGTGAGCATGGCCATCATGCGCCGCCGGCCCTCGTCCAGTTTGCAATCGGGCTCCAAGCGCAGCAGATTGTAATGGTAGGCGATCTCGCGACAGGTTTCGCGGCAGGCATTGAAGCTCGGCACGCCCCGCGCGCCCCGTCGCTGCAGGGCAAGGAGACGAAATCCCTCGACCTGCTCCCCGGTCGGGTCCTCGCCCCGCGCCGTGATCCAGTGCTCCAGCACCTCTTCGGCAAGCGCCAGCAGGCGTTCCGCCGCCGCTTCATCCGTCCCGGCAATCGAACCGATCTCGGCCTCGATGTCCGCGAGCGGCCTCACGCGAGCCTCTTTTCCTTCAGCAGCTCGAGCCCGTCCGAGACGTTTTCATGCACGCTGAGCTTGCGCGGCGACAGCCCGAGCGCGATGCCGAGAAGCTGAGTGAAGTAGAGCATCCTCACCTTGGTCTTTTCGCCCAGAACCTTCTCGGCGCGCACCTGGTGCATCTCGAGGCCGGAGTGGCAGGTCGGGCATTCGGTGGCGATCACCTCCGCTCCGGCGGCTTCCGCCGCGCGCAGGATGTTCAGCACCAGCTTGGTCGAGGTGTCGCTGTCCGAGAGCACGTGCGCGCCGCCGCAGCACGAGGTCTTGAGCGGAAAATCCACGTTCTCGGCCCCGGCCACCGCGAGCAGATCGTCCATGAAGTGCGGTTTCGAGGTGGACTCGCTTCCCGGCCCCCGGTCCTTTTCCGGGAAGATGTGCCTCGGCCGGGTGTACATGCAGCCGTAGTAGTTGGCGACTTTCAGGCCCTTGAGCGAGTTCTTGACGCGGCGCTTCAACTCCTCCTCGCCGATACCATCCTTGATCCAGTCGAGCGCGTGGATCGTTTCCACCTGCCCAGCTTGATAGGTCGCGTGTCCCGCTTTTTTCGAGATCCGCTCGACGGCCTGGCGCGAGGACTCGTCGTGCGCGAGGTCGTGCTCGGCCTTCTTCAGGTTGTGGTAGCAGCCGTTGCACGGCGCCATAACGACCTTGGCGCCCATCTCGTTCGCGGCGATCGACATCACGCGCGAGGAAAGATAGGTCTGGACCTTGGGGTCGATGTTCTTCACCTCCATCGCTCCGCAGCAGTTCCAGTTTTTCACCTCGTCCAACTCGAGCCCGAGCGCCTTGCCGACTTCCTTGGTGGACTTGTTGTACGCGTGCCCGGTGCCCTCGAGCGCGCAGCCCGGGTAGTAGGCGACGCGCTTGTATTCGGCTTTCATCTCGTATCCCTCAGTCCCAGCGCCTTGCGCTGCAGCGCTTCCTGCTCGTGCACGTACTCGGTGATCGCATCGCGCGCCTTGCCCCAGCCGCGGGTGCGCGGACGAATCAGCGCGGCAAGCCCCATCAGGATGCCCTGCATGACGGGCAGCCGCCGCGCCACGCGTTTCACCATCGCGACGAGCCAGTCCTGCAGCAGTGATTGCCCCGTCTTCGCGAAGAAGCGGCGAATGACGCGGCCTTCCTCGATCTTGCCCGTCTGAACGACCTGCTCGGTGAACTCCTCGTCGAAAATCATGGACTTCGACTTCGGCGTGTGGCCCTTCAGCTCCAGCCAGTGCGCGGTCGCCTTCATCACGCCCTCGGGGACGACGTCGCGCGGGCAGGCGTAGGTGCACCTGTTGCACGAGACGCACTGCCAGATGATCTCCTTGTCGCGCAGCAGCTCGGACTCCATTCCCATGCGGATAAGGTAGATCCAGTAGCGCGGATTGAAGTCGGGGTTGATCGCGTTGACCGGGCACGCATTGGTGCACGAGCCGCACTGCCAGCAGCGGTGGACGTATTCGCCGCCGGGCAGCGCCGCGATCTCCTCCTCCAGCCGCTCGTTGTAGTCGGTCACGACGCGCGGTTCGATGAACGTGCTCCAGTGCCCGGAGACGTCCACCCCGTCAATCACGAGCTTTTCGTGCGCCTTGATGTGTTCCGGGCGGATCAGCGACTTTTCGTGGATCGGCATGGCTCGCGCAACGCTCAGTCGAGAAGTTTCACGTCTTCGACGATGAACGCCTCGCCGTCGAACGCCTTCAACCGGGTACGCCCCCTCTGGTTGACGCCGTCAAGGCCCAGCAGCCGCTGCACGTGCTGCATGGGGTCCTCGGGGGTGCCGAATTCGGTGCGCAGATAGGTTCCGCCCTGCTCGCCGATGTAATCGGCGTACACCTGCGCGGTCAGCAGGTCCACGTACCAGAGTACGTCGCGAAACACCCCGTTCGCGGCGAGGAACTGCGACAGCTCTTCCCGCAGCATGAGGTAGGTGCCGTAGCGCGAGGGAGCGTCGATCACGCACTGATCGACGTCCTCGGCATGCCAGATCTCGCGCAGCACTCCGGTGTTGGCCTTCGCGTCCCACACCCAACGGCACATCATGGGGTAGCGCTCCGGGTCCACGCCGTGCAGGATCTCGGCGGCGAGATCGTGCACCCAGCGATGCTCCCGGTCCTCGGGAAACGCACCGCGAAACGCAGCCATCCGCTCATCGGTCGTCAACGTGTTCTCGCGGCCTGCGAGCAGCCGGCCGATCTCGGTCCGCAGCACATCGAACCTGGCGGGCGCCAGGTAGGGGGTCACGCGCCGGCGCACGGTCGCGCTCAGCGCACACAGCGTCTTGAAGGTCTTGAGTTCGAGTTCATCGTCGCGCTCGAGCGCCTGGCGAAATACCGCCGTCTTGGCCTGCAGCGCCGCGACGTAGCGCTCGACGCCGCCGTGCTCATCGCTGCCCGATACCAGCCGCTCGAACGCAGCCGCGAGCTTGGGGCCGCTCAACTCGAGCCGGGGCCGCTCCGGTTCAGGCCGGCTCAGCGCTTGCTTTGGCGCAGTCACTGGCGGCGCGGCGCGCCTCTCAGGCCGCGGCAACCTCGGCCGGCGCCTGATTCGCGAAAGCGAACGCCGCCAGGGCTGCAGCCTTCGCCTGCGCGATCGAATCGTCGATCGTTTCCGGTCCGGTGGCCGCACCCGCGACGAAGATGCCGGCGCGCGACGTTTCGCCAAGGTTGCCGTAGGCATTGCCCTTGGCGATGTTGCCATGGGGCTCGAGCGCGACGCCGAACGTCGCCGCGAGTGACTTATTGTCCACATTGGGATCCATGCCGATGGCGTGGACCACCATGTCGAACGGGATCGTGATCGGGCGCTTCACCAGCGTGTCCTCGCCCTTGACGATCAGCTTCTTGCCGTCGGAAGTCACCTCCGCGATCCGCGCCTTGATGTACTTGACCTTGAACTCCTCCTGGCTGCGCCAGTAGTAGCTCTCGTTGAGCCCGTAGGTCCGGATGTCCATGTAGTAGATGTAGACGTGGCAGTCGGGCAGCTCTTCGCGAATCTCCATCGCGATGTTGCAGGACACGGTGCAGCAGATCTTCGAGCACCATTCGCGCCCGATCTGCCGGTCGCGCGAGCCGACGCAGAGCAGGATCGCGACGCGCTCGGGTTTTCGTCCGTCCGAAGGGCAGCGCACGCCCTTGCCCGTGGAGATCATCTGCTCGACCTGGGTCGTCGTCACCACGTCCGGAAACGTGCCGAAGCCCCATTCCGGCTTGTTGACCGAGTCGAAGTGGGTGAATCCGGTGCACAGGATCGCGGCGCCGGCCTCGGGCGTCTGGCCGTTGGAGAGCCGCAGGTTGAAGGCGCCGGGCGCGCCGCCGAACTCCGTGACGGTCGCGCCCTTGTGCGCGCTCACCAGGGGACTGCCTTCGACCCGGCTCACCATGGCGCCGATGGCGTCCCTCGCCCACTCGCCCGAGGGCACGAGCTTCGCGTAGCCGGAGAGAATCGGCGAGCCGCCGAGCCGTTGCTCCTTTTCCACCAGCACGGAGCGCTGGCCGATGCTTGCAAGCGCGTGGGCGGCAGCAAGTCCCGCCGGCCCGCCGCCGACGATCAGGACGGGCTTGCTCACTGGCGCGCCGCGATCGGTATAAAGCCCGGGCCCGAGGTGATCATGCGCCGCGGGTCGTAGAGGTTTTCCTGTTTGCCCGCCTTGACCTCGTCGAGGTAGGACACGAACTCGGCCTTCTTCGCCTGCCAATCAATGCCCAGTTTCTCCATCAGCGTTTCGGTGGGCGAGGCGTGCCAGTGCGACTGCACGATTTTGTACGGATGCGCTCCGCACACCAGGGCGGCGAACTGGCAGTCGGCGAGGACGGACAACTCCACCCCCTTGCCGCCCGCCTTGCTGATCCACTGGTTCTTGTCGAGCGTGGTGATGCAACCGGTGTCGTGGCCGATCATCACGTCGGCGCGCGCCTCCTCGACCGCGACCCGTATTTTGCGGTCAATGGCGAAAGAGCGGGTGAACTCGCGCTCGGAGATGATGTGCCGGAAGCCGAACCCGCAGCAGTCGTACCAGGTCGAGTAATCGATCACCTGCGCGCCGAGGGCCTGCATGGTGCTGGTGGTCACCGCCAGACGATTGCCGCCGAGAATCGTATCGTCGTAGATCGCATCCTCCGGCACCATCTTGTAGACGTGGCAGGCGGGGTGGATCGTCGCCCGGACGTGGCTGCAATCGATCTCCCGCATCGCCGCGATGCGATCGCGCATCACGTGCATCCATTCCGAGTAGTGGACGACCTCCTCGGGAATGAGGAGCTTGCCGTCCACCAGGCGCCCGAGCTTGCCGAGGATTTTCCGCACACTCTCGCGCAGCTTGGCCGAGCGCAGCAGGTAGCCGCGCACCTCCTTGTAGTTGCCGAACGAGGTGCCGCAGTGAACCAGCGGGAAGTAGTAGCCGTCCGGCAGGCCCTGGGCTTTCGCCGCCACGTACGCCTGGTGGAAGTTGCGCAGGAACACCGCCGCAAGGCTCTCCAGGTTGCCGATCCCCGAACCGTGGTAGTTCCACGCAGTGCACGAGGTCTGGTCGGTCTCGTCGAGGTACTCGATGCCGAGCCGGTTCATGAGCCACAGCAGCGAGGCCGGATATCCCGGGATGTTGCCGCACTGTCCGCAGGACTTGTGGTGCCAGAGCCGCCGCGTCGGAATCTTCTTGTCCCAGCCGTAGAGCGTCTTCACCATCACCGGCTGGTGCTCGTCGGAAACGCGGTGCACGACGATCTCGCCGTCCTTCTCCAGTTGCCACATGATGTCGCGCACGTCCTCCACGCGATCCTTGTTGGTCAGCATCGAGCGCTTGTCGATCTTCAGCTCGACCCAGGAGGTCGCGATGCGCGCGTCTTCGGACGAGAGTTTGGCATCCCGCCACTCCGCACCGTGGCCGGTGAAGCGTTCACCCTCATTCGCATTGACGCTAGTCAGTTTGATGTCCTTCAGCATGTCGATCTCCTGCTATCGGTTGTCCTAGTGATCTTTCTGCTCGTCTTCCTGATCGGCGAGGAAATCCTTCCAGTCCTCGCGCTTCTCGTCCATGACATCCGCGATCACGTCGAACAGGTTCCGGTCGATTCCCTCGAGCTGCTTCAGCACCCCGGTCTCTTCCCAGATCGTGTAGAGCTCGACCGAGGTCTTCAGGTTCACTTCCCAGGCCGTCGCGGTGGTATTGAGGGTCGGCATCGGGATCGCCTTGCGCAGCAGCTTGAGCGGCGCGTCGATCTTGGAGACGTTCGGGCCCCAGTCCGGGAAATGCTCGGGGGTGATCATGTCGGGCGCGAGCTGGTTGCCGGTCGAGATCAGCTTCAGCATCACGCGGCTGAACGGGCGCAACACTGCCTTCGCCGATTCCAATTCGTGCTTGATCGCCGTCTCGCGCATCAGCATGATCAGGCCGCCCGGGGAATTGCCGAACGGGCAGCGCGCCGCGCAGGTGTAGCACTGGGCGCAAGCCCAGATCTTTTCCTGCATCGCGTCATAAATCCCTTCGAGGTTCTCGGTCCACAGGAGCTGGACGATCTCGCGCGGGCTGAAGTCGTAGTAGTGCGCCGCGGGACAGGTCGCGGTGCAGATCCCGCAGTTGAGGCAGCCCTTCAGCTCGTGGTCGAAGCGCAGGTCGGACTGGATGTCCTTGAAGATCTCCTCGAGCTTCGCGCGCGGTACCGCCGGCTGGTCGGAGACCGGGTCGCCGATGTGTTCCTGAACCCTGGTGCCTGCAGCGTGCGTCATGGTTGGTTGCCCGGATCGCGGATCAGTACGTCATGACCTTGCAGTCGCCCTCCATCACCTCTTCGATGAGGTGGGCGCCGCCGACGACTCCCGAGCATTCCGGAATCAGGTCCCCCTGCGTCATGTCGAAGAGATCCAGGTTCGGCGAGCAGCAGTAGAACTTCACCCCGGCCTCGTGCGCATCCTTGATGAAGTCGTAGACCGACTTGGGCGAGCCCTCCTTGACGAAGAGTTTCTCGGCGATGCCCTTTTTCATCAGCCTTCCCGCGGTGGCGGTGCAGATGACGTCCACCTCGTAGTCCATCGCCGCGGCGACGGTCGCCTGGAAGATCGGGGCCCCGAGCTCCTCGCCATTGCGCGGATCCGTGTTCGCCATCACGATGATCAGCTTCTTCGCCATGGGGATTCTCCTGGGCGGCAGTATATTAGAAAAACATGAAATAGCAACCGCTCGCGGTCACATCCATGCTGCCACCTGAACTACGCCGGTCATGATGGGCACGAGCGCGTCGTCGATTTCGCGCTGCACCATGCGGAGCTTGTCGAGCTCCGGACCGACGCCTTGCGGTGACTCCTCGAATTCCATGATGAGATCCTCGACCATGGCCACCTTCAGTCCCGGGTGACCCGAGAATCCCAGAGCGTTCTTTCCGATCTGCCAGAGCGCGGCACGGCCTCGATCGTCGCGCGCAAGCACCTCGGCGTGGCCCGGAGGCGCCGGCCAGTCGCGCATGTAGAGGGCAAGCGGATACTCGGCCGGAAGATAACCGTTCAGCGCGGAGTCGTTCGTCCGGTGCGCGCGCGTCACCTCGAATCGCAGCGCAGCAGGCTCCGACCCGCCGCCCGCCGCGAGCGCGAGGATCTGGGCGCCGAGCCCGACGCCGACCACCGGCTGCTCCCGCTCGAGCCAGGCGCGGGTCAACGCGAGCTCGTCCTTGAGCGTCGGCACGTCCCGGCCGCCCGCCGTCCCCCAGGGCCCGCCGCTGAGGAGGATCAGTCCGTCGCCCACCGCGTCGGGGCGGGGCAGCGCGCCTTTCGCGGTGAACGGCCGCCAGTACTTGAAACGCAGGCTTCGCCCTTCGAGGTGATCTTCCATCAGGCCGAGAAACTCCGCCGAGGTGTGCTGGACGACGTGCAGCAGCTTCACTTGCGCTCTACGATGCGCAATTGGCGGCGAATCTTTCCGATGTCGCGCTGGTTCGGCTGGAAGGGAAAGCTCGCGATATTGCTCGGCGGCGAGTCGCCGTAGGGACGGTCGCACGCGGACACGTCTTCGCTGAACTTGCCGGGACAGCCCGAGGTGCGGAATGCGACGCCGGCATCGATCACGTCGTCGAGCCCGCTTTGCGGGATGCCGAAACCGGTGACACGGCCCGCGTCGTCGAACGACATGCTCTCGACGCGGACTCCGCGGTAGTCGATCAAGTAGCGGGCGAGCTGCACGCGGCGCCATTGGTCGCGCGGCGTCGCGGGCAGGTGGTCCATCAGCGAGCCCTTCTCCGGAAAGAAGCAGAACATGTGGCTGTGGCCGCCGAGATCCACGATCCGCTGCACCAGCCGCAGCGCGTCGCGCTCGGTCTCGCCCATGCCGATGATGATGTGCGCGCCAAACTTCCGCGGGCCGAAGATGTCGCGCGCGTCCATCAGGATTTCCCAGTACTTGGTCCAGCTATGGGGCGACTGCACGCCCTTGCCGCGCGTGCGATCGAAGATCTCCGGGGTCGCCG
>ERZ1292645.377-Hain-H14-02um-R2-377-length-16608-cov-5_pt1 | contig 16608 bp, 19 predicted proteins | sample MGYA00564401_ERZ1292645 | MGnify/ENA primary metagenome ERZ1292645 (study PRJEB36523, sample SAMEA6512644) | groundwater metagenome | collected 2019-01-09 | study: AquaDiva: Metagenomics assemblies of 32 groundwater samples | reverse complement strand
TGGCAAGTGCTAATAATCTTTTGTTTTTTGTTCATTAAAAACTTTTCCGTTTTTATACCAGGTAAACCAACTTCGTCGATCTGGTGCATCAGAAAAACTATGACAAATATGGAGCACATCTGGATACCTTTTCTTGTTGAGGTAAATAACCAGATCGTCATCCGGCTGCGTGGTTAGCTTGTGAGCTACGATGACTATGGTATGTTGTTCTTTTTGTGTCATTTAGTTTACTCTACTATTTCTTAATATATTGAAAAGACGCAACTTAAGTTTCTCTGGAATGATAAATAGAGAAAAATAATGAAGCATGTTATATATTTTATCACTTTTACTCATGGTATAGGAACGGGTATTTTTATACGTATTTCTTACCTGTATAGTTTTAAGCTCCATCTTTTTTGTCGATTTATTGGTTATCGAATTTAACAGCACTCTATATTTCACCAATTTATCCGGAAGGTTAGCAAATTCTGCAATCTCTCCAATCCGAAAATAAAGCTCATAATCGTCAGCTGGAGCAAAACTTGGATTATAATACCCAATTTTTTGTAAGACTGATCTTCGTATCATAATGAGCGGATGAGCATAAGGGCTATATCTAAAAATCTTTTCTCTTATAGGCCTGTCCGTAAGATTATATCTCCTTTCTGAGGTTATTTCCCCTTTTTCGTCAGTGATTTCCAATGTTCCTCCGACAATTCCCACACGAGGATGCCTCTCAAGAAAGGCATATTGTTTCTCAAGCCTATCTGGGTATGACCAATCGTCGTGATCCATTATAGCTATATATCTTCCTTTTGCCAATTTCATCCCATTAATCAACGTCTGACAGCTTTTGAGATTTGTTTTATTACGGTAGGAGGTAATTCTGGCATCTTTTTTTGCATATTTTTGGATTACTTCCCACGTAGCATCTCGAGAGCAATCATCAATGATCACTAATTCAAAATCTTTCAACGATTGGTGCAAAATACTCTCGATAGCTTGAGCAATATATTTCTCAGAATTATATGCGGCCATTAAAACGGTTACTAACGGTTTTGTTACTCTTTTCATTTATTCCAAACGTATAATACCAATCTATCCCAAATATTTCTAGGCAAAAATCTTTGTAAGTTCGATGTGATAAATGCATCTGCTCCCATGATAACTTCCGCAGGAGGATTCGATTGATTAATGATTGATTCGATTTTATTTGTAATCTTCTCGTAGGTCAAAAATGGCATAAGTAATTTGAGAATGAAAAATTTTTCACGAGCTGGTTTATGTGGCATTTTCTTTTTTTTATGTTCATCAGGATTCATAATTGCTCCTGGAGCAAGACTAGTAATCCAAATATTATCCCTAGCGACTTCATATCGCCACGCAAGACCGAGAGCTTCTAGCGCAAATTTTGAGGAGCAATACATGGCAAAATTTGGTAATGCAAGGATTCCATTCAGCGAAGTAATATTGATTATTTTGCCTCCTTTCTGTTCTTTCATAGAGGGTAAAACATATTTGGTCAGACGAAATGCACCAACAGTATTGGTATTTAAAATATCTAAAAAGTTTTGACTTGTCTGTTCACTCGCGGGACCAACCAAGACAGAGGCCGCATTGTTAATCACAACATCAATCCGCTTTCCATGTTGGAGAATCTTTTTGACAGCTTTTTGACAGACCTCATCATTGGTAACGTCAAGCTTTATAGGAGTAATATCTTTTCCTTCTTTTTTCCATATTTTGGAGAGTTCTTTTATTGCTTCTTCGTCTCGAATTCCAGCGAATATCTTGTTGCCTTTACTCTCCAGTTTCTCTGCGATATATTTCCCTAAACCGGAGGAGCATCCGGAAATCACTATTACTTTTTTCATTTTGTTTTCTCACGATACCAATCAATCGTCATTTTCAACCCTTCTTCAAATTTGGTCTTTGATCGAAAACCAAATTCTTTTTCCGCCTTACTTGTGTCTAGCTTTCTTCGTGGTTGACCATCAGGCTTTGAAGCATCCCAAACTACTTTTCCCTTATACCCAACAATCTTTTTAATTAACGTAACCAAATCTTTGATTGTTATCTCAAATGATGATCCTATATTTACTGGTTCTTCTTTATCGTATTTTTCTGTCGCGAGAACAATTGCCTCTGCCGCATCTTCGACAAACAAAAATTCTCGTGTTGCTTTTCCTGTTCCCCAGACAATAACTTCAGGGACATTATTATTTTTTGCCTCAATAAACTTTCTAATTAGCGCAGGTATAACATGAGAGGATTTGGGATCAAAGTTGTCATGTGGACCATATAAGTTAACAGGCAAAAGATAAATCGCATTGAGGCCATATTGTTGTCTATATGCTTGTCCTTGAACGAGAAGCATTTTTTTGGCTAGGCCATATGGAGCATTTGTCTCCTCCGGATAGCCATTCCATAAATCTTCTTCTTTGAAAGGAACTGGTGTGTATTTGGGATACGCACAAACGGTACCAATGCCGACAAATTTTTTTACTGGGACTTTTCGCGAGGCTTCAAGTAAAAAAGCGCCCATCAGGACATTGTCATAAAACAAATCACCAGGTTTTTCCTGATTGTAACCAATCCCACCGACATTTGCCGCAAGATGGATAACGATATCTATGTCTTTTATAACTTTCTCACAATTTTCTTTTTCTCTCAAATCATACTCTTTTGATTTCGGAATTCGTATGTTCTCCTTTTTTGCTCCATGCAGGATAAGTTTTTTGACTACTTGTTTGCCAAGGAAACCATCTCCCCCGGTTACAAGTATAGTATTTTTTGAAAGATCAAGCATATGCAGCATTCTTCCTTCTATTATAACATTTTCTAATCTTAAGTCTATAGAAAACGATAAAGGTATCAATCACCATATTTGTTACAGTATGCCAAAAGTTTTTTGAAGTAATTGAAGAGTAGCCCGTAAAATCTAACTCAATAGGTGCTTCATAAATCCGTTTATAACCCAAACTATAAGCAACAGCAAGCAGTTCAATATCAAAGGCATACTTCTCGACAACAAGTCGCGGAAGAACGTCTTCAAGGACTTCTCGCTTATAGAACTTTAAGCCGGCTTGTGTATCTCGTATCTTTAAACCGAAGAGTATTTTTACGAGTAGTCGATATCCCCAAGAAAGAACTCTTCTTTGCATTGGATAATGGATCTTGGATACTGGATGTAATTTTGATCCAACAATAATATCTGCATGGTACCATTCAAAATGCTCTAACAGCATAGATAAACCGTTTGGGTTAATATCCATACCGGAATCGATAAAGGCAATAATATCACCCGAAGCCTTTTGCATACCATAACGGATAGCATACCCTTTTCCATGATTTTCTCCATATCCTGTCACAATTACTCTAGGTAATTTGATTTTTTTAATAATGTTAGTCGTATTATCTAATTCGCCATCAACAACGACAATAATCTCGTAATTATAACGAATCTGATCCATCACCTTAACGATACGTTTCAAGTCCCTTTCTATTGTTCTTTCCTGCTTATATGCAGGAATTATCAATGATACTAGTTTTAGTTTTTGTCCCATTTTATTCACCGTAATTAGTTTTGGAAAAAAAGATTGTTTTTAGGAAAAAAGCGAGAAGTAAACACAATAAAACACTAGTAATTATAAGTGAAATAAGTATAACTTGAAAGAGTGACGTGTGAAAAAACCAAAGAAGTACTACTTGCAAAATTGCACCAAGCAAAATCGGAATAAATACCTTCGTTTTTTTAATAGACAAGTAAAAATTGGTTAAAAGAGAAAGAAGAGAATAGACAGTCATATAAACACCAAACAGGCCAATTTTGTCAGCAATGGCAAGATATTCTTCCTTTTTAAAGAAAAATTTTATTGTAAATTCTGGAGCTATAAAATAGAAAGAGGTAATAAAAAAAGAAGGAATGAGTACTAACAGTAATGAGGAGATAAGGAGCATATGATATTTTTCCTGCTGCACGTACTTTCTGACAGCAAGCGGGAACATCACCATACCTATTGGAGCTGAAAAATAGAAGACTACTTTTCCAACAAGTGCTAGCCCCGCATACAATCCAGCATCATGTGAGGAAAAAAAGTGCTTAACTAAAAGGATATCTGAGGTGATAAATGACGTAATACCAAATAAAGCAAGTGTTGCAGGGATAGCGTATCCACCGATCTCTTTCAAGGTGACATGAACTGGTTTTGCTTGAGATTGCAAGATAGTACGCAATGGAATAAAGCTCAACAAATAACTAATCATTCCGGTAATAATTATCCCGACAAGCACTCCTCCGACCCCAAAACCGACAACTACCATCACGAGTCCAAGAGCAAATCTAATGAATCCACCCAAAAATGTCGTGAGTGAAATGAATCGAAAAGAAAGTTTGGCCTGAAGAAAGGCCATGTTAACGAGCACTATAAAGCTCAAGAAAACAATAATCCCTGAAAAAGGAATAAAAAGAAAATTATTCTCAATATGTACAAAATCGGCAATGTTTTTTGCGAATAAGATAAATAACAAACAAAAAACACTCGCTATAAGAAGGATTATATTATTCATCTTTAGATAGAATCCTTTTGCTTTATCGTATTCACTTTTAGAAATATAACCTGCTGCGAAAATAACTGTCGTTGGAATAATTGAGGTTAGTAGCATTGGAGGAAGGGTTGTAAGCGAGATAAGACTAATCAAAATACCATAATCAACTACACTTAAATTCCAATTCATAAAAAGGTTAAAAAGAAAATTAAATACGTTTGCCGCTAGTGAGCCAACAAAAACAACTGCACTGCCTGAAATAAGTGGGTGTCCAACAACTTTTTTGACCTTCTCTCGCATATTAGGATTGTAGCACATTTTGGTAGACTTGAATGGTCTCGGATGCTGTCTTTTGCCAACTAAAGGTACTTGCTTGCTTTAATCCTTTTGCTATTAAATCCTGTTGCATATGCTTGTCTGAAAAAACTTTATTCATGCCATCGGCAATACTGTTGACGTCATACCCATCAACAAAAAATGCAGCGTCTCCAGCAACCGCGGCAAGCGAACCTCCTTTGGTCGTTACAACCGGGCAGCCAGATTGCATCGCTTCAATAACCGGCAGACCAAAGCCTTCATACAGTGACGGGAAAGCAAAAACCGTTGCACTATTATAAAGGGCAACGACATCTTCAGTCGGGATGAATCCCAAACGAATGATTCGCTTATCGTTTTTTATCAGCTCATGAAATTCGACCAGATTCGCGTTCCAGGGATTAGTGTGATCAAATGTCTCTGTTGCAAGCGATTTCCCCACCATTACCAATGGCAGGTCTGCTTGTTGCACTGCTCTTACCAAATTGGGAAGATTTTTATTCCAGGTAACATCTCCCACATATAAGACGAACTTTTTAGGAAGATTATACTTTTTTAAAATTTCCATTTTCCATTTTCCATTTTCCATTTTTTTAAACTCTTCTCCTGCTGCCAAATAGACAGAGAATACTTTTTCTTTATCCACACCTGCAATCTTGATAATATCTTTTCGTGATGCTTCAGAATCCCCAATTACCCCGTCCACTTGGCGTAGTAGCATTTTTTGTAGTTGCCAACGCAGCGTCCCCTTGATTCCAGCTGGGAAATGCTCTGGGAAGACCAGTGGCGTCAGATCATGTACCGTCACTACTGTTTTATGTTTCTTTACCAGTGGCAACGTCAGAAAGAAGGGGTCAAAGTAAGGATAATGTACCAAGTCTACGTCAGCAGGAATTTCTTTCGTATCCGTAAAGAAAGTATAGTCATGCTCAGGGAAATACTTGAGGAAAGATGCTTTGAGGTAGTGCAGATAGAATCCTACACCACGTACTTTATGTCCTGATTGTAACGGGGAAATGTCAATTGCAACCTTCATGAAACGTATTCTGCTTGGTTCTTGTGCCAGGTGTAGGCTGACTCTATAATGGTTTTAAGATCAGAGTGCTTGGCTTCAAAACCCAACTCGTTTTTTATCTTGGATACATCTGCAACCAGTTCATCGGGATCTCCTGCTCGTCGTGAACCAAAGGTAACTGATACTTTTTGCCCTGAGACCTGTTCTATCATTGCCACGATTTCTTTATTGGAGTAGCCTTTGCCTGTCCCTACGTTGTAGGCCAAAGCTCCCTCAGTTGATTCCAGCTTTTTCAAAGCAACGACATGTGCCTCAACCAGATCAAGGACATGGATATAATCTCGCACACACGTCCCATCAGACGTTTTGTAGTCCTCCCCAAAAAGAGTAAACTGTTTGCCTTCCAAAAGAGACTGAATTGCTCGAGGGATGATATGCGTTTCTGGCTCATGTGCTTCTCCCATACTCCCATCGAGTGCTGCGCCACAAGCATTGAAGTAACGTAGTGACACCGAATTCAGTCCTTTGGTTACCCCGTACCAACGGAGCATATCTTCAACCATCAGTTTACTCTCTCCATAGACGCTCGTTGGTTGCTTCTGATGATCTTCCGGGATGGGGATCTGTGTCGGATTCCCATAGACAGCAGCCGAGGAAGAAAAGATAATCTTGTTTACCCCAGCACGATGGGCGTCTTCGATCAGATCAAGGGTTGCTGCGACATTGTTGTGGAAGTATTTATAGGGGCTCTCCATAGATTCCCCAACAGAGATGTAGCCTGCAAAGTGGATAATTGCTTCAATTGCCGTTTCTTTGAAGAGTGAGTCACGATAGGTTTTGTCTGCCAGATCCCCTACTTTGACGATGGCTTTCTTATGGATGTCTTTCTCCTGTCCACGCTCCAGGCTATCTGCTACGATAACGGTGTGTCCGTCATCGATCAGACGCTTAACCATAAAGCTCCCGATATACCCTGCTCCACCCGTGACAAGAATATTCATAAAGTCCTCATATTGTACCAGACCAAAAGAGGAAGAAACAAGGGAAAAGAGTTGACAACAGCCTCTTCTTGTAATACAATTTATTACAGATATGAGTTTACAACGATCTATTATTAATATTTCTGTACCAGCTCAATTGGAGAAAAAAATTAAAGACCTTGCAGCCGAAGAAGATAAAACAATCAGCGAACTCTTACGGGAGGCTTTTCGTGTCTATCAATTCCAGAGAGATTGGTCAAAAGTCCGAAGATGGGGAGATGAAACGACGAGAAAAATGGGTATTGAATCATACGATGATATTGAAAAAATTGCGGGATGAGAATTGTATTTGATACTAATGTCTTTATCGCCGCAGCACTACGAGGCGGATTTGCGCAAGACATCATTTCACTCGCTGATCAAAAAATTGTTGTTTTATTGACTTCTCCAGAAATCCTCACGGAGCTTCAGAAAAAATTGCTTACAAAATTTCATTGGTCAAAAGAACAAACAACATTTTTTATACTGAAGATAAAACAAATCGCTGATGTCATAGAAGTAACCGACACAATAATTTTTAATCGTGATCCCGATGATACAAAGATTCTTGCATGTGCTGTTTCCGGAAAGGCAGACCTCATTGTAAGCTTGGATCAAGACCTTCTTGCTCTCAAAGAATATGCTGGTATTGGCATTATCCATCCAAAAACCTTATCGTATACATTTCCGAAGTACTTTAAGCAGTGAACAGGGTTAGCTTTAAAAATCACTACTTGCTTTTCTCTATTAGGAGATATATAAGAAAGATATCCGCCAAGCAAACCTGTGTCATGGAAAGACCAAGAGTGCTTATGCATGCAATCCATTCTGATCCAAAGCGGCGAACTTTGGATGAGGTTCATTGTGCTCAGGCTTTGCAAGAAGTTGGGCTTGTACCGGTTTTCATAGCGTTGGATACCCCCAAAAGAGACCGTGATCAAATGCACCGTTCAGTAAGTGGTCTTTTCATTCCCGGTGGAGGGGACGTCAATCCTAACAGATATCGTCAATCTCTTCATCCGAAGACATCGGGGATCAATGACCTGCTTGATGAAATACAAGCGGAATCAATTGAGGAAGCTATCAGTGAAGACAAGCCTATTTTAGGCACTTGTCGAGGCGCTCAGTTGCTCGTCGTAGCATCAGGTGGGGATCTCTATCAACATCTTCCGGAAGCATTCCCTGAAGAAATCCACGGTGTTTCTATAGAGGAAAAAGATGCCTCGAAAAAAATTGCTTATCACGATATCCTTATCGAACCTGGGACAAAAGCATACGAAATTTTTCAAACAGAATTACTAAAAGACGTTAATTCATTACATCATCAAGGTATTCGAAATCCTGGAAACCGCATGAAAATTTCAGGTCTATCACCAATGGGCGTTGTTGAATTTATCGAGGCTGAAGGAGTCTTTTGTTTTGGCGCTCAATGTCATCCTAATATGGATAAAAAGTTAATGCCTATTTTTGACCATTTTGCTACTGCAATATATCAGAGAGGAAGAAAAAAGGAAAAGTAAGTAATCAAAAAGTGATCTTTTTGACTTCCTTAACTATAAAATTTTTAACTGTTTCCCATTCAAGAGAGATGTGCATTTTGGGCATAGGTTGTACATCTGCATCATCGAAATAAACGAGTGATTTTAAAAGATGAGGCTCATTATACCCAACATTTTTGTATTTCTCATGTAGCTTCTGAAATAAATCAGCTAAGGATACCTTCTGTAAAATAACATATATGTCAATAAAATCTTTTTTACTGCCACGCATAGAAACAGTTACTAATTTTGTGCAAGCAATATCAATCACTGAAGAAAGATAAATACCATTCCATTCTTTCGATTTTTCGAGTAAGTCATATGGATAAAATAAGAACTGCAATTTTACACTATCCATAAATGCATTCAAGGTGCCTTCATCAATCATTACCTGCTCTAATTTGCCTTGTTGTAGAAGCTCTTGTTGAAGCACTTCAGGATTAAAGGTATTTTGTATAAAGAAGTCTAAGTCTTCCGACTCTCGATGACCAAGTTGCAAGGAAAGGGCTGTCCCTCCACTTAAATAAAAACTTTTTAATTTATTTATTCCCTTGATCTTCTCAAGAACAGCTGCTGTTGATTTCGGCAAAGTATCTGTGTAGAGTTGCATATTAAGCAAAATAGATATTCCAGAAATGTTCTGATTTTTTACCTAATTTTAACTTGGGCAAAAAATGAATTATTGTTTGTTTATCAACGTGTGAGAACAACCAATGTAGCGCATGACTATCTCCTCTTTCAAGAAGTGTTTCTATAATATATTTTTGATTTTTCTCCAAGTCAAGCTGTGTGAGGTTATCTCCCCAAAAATATTGTGTAATATATGGTGGGAGAATTTGATGAGCCATACATTTATTATACATCATTTCCTATAAGCGTACAAATGCCTACCCCTTGTAATTCTTCCAGCCACCCTTTAGATATCCCTGAAAGGGGGCAATACCGCTTTTGAGGGGATATATTCTAATAATCTAACCGCAGGATTTCCATCCTGCCAATAAATTGTTTTGAGTACTTTGACATCTTTTTTTGCCAGGATACAATCTCCACGATCTACATATAAAACACCCTTTTCCCCTTTTACTTTCCCTTCACCCTTTTCCCCCGCGTTAAGTGAGCAATCAATAGGAACAAAAGTATAGGTGTCAAACCCATCGTACCCAGGAGACCCCTCCTGTTGATAGGTCAAAGGATCATATTTTCTATAAAAGAGAAGGGAAATGTAAGCGCCTCCGATTCCTTTGGTTATTATCATTTTTTTGTATTTTGGGGATAATTCCTGCAAAGCTATTGTCAGTTCTTTAAATGCATATCCTCGATACCAAGGTTGATGCTTCTCTTGATGGATGTAGTATTGATGTTGGAAAGAGATAAATTCCAAAGATATAACAAATAGTAAAAGAAGAATAGATGCAATAGAGAAAAGATGACCTTTCTTTTCCAAAACATATTTCCCACAATGATACATTCCCAGGGAAAGTATCATAAGAAGCGCTGGCAAGACAATCAAAGACCGATAGATATTTGGTATTTCATGAAAGGTGAATGCAGCTGGAAAAAGCAGTAAAAGCCACCAGGAAAAAAGGAAATATCCACAAGATATCCGCTGACGTACTATAACGTATATACCAAGAAGCAAAAAGGGAAACTGCCAGGAATAGAGTAAACCACTTTGTGGGATATCTACCCGTACAGGACTTCCGCCATTCAAAAAAAGATAATCAATGGTAAAGTAATCTTCATAGTTTTCAATAAATGTCCGTGAATAATTTAACACTTTGTTATGGAAAAAACGAGTTATTAAAGGTTCAGTTTGGTCATCTTCCCGTATCTGCTCTTCCAGAACTAATTTTGTTTCTGGCGTGGAGACAATGCTGATTTGATTAAACCGAGTAGCTGAATCCAACGTGCTGATAATTAACCCCATCACAATAAAAAACAGACACAAAGAAAATAATGTCCAGTTAATGAGTATCTTTTTCTGTGTTTTTTTGAATGAAAATACAAAAACTAAAGCAGCGAGTGCAACAACAAAGAAACGAGCGGCTGTATAACTTTCTACAGCCAATATACCAGTAAGAACTGCGGTAATTAGCCACCATTTATTAAAGGTATCTTTTAATGAAAGCGCCGCATAGACAAATACCAAAAGAAAGAATACCGAGACAACTACTTCACTTGTCGTCCTTGAGAGCGTCAAATGCCAGGGAGAAAGAGCAATCATACCCGCCGCGATAAGCGCTATCGTTGTGTTCTGTAACAGTTTTTTTGCAAGTAAATAGACCATAATAATAGAAAAAACTCCAAAAAGTGCTGACGTAGCACGAACAGCAAAGGGAGTGAGGTCAAAAACTACAATCCATGGAATCGTAAGATATGCATATAACGCAGGTTTGTATTCCCCAAATGATTCGAGTACTATCGGAAAGGATTTTCCATGCTCATCGTTACCCGTCAGAAGAAGGGAGTAGGCATTGTAGCCATATGCTGCTTCATCTTCGTGTAGCCCTGCAGGAACTTGTCCGAGTAGCCAAAAACGTAAAAATGTAGCGAAGATAAGTATAAGGATCAGTAAATAATACCGGGAGATAAATCTATTCATATTGGCCACATTCCTATATATTATATGAATAAAATTCTCTCTACGATGACACAGTTGTCAAGAACATTGACAAAAACAAAAAGTAGCTTTTAGAGGGATAAACACAAGCCTAATTCATCCCCGATGTAGTGGAAGGAGTATTGATTATAGTAATCTCATGTATTGACAGAAGGTAAGTGAAACTCTTTATAATAGAGAAATCTATGAAGAAAGTCCTTATCTTTCTAGTCTTTGTTGTGTTGCTTGCCACGCAATTTTTGTGGGTTACGATGCTTCCCCCGGGGGTGAGTCATGACGAGATAGAGTATTCTCTCAGTAGTAAAACATATGCACTTTTTGGAGAAGATCTTTCCGGGACGCCGTTTCCTCTGTCACTTCTTCAGACAGGGACATTGGGAGAAATTAGTCCCATTGCACCGTTGCTCCTTTCTCCCTTATGGATGATTTTCCCTCTCTCTCATGAAACTGTCCGTATTCCCTATGTAATTCTCACCTGTATAATAAGTGGCTTAGTAGGATATTTCGCGTATCTACTTTTCAAAAAGAAATCGGTTGCCTACCTTGCTGCGATACTTTTTTTGATTAATCCGTGGGCTTACTTCCTCTCCCATTTTGCGGTAGAGACCTCCTTTGCATTGTTCTTTTATTTGCTTGGAATAATCTTATTGTTACGAGTACATGGCTACAAATTGCTCTTTGCTTTTCTGGCTTTTGTTCTTGGCTTTTTTTCCTATCATGGAGCCAAGCTTCTTTTCTTACCAATTATTCTCATCTGTCTTGTGTATCGCATGCAGCAAAAAAAAGAAGAGAAAGCTCCTCTCCATGATGAAATTACTTTTGCCATCGCAATGGTCTTATTCCTTTGCATCTATGCACTCGAAAATCTCTTGATTTCCAGTTCTATCATCACTGGCAGAGCCGATGACATTATCTTTCTGAACTCTGAGCTGCTCACCAAATACGTCAATGAATTCAGAACGCAGTCTATTCTTTCTCCTTTTTCTTCACTTTTTATTAATAAAGGTACTGAATCTTTGCGACTAATGGCACAGAATTATTTTGTCGTGATTTCTCCATTGCACTTATTTATAACGGGTGACCCCAGAGCTGTTCTTAGCTATCACTATCATGGACTCTTTTATTGGTATGAATGTGTCTTTATTGTTTTTGCAATCTTTTCTCTTGCCAGGAAAAATCGCATCACGTTTTTCTCTTTACTGGCATTGATTCTCATTGTCCCTCTTCCTTCGGCCGTGAGTGCGCAATCAGAAGCCATCATCACTCGATCCTTTATGTTACTCCCTTTACTGATCGTTCTCTGCGCATATGGCATGTTTGTTTTTTATAAGCTTATGCCGAAAGCTGTATATAAAAAAGCTTTTGCCGTGATACTGATAGGTATCATGTCTTTTGGGTATTTCAATTTTCTCTACTTCTATTTCTTTCGTCTGCCAATTTTGGGTCAAGAAAATTTCTATACGAGCCAGCGAGCGCTTGCCAAATATGTTTCTTTTGAGACAGCCCAGGGCTTCCCTGTGATAGTGATTGATGATTCTCCAAGAGAAGTGTATCTGGAAACAATTTTTTACAGTGATCCGCAAAAAAAAACGAGTCTGCTGACCAAACAAAAGGAGGAATTCCTGAAGGGGAATTATACCATCGACTCAGCTACCTTTACCAATGTCTGTCCACAAAAAGCAGCGCCGACAGTGACCTATATCGTTTCCACTACTCGAAAAAGTTGTCTGAGCAAAGCAAAAGCTTCGTATTATATCTTTGACCGAGCAGATTCAGGGCATATTTATAAAGTGATCAATGGCAATCTTTGTCGTGGAGTAGAAATGATGCCCTGGAAAAATAATCATACCTTCTCAGATTTTGCGATTGAGCAAATGGATGAAGTAACATTCTGTGATAGATGGTTGATTACCTCTGAACAACATGAAGAGCCAGAAAACCCTCTCAAGTGAAAGTGGCAACCTGACCGGAGCAAGAATCTATGCTAAGATTCTGCTGCTTGTTGTATATCAGCGAAGAAGATACGTGCTTGTTCCAAGGCATTTTCGGCATTTTCTGGATCAATAGCTGAAGATTGTGGAGTTGGAGTTGGACTTACATCGGTGTGTGAATTTTGATGTGATCTTCCTACTGTAACCCCATATTCATCACTTCGGACAAGGATGGTTACACGTGTTTCTCCATTATCTATTGATCCCCATATCTCGCTAGAAGCTGGTTTTGTAGCTGTTTGGGGACTTCTTAATTGAACTGATCATAGGTATTGTTTTCTTGCTTAAATCTAAAGTGCTTTTGTTCTATAGGGAGCGCTGTTGAAGGTAGTTTGGAATAGGGTTGTGCAGCTTCAACAGCGATAACGTATTGCTAGTTTCAAGAAGAAAATTTTCTACCGTATGAATAAGATTAGGATCGTCTGACCTTAATAGCCAATCTTGGCTGTTCAATGCTTCAGAAGAAGGTTGCCCTTCTGAACTGCAGCTGGTTGCAATTACCATCGCACTTAAGCCGAGACCGATTGCCTCTCTTCTTGTTGGCTGTTTTTCTTTCATTGCATGAGTATAATCCTTATAAAAATATGTGTCAAACCCATTCGGCGCCCGTATTCTAGAAACGAATGCAACCCCTAGGGCTGATTGAGATAACAATTACCACCCGCAATTACCACCCGACGGGTGGTATGGATTTACACCACCTCTTACACCAATAACTATTGACAAAATAGTAACATGTCGATATACTACGGGACATATGAATGCAGCAACTTTACCAACGACTCTAACCATGAGCACACGTCTTGTGGAAAGAGTTGAAAATGTTGTGTCTAGCCTCAAGATTGGGGTATATTTAGCCTTGTGGATTTTAGCCATACCATTAATGACGACTATTGCTCTTATAGGTTGGAAAGAATGGAATAGGCGTAGTGAGCTGATGAAGGGAGATTTATGAGTATTTACTCTGCTATCGTCTGGTTGTTACTGCACTTCTTCACCTTCACCATCTGATTGGCTTCATTGTACTCATAGCATTTGGTCCCATCCGATGTCATATTCCCATTGGCATCATACTGTAGTCATATTAAGCTAAATTGCTTGAAAAGCTATTATTACTGCGACAAATCCAATAACAGATAACACTATTCCAAGTAAGAATGTCAGTACAAGTTTAATAATCGAATAACGTAACTTACTGAATGCAAAGTAAGAAAGAGAGATGCTGCTCGCTGAAGCAAAAAATTATGGAACTATTGAGTTCTCTACTTCAGGATCAAGCTTAAAACCAATATCTGCAACTAAAATCACATATAAAATAAAGATAACAATTTGAATAAACAATACAAATATATTTGCAAGTATCCAATAAAATAATTACCACCCGGTAATTACCACCCGACGGGTGGTCTAAGTTTACACCTCCCCCTTACTTCTACCAACGTAGCATGTGTAAAGCTATTCTACCTAGAGGGTGGTTATCATCGTAAACTTATGGAAGAAGCGAAAAAGAGACAGCAAGACGGGGGGGGAGTTCGTGATTAAGTTGTTTGGTATAGAGTGGCTATAAATTCTCTCGATACTCTTCCGTATCAACTCTTGCATTTTCAAGACGACCAGCACCTTGTTGTGCGGCATCATTCAGATTTTCCAATGCAGCTAATAAATTGGCAATAGCGGGATTATTTAACCCCTCAGCGACGGCGAGAACTGCGCCACGGATATCCTCAATCTCTTGTGCTGACTGACCTAAAATGCCAACAACCTCAGTTAGTTTTTCATCAGCAGTCCCAAGCTACTCTTTTGCTACTCGGATACTTGCTCCTCCACCTACTGAAACGCCTGTCTCAGGAGTTGGTGGAGGTGTTATTTTTTGAGGCTCAGCTGAGGGTGGTGATGGAGCTTGCTCTTGAGGCTTGCCAAAGATAACCACAACCTTTCTTTCAAAAGCATCTTGTAGTTCCCGAACATCCACGACATCAGTGAAACCATAGAGGCGAGCTTGGTTTCCTGTCCATGTCCGTCGTGCTGCCGCTGCCTTATCTGCATCGGTGAAAGTGTCTTTTCCTAATCCTCGTAAATAGTTCCAATACTGATTATAATTTGTTCCTTCTTGTGGTGCATCTGTCCAATCACCTTTTAGGTAGCGAATATCATGTCCTTGCTCCCGAAAGTATCGCATCGTTTCCGCAAGAAGCCTTGCTGGATAAATGTCAGGATGCTTTGCCCGTGTCCCTGTGTCCCTGTGTCCCTGTGTCCCTGTGGTCCCCAAAGTACATTGTTAATGGTAAAGCGCACCAGAGGCTTTCCGTTGTACGTTTCTATTTTTGCACCAAATTCACCAAATCCGTTAGGGTTGTGAATAAAAATTCTGTCTCTGGTGACATCTCCGACCAATCTTGCTCCTGAAGCGGTAGTAAAGGTTTGGTCTCTCCTTGTGGGATCAAATCGGAAGACGCTTTTTGGTATCCCTCCAGTCGGTACGCCTATATATTCTCCTGAACCCTCTGAACTCATAAGGTTATTTTATAACTTTACGGGTGAAAGTATCAATCTGCAAAAATTGCAGTCACTTCCAATCACAAAAGAGAACGATATTAATACCTGTAAGACTGCGGGAGAGACTTATGAGAGAGAATTTTACCGCTACTAGAGATCGCCACCCGGGAGATCGCCACCCGGAGGGTGTTTTAGCTTTACACCTTATTATTCAAAAGTCATATGCTTAATCTTTTCAAGTTCTTTTGCATAGGCTATTTGATCTTTTACAAAATCTTCGTAACTATTAACCAATGCTTTAATTGATTGTATAGCATCACGACTTACTAAATTATCGGTATCTATACCAATATAAGCTGGATACGATGACCACATATAGGTTGTTAACTGCGCTGGAGAGATCAGACTGGATGCTACGGGATTAAGATGGATATAACAGGTGAGATGAATAAGCTGTTCATCTGTTTCGACATATATTGCTTTAAATATTCCTTGAAATAATGACCCTGTTCTGGCATGTTTTGTATTAAAGTACTTTGTGTATGCGTTCATAAAGTTCGCAAGATATGTTGCTATTCCTTTTTCTTTCTTTTGTTTGAGGAGTAGATGAAAATGATTTGGCATAAGGCTATAAGCAATCACATCTACTATCTTTCCACTGCTTATCATTGTCGATAAATATTCCTCTTTTTTATCTTCTGGCAATAAGGAAAAATGAGAATAACGGAGGGGGATCGTTGCATATTGATAAAAAGAAAGAAGCTCTATTGCACGATCATGTTCTCGTTTGTTTGTAAATGTTACTCGCCTATCAATACCTCGGTTAAATACATGATAATAACTTTCATTCAAAAATATTAACTTCCGATTAGCTGCCATAGTATTATTTTAGTCTAATAAAATTGGTTGTTTAATATCTTAAAAATAGACATTCTATATGGGGATATTCACTCTCCCTTTTTTAATCAATTTATAGGTGTAAAGCTGTTTCACCTGAAGGGTGGTGGTTCACCTGGAGGGTGGTTGTTACTCCTCTCTCTATTTTCTTACTAGCGGGAAATGTATTGGGTGTAAACCTACTCCA
>ERZ1292645.376-Hain-H14-02um-R2-376-length-16653-cov-8_pt1 | contig 16653 bp, 12 predicted proteins | sample MGYA00564401_ERZ1292645 | MGnify/ENA primary metagenome ERZ1292645 (study PRJEB36523, sample SAMEA6512644) | groundwater metagenome | collected 2019-01-09 | study: AquaDiva: Metagenomics assemblies of 32 groundwater samples | reverse complement strand
CAATACCATCAGGAGAGTTTGACGCAATACTATCTATGTCCATTTACAGTGATATTAAAGGCGCTATGGATGATGAGGAAGCTATGCCGGCAAGAAAGGTGGGAAATCCGCGAAAGCTGTCAAAACAGGAAAGGAAGCGGCTTCAAAGGATAAAGAAGCTGTAAGCTATCTGCCAATCTTATTTTCAGTCCCCTGTCCAAGCCTTTTGATATTATCCGAGTGTTTGAATATAACGAAAACAGCAATTATCACAGCGAGCGGGATATAGGAATTAGCAGCTGTAAACAGATAGAATAGCACAGGCACAGATGCGACGGCAATTATTGAACCGGCTGACACATATCTGAAAATTGCCACTATGATTACAAACAGGGCAAGCGCTAACAATGCCTGCAATGGTCCGATAGCCAAAAACACCCCAAGGGTCGTTGCAACTCCCTTGCCTCCTTTAAATTTCAAAAATACAGGAAATATATGGCCTGAAAATACTGAAAATGCCGCAAGACTCACTTCTACAGGGCTATTGCCGAAGATATAAAATGCAAACAGGGTTATTAAGAACCCCTTAAGCACATCCCCGATAAGGGTTATAATCCCGGCGGCTTTACCGGCAGCCCTTCCAACATTTGTAGCGCCAATATTGCCGCTGCCGATAGTCCTCGGATCAGGGGCGCCCAGTATTTTGGCAACAACGATGCCTGTGGGTATGGAGCCTGTGAGATAGGCAATAATTACTAATATTATTATTTCAAGAGTCATAAAATTCCTTCATCCGCAAAACTTATATACCTTCCATCTCCGATTATTATATGGTCAAGAACCTTTACGCCAACCAGTTCCCCGACCTCTTTCAGTCTTTTTGTTATCTCTTTATCATCTCTGCTCGGCGCAGGGTCGCCTGACGGGTGGTTGTGAACAAGGATTACGGCTGCGGCAGAGTCTCTTATTACAGGGTTAAACACCTCTCTCGGATGCACGATGGATGATGTGAGGCTCCCTTCTGAAATCTGGACATCCCTCAGCATCCTGTTTTTTCCGTCAAGGAGCACGGCAATAAATACCTCTTTCTTTTTTGAACGGATGGATTCGTGAAAGTGATTAAAGACCTGTCTGGAACTATGAAACCCTTCTCCGGTCTTTATTTTTTCCGCCGAGTATCTTTTGGCTATCTCAAATACCGCCTTTATCTGAGCGGCCTTTGCAAGACCGATGCCCTTGATTTCTCTGAGTTCGGATACGGTTGTCTTTTCAATCTCTCTGAATCCTTTATTGTTTGCTATGAGCGCCTTTGCGTGGTCAAGGGCGCTCTTTCCTTTTGCGCCTGTTCTTAAGATTATTGCCAGCAGTTCTGCAGAGGATAAGTTTTCCGGCCCTAATTTTACAAGCTTCTCTCTGGGCCTGTCATCCTCTGGCCAGTCTTTTATGCTCTGAGGGTATTTAAGTTCCATAAATAAAATTGATTACACAGATTTAAAAACCGATTACACGGATTTGAGTTTTAATCTGTGTAATCCTCTTTTGTAATTCGTGTAATCATCTTTTCACTCTACCGTAACGCTCTTTGCCAGATTTCTCGGCTGGTCAATATCTGTGCCTTTGAGCACAGCGATATGATAGGCAAGCATTTGCAGCGGTATGGTTAAAAGGATTGGCGTAAGATGTTGGCTTGCAGCAGGTATTGTTATTACCTCATCGGCTTTTTTAGACGCCTCGCTGTCGTTTTCATTAACCACGGCAATTATCCTGCCACCCCGTGCCTTTACCTCTTCTATGTTTCCCAGTATCTTTGGATATAGGACGTCCTTCGGGGCCAGCGCAACCACAGGCATGTCCTCATCTATGAGCGCAATCGGCCCGTGCTTCATCTCTCCCGCAGGATAGCCTTCCGCATGGATATAAGAAATCTCTTTTAATTTCAATGCGCCTTCAAGGGCAACAGGATAATTGATCCCTCTGCCGAGATACAAAAAATCCCTGAAGATAAAATATTTCTTTGCAATGGCCTCTATCTTTGGCTCATCCATTAGAATGGCGTCAATCTTTTTGGGAATCTTTACTAATTCATGGATAAGCTTCTTTGCCATATCCGGTTTTATATTGCCGAGTTTTATGCCAAGATGGAGCGCCAAGAGATAAAGGGCAGTGAGCTGGGTTGTAAACGCCTTTGTTGACGCAACGCCGATCTCGGGCCCTGCATGGGTATAAATAACATTGCCGGATTCCCTTGCAATGCTGCTTTCTATCACATTGCATATAGATATAACCCGCGCCCCTTTCCTCTTTGCCTCTTTTATTGCCGCAAATGTGTCTAATGTCTCGCCTGACTGGGATATGGCTATGACAAGGGTCTTTTTATCCGCCAGCGGATTTCTATATCTGAATTCAGAGCCGAGGTCAACCTCTGTTGGTATTCTGCAAAATTCCTCAAGAAGAAATTTTCCCACAAGCCCTGCGTGCCATGATGTACCGCATGCAATAATGTATATCCTTTCTACTGCCTTTAAATCCTTTTCCTCCATTTTAAAATCATCCAATATAACATTGCCTGTCTCTTCTGAAATCCTGCCCCTGAATGTATCTGTTACTGCCCTGGACTGTTCAAATATTTCTTTCAGCATGAAGTGGCGATAGCCCCCCTTTTCAGCCATTACAGGACTCCAGTCTATCTCACGCGGGGTCTTTTTTATTTCCTTGCCGTCAATTGTTTTGACTTGAACTTCATGCCTTGTAACAGTAACAATCTCGCCGTCATCCAGGAATATAACCCTTCTTGTGCGGTTTAATATAGCAGGTATGTCAGATGCAATAAACCCCTCGCCCTCTCCAAGCCCGACAACAAGCGGACATTCCATCCTTGCGCCGATTATCTTATCCGGCTCATCCTTTGATATAACAACAATGGCATAAGAGCCTTTAACTTGTTTCAAGGTTTCTCTCACAGAATCTTCCAGCCCTTTGCCAGTCTTTATTTGCTGCGCTATGAGGTGAGCAAGTACTTCTGTATCTGTCTCGGATTTAAACACAGAGCCCTGTTTTTGAAGCGCCTCTTTTAGAGAAAGGTAGTTTTCTATAATGCCATTATGCACAACAGCAATGCCGGCCTCTACATGCGGATGGGCGTTTTCCTCAGAAGGCCTTCCATGCGTTGCCCAGCGGGTGTGGCCTATGCCGATGTGTCCTTTTATGGGATGGGCAAAAACATTTTTCTCAAGATTTACAAGTTTGCCAGCGCTCCGGAGCACCTCTATCTTTTTGCCGGCGTCAATGACAGCAATACCCGCCGAGTCATATCCCCGGTATTCAAGTCGTTTGAGACCATCGAGAAGGACTTCGCTTGCATCCTTATTGCCTATGTAGCCGACTATGCCGCACATAATTTATGACGGCTTCGTAAAAAGTCCATCTGCTGCGTTGTCGCTACGGCTTCTGCGCTCAACTTGGGGACAGATTTGAAATCTGTCCCCAGTATGCCTCGCTTGAAGCCTTGCATCTGGAGCTTTTTACTGTGCCGTGAAAATTTACTTCTTTCAGTGGGTTCAAGTTTGCAACTTGAACCAAATATTTTAGTGGAACAGGCATCTTGCCTGTCACCACAGGCTGGAAGCCTGTGCCACTTTACGGGTTCAATTTACAAAATTGAAACCGCTGAACTGCCTACTCCTTACTTTTTCTTCATCCCCTTCTTCTTTACCCATCCTTCAATATTTCTCTGCTCAGGCCTGCTCAACGCAAGGGAGCCGTCCGGCACATTCTTTGTAATGGTGGAGCCGGAGCCGATGTAGGCATTCTTGCCGACTTTCACCGGCGCAACGAGCTGCGTATCGCTCCCGATGAATGCGCCGTCTTCTATAATGGTCTGATGTTTTTTTATGCCATCATAGTTGCAGGTTATGCATCCTGCGCCGATATTAACATTCTTGCCGATTATTGCATCGCCAATATAGCTCAAGTGATTTGCCTTTGTGCCTTCGCCTATAGTTGATTTTTTTACCTCAACAAAGTTTCCAATCTTTGCCTTGTCTTTAATAATACATTCAGGCCTAAGCCTCGCAAATGGGCCGATTGAAACATTTCGCCCAATTTCAGAAGACTCAATAACAGAGTGGCTTTTTATCACAGAGCCATCGCCGACAGTTGAGTCTATTATCTTGCACCCCTCTTCTATAACGCATCCACTGCCGACTTTTGTATTTCCTTCCAAAAACACATTCGGATAAATGGTAGTGTCTCTGCCGATTGCCACACCATAATGAATATAGGCAGTGTCCGCATCCAGAAGTGTTACGCCTGAGAACATAAGCGCGTTGTTTATCCGCTGCCTCATCTCTTCATTTGCCTCCAACAGTTCAAGCCGGTTATTTATTCCCATCACCTCAGCTGGGTCTCTATGGGTAAGACATGCAGCCTTTTGGCCATTGTTGACAGCCATCTCTATCAAATCGGGAAGATAATATTCTCCCTGCGCATTTCCCTTTTTTATCTTCTTTAAGCCGGAGAATAAAAACGCCGTATCCACGCAATAAATTCCAGCATTGATTTCATTGACAGCCTTTTCTTCTGGGTCGGCATCCTTGTCTTCTACGATGCTTATAACACTATTATCCTCATCTCTTAATACCCTGCCATATCCCGAAGGGTCTTCTGCAACAGTTGATATAAATGATATGGCGGCCTTTTTCTTTGCATGGAGGGTTAAAAGGCCAAGAATAGTCTCTCTGGTAATGAGGGGAACATCGCCGGAGAGGATTAAAACATCCCCCTTGAATGATTTAAGAGAATCTTCGGCTGAGAGAACTGCGTGGCCGGTGCCGAGTTGAGGCTCCTGCCTGACATAAATAAGTTTGGAGTTCGGTTCGGGGTTTAAGGCATGTATTACTTCTTTTGCCTTGTGGCCGACTATAACAATAACCTTTTCTATACCAAGACCTTTTACAACCTCAATGGGATAAAAGAGCATCGGTTTGCCGGCAACAGGATGAAGCACTTTGGGAATATCCGATTTCATCCGTTTTCCAAGGCCTGCCGCAAGGATAATTACTGCAATGTCTTTATTTTTCACATATCAAAAATATACTAACAATGCCCTTGCGTCAAGGTATTTTTGGAAGGCGCTACCTGCTTTTCGTAACCCCGACCCTGTTGCAATATTTATAAATCTTGCACCGGCTGCATAGGGGCGAAACAGGCTTGCAGATATTCTGGCCATAAGTTACGAGGAGGTCATTTACAATAATCCAGTATCTCTTTGGGAGCTTTTTTCTCAAGGCAAACTCTGTATCTTCCGGCGTCTTGGTTTGGACATAACCCCAGCGGTTGGTTATCCTGTGAACATGGGTGTCAACGCATATACCGGGTTTTCCATAGCCGATTGTTACAACGAGATTGGCCGTCTTTCTTCCAACCCCTTTGAACTTTAAAAGCTCATCAATTTCATCAGGCGTTTTTGAATGGTATTTTTCCACCAATTCCTTGCAGATATTTTTTATAATTTTTGCTTTGTTTCTGTAAAAGCCCACAGGATAGATTGCCTTTTCAATTGTTTTAACCGGCAGAGACATCATGGCTCCAGGTGTTTTTGCGAGATTAAAGAGTCTTTCAGAGGCCTTGAGGGTAGTATTGTCTTTTGTGCGCAGACTCAGGATGCATGAGATGAGTACCATAAATGGACTGCGGGATGTATTGGAAACCTGAGTAACAGCAGGGATGGCAAACAGTTTATTCTCATTTTTAAGTATTTTTATGACTAAGGCTATGTCGGAATTTTGCATGTATGCCTGTAAATAAAAAGGGCGCCCTGATGACCAGGACACCCTTTTATCCGTTTTGAACCTATTGGTTTCTTACATCATCCCTTCCATACCGCCCATGCCAGGGTGCATTCCGCCCATACCGCCGCCTTTTTCTTCCTTTGGCTTCTCGGCAATGATTGCCTCTGTTGTCAGCATAAGCCCTGCAATAGATGCGGCATTCTGAAGCGCATACCGTGTAACCTTTGTCGGGTCAATAACGCCTGCCTTTAAGAGGTCTTCGTATACTTCAGTTGCGGCATTAAACCCAAATGCACCGCTTTCTTTTTTAACCTTGTCAACAACTATTGAACCCTCAGCGCCGGCATTTGCTGCAATCTGTCTGATTGGCTCTTCAAGCGCCTTCTTTACAATATTTACGCCAAACTGCTGGTCGCCCTCAAGTTTAAGTTTTTCAACAGCGGGTAGTATTCTTAAATATGTTACGCCGCCGCCTGGGACAATGCCTTCTTCAACCGCAGCCCTTGTTGCGTGGAGAGCGTCCTCAACCCGGGCCTTCTTCTCCTTCATCTCTGTCTCGGTCGCTGCGCCGATATTTATTACAGCAACACCGCCGACAAGTTTTGCAAGTCTTTCCTGGAGTTTTTCCTTGTCATAATCCGATGTTGTCTCATCAAGCTGAGCCCTTATCTGCTTTACACGGCCCTCTATATCGGCCTTTTTACCTGCGCCGTCAATGATTGTGGTGTTCTCCTTGTCAATTACTACTCTCTTTGCCTTTCCAAGGTCCTTAATATCAACGGTCTCTAACTTTATGCCGAGCTCTTCAGCAATGAGCTTGCCGCCTGTAAGGATTGCAATGTCTTCCATCATCGCCTTTCTCCTGTCGCCAAAACCAGGGGCCTTTACAGCGCAGCACTGAAGTGTGCCGCGAAGCTTATTAACGACAAGGGTTGCAAGGGCCTCGCCCTCTACATCCTCTGAAATGATAATAAACGGCTTACCCATCTTTGCAATCTTTTCAAGGATTGGAAGCATGTCCCTCATATTGCTTATCTTCTTTTCGTGGATAAGGATGAATGCGTCTTCTATAACGCACTCCATCCTCTCGGCGTCTGTTACAAAGTATGGGGAGAGATACCCCCTGTCAAACTGCATACCTTCAACAACCTCAAGGGTTGTCTCCATGCCCTTTGCCTCTTCAACCGTGATTACCCCTTCCTTGCCAACCTTGTCCATTGCCTCTGCAATAATATCGCCGATTGTACTATCGCCATTGGCAGATATGGTGCCAACCTGGGCAATCTCTTTCTTGTCTTTTGTTGGTTTTGATAGTTTTTTTAGTTCAGCAACCGCCGCCTCAACAGATTTGTCAATACCCCTCTTCAAATCCATTGGATTGTGGCCTGCGGCAACGAGCTTTGCGCCTTCTCTGTATATTGCCTGCGCAAGCACTGTTGCGGTTGTGGTTCCGTCTCCTGCAACATCGCTTGTCTTGGATGCCACTTCCTTAACCATTTGGGCGCCCATGTTTTCAAACTTATCTTCCAGTTCTATCTCCTTTGCAACTGTCACGCCATCTTTTGTGATGGTAGGCGAGCCAAAGGATTTATCAATAACAACATTTCTTCCCCTAGGGCCAAGCGTTACCTTCACCGCATCAGCCAGAACATTGACGCCGTTTAAAATAGAATTTCGTGCCTTTTGACCAAAGGCTATCATCTTTGCAGCCATTTTTCATTCCTCCTTTTTTTTAGTTACAAGTCACAAGTTTCAAGTCACAAGTTTTTCACTGGTGACTTGTGACTTTATTTTACTATTATTCCAAGTACGTCATCTTCCCTCATGATCAGATGCTCCACGCCTTCTATCTTTACCTCGGTGCCGCCGTACTTGTTGTAAAGCACCCTATCGCCTGCTTTAATATCCATAACAATCCTTTTGCCGTCATCAGCCATCTTGCCTGGACCAACTGCAACGACCTCGCCTTCCATCGGCTTTTCCTTGGCGCTGTCCGGGATTATGATGCCCCCCTTTGTTTTTTCCTCTTCTTCAAGACTCTTCACAAGAATCCTATCGTGAAGCGGTTTAATCTTCATATTAAATTACCTCCTTATATAATTTTTGCTGCTCAATATGTTACTCAATATATGCGCCGCTGTCTCAGTTGTCAAGGAGAATTTTGGCACTCGTGCATGGAGAGCGCTAACCCCATTTAAAACCAGCCTTTTGGGAAACGATCGCGCCACATGGGCAGAAATCATTCTGAACGTCAACAATGACAAAGGCAATTTTTTCACACTATTTAATCCCTTTTTTTGCAAGATTTAGATACCCACCCTCCAGAATACATTTTCGCTCTCTATCAGTTACTTTGAGTTTAAGCTTTACCTCCCTACCGTTACAGATAGCTAATACTTCACCCTTACCTTGCTCTATGTTTTTACGCAGTTCAGGAAACCTTAAGCTATCACCCTGTTTTAACTCTTCATAATCTGACGGGTTGTTGAATAACAATGGTACAATGCCGAAGTTTATAAGGTTAGACCTGTGGATGCGGGCAAAGCTTTTTGCAATCTTTATCTGGACGCCGAGGTAGCGCGGGGCGAGGGCAGCATGCTCTCTGGATGAGCCTTGGCCGTAGTTTTCTCCTCCGATAATTATTATGCCTCTTTCCTTTTCCTTGCACCTTTTGAAAAATGACCTATCAACCCTTTCATATACGTGAACGCTTATGGCTGGTATGTTGCTTCTGAGAGGAAGCACATCATTTCCGCCTGATAGGATGTGATCCGTTGTTATATTATCTCCTACCTTTAACAGTATCTCTCCATCGTATTCTGCCGGCAGTGGTCCCAGCTTTGGGAATGGCGCTATATTAGGCCCTCTAATAATCTCAATTCTTTTTCTTTCGTGAGGAGGGAGGGGTTTTATAATCAAATCTTCATTAGACATAAACCTCTCCGGTTCAACAATATCTGGATATTCGATAAGCCTTCTCGGGTCTGTAATCTTCCCGAATATGGCAGCAGCTACTGCTGTCTCCGGGCTGCACAGATATACCTGATCATTCTCTGTTCCGCTCCTTCCCGGAAAGTTTCTCGGAAATGTTCGAAGGGACACTGTGCCTGTTGCAGGCGCCTGGCCCATGCCAATGCAGCCCAAACATCCGGACTGATGTATCCTTGCGCCAGCGTGAGTAAGTATCACTGCCCCTCCTTCCAGTATTACATTTTCTATGACCTGACGGCTTCCGGGGTTTATCTCAAGACTTATATCAGGGTGAACCTTCTTGCCTTCTAATGCCTTACAGACAATCATCAAATCCCTGAATGATGAATTTACAGATGAGCCGATAATCACCTGGTGAACCGGGATGCCCTCGACCTCTGAAACCTTTTTTACATTGTCAGGTGATGTAGGGCAAGCAATGAGAGGCTCAAGTTTTGATAAGTCTATCTCATCCAGTTCATCATAATGCGCATCCTCGTCCGCCTCAAAGGCTACCCATTGTTCTTCCCTCCCTTGTCTTACCATAAATTCCCTTGTCCTTTCATCAGATGGGAATATGGTTGTTGTCGCACCAAGCTCTGCGCCCATATTTGAGATGGTTGCCCTGTCTGTGGCTGACAGGTGTTTCACGCCAGGGCCAAAATATTCAATTACCTTTCCAAGGCCGCCTTTTACTGTGTGACGCCTCAGCATCTCAAGGATTACATCCTTGCCGGAGACCCATGGAGAGAGCCTCCCAATAAGCCTTACGCCAAATATTTTTGGCACTTCCATATAAAACGGCTCACCTGCCATTGCCAGCGCCACATCAAGACCTCCGGCGCCCATGGCAATCATTCCGAGGCCTCCGCCTGTTGATGTGTGGCTGTCAGAGCCCAACAGGGTTTTCCCTGGCACTCCGAATCTTTCCATATGCACCTGATGGGAAACGCCGTTGCCCGGAGGAGAAAAGTATATGCCATACCTCTTTGCAACGCTCTGCAAGAAACGGTGGTCATCTGCGTTCTTAAAATCGGTCTGCAAAAGGTTGTGGTCAACATAGCTGACAGAGAGTTCTGTCTTTATCTCATCAAGGCCAAGCGCTTCAAATTCCAAATATGCAAGTGTGCCTGTTGCATCCTGAGTAAGTGTCTGGTCTATCTTAATACCTATCTCAGCGCCAGTTTCCCACTTGCCTGATACAATATGCCGTTCCAGTATCTTTTGTGATAAAGGCTTTTTCATGGTTATTATTACCCTTTTTTAATTTCCATTCCTTTGATCCTTTTATAAACAATTGGCAACGCTGCCACTATTACAACAAGGGTTATCCCTTTTATGCCGGCGCTGCTTTTCATGCTATATTTATAGCGGATTTATTGCAAAAAGCAAATTGTATTTGCGTTTTGAAAGGCATCCCCAAAAATAGACTTTGATTTTTACAGGCATCAAATTGCGTTGCAGAAAAACAGGGATATGTTATGATTGAAACATTCCCTATTTAATTTCATAATTCTTAATTATATTTGAGGAAGGGGATATGGCCCGGTGGCCCTGCCAGTCTTCAAAACTGTGCTGTCCCCCCCCCCCCCCCCACCCCCCCCGTGGGGGGGTGGGTGGGGTGGGGGGATGGGTGGGTTCGACTCCCTCCTCCTTCCGCCAGTTTTTACTCCTTTTCCATCACTACTGTAAATTCTGTAACCCGCCCCTTTTTCACAGCTATCTTTTGCGCAACTTTCTTAAATCCTTCCATCTTAAAGTTCACAGTGTAAATACCAGGCGCAAGGTCTGTGGTGATGGGCGTGAGGCCGTAATATACATCGTCTATAAATACCTGCGTCTTTGGCGGCACAGAAGAAAGAGACAGCCTGCCCTCACTTCCAAGTATAATCTCTTCTTTAACAGGCTCAATTGACTTTGGCATTGTCTTTTCTATTGCCGAGGCTATATCAGTCAGGGTCTTTTTTATAACCTTTGCAAGGGAGTGTGAAATGTATTTAGCAACAGTCTCCCTTGTATTGCCCATGACGCCTGCGAATCTTTCACCTTTTTCAGTCACAGCGCCTGACCATAAAATATTCCCGTTCTTTGCATCTTTTGCAATGGTTTCTATTTCTATCTCAATATTGTCCTTTGGCCCGATATCCAGACTGAAGACCTTTACAGAGCCTTCTATCAGAATGTCTGCCTGAGCCTTGTCTCCCTTCTCAGCTTTAAAACCCGCAAGTTGAAACTGCTCTTTAAATGCATCTGTTACAAGGTCAGAAATATTCTTTTCAATGATTAGCTCGGTGGCATCTATTCCAAAGACAGGCGAGGTTATGTCACCAAGTTTTTTACGGTTGCCTTCTTTTCTTTCGTCTTTATATGGAGCAATGGCTATATTGAAAGACTCTTTCAAGGAAATAGCAGGCGCGCCGAGCCTTGCGTCGTATTTTACGGTTAAAGGTGCGGCGCAGCCGAAAGTGATAAGCACAAGTCCAGAAATAAATATATTTTGTATTTTGTTTTTCATGGCAAACAAAAAAGGGGAGGGATTAAAACACCTCCCCATCTTAAAGAGTTAGTAGAAACATAGCTTTAGCTATGTTATATACCCTGCCCCTCTCAAGAGGGGATTAACAGGTCTAAAGACCTGTTTCTACAGCTTTCTTAGAATGCTGCAAATATCATCAGTGTGGCAAGCCTGTCACCGTTTAACTGCTCATTGTTTGCGGCAAGGTCATAGTGAGAGCCGTCGTACATGGAATAGTTAAGCTGCAACTCCACATTCTGGGCCAGAAGGTATGTAGCGCCAAGTGTGGTGGCATTTTGCTTGTTATTGGCGGCTGCACCTGTGTTGCCTGCTCGGTAACCGGCTGCAACGGTTGCCTTGCCGGGAAGGACACCCAATTCAGCAAGCAAAGACCATGCCTTTTTATCTCCTGCTGTATTGCTGTTAAACATATTAGCAACTTCACCTGTCTTTGACTTCTTTGCATCCCCGTATGTAAGATAAACGCCAAGCGGCAATCCTACATTGCCTTGTACCTGGGCATCTATAGCATATGCATCTGCAGATTCTCTTATGGTAGCGTCAGTACCTGCACTGCTATTAGTATCGCGTTTTGTGGTTCCGCTCCACCACTGAACTCCTGCGCCTATATCCCAGCCACCCACATTGGGTGTTGCAGCAGCACGGATATAGCTCAAATAGGGACCGGCATCAGTGGTCCCATGGACAGGCGCCCACATTGTATAAGTTACGAAGAACATATCGCTGGAGGCAGCAAGAGCAAGACCCTCAGCAGCAGTTGCTGTTCCAATATACTGCTGGGCAGAGGTTTCTGTTCTGTGTTCAATTGCACGTTGCATCCTCATGGCGCCTGTATTCAAAAGTTCAAAGCCATACGAGGCACCGCCTGCATCTGTTGTAAAAGGAATAACACTAATCTTAACAGGACCGACATCATACACAATGGGCATTTTATAGCTCGCAAACATCGGCATAGTATCATCACCCATCTGCGCCTCAAGCAAAAACCCTATATGCTCGCCTGCACGGCCGCCTATAAGCAATGCTGCCTCATCAGGAAACTGAAGCTGTCCCTTATTAGTATCAGTGCTTCCGTTTTCATTATTATTATCTTTTCCGTTTGTCTTCTGATATCTTATCTTGGTAACGAGGGATGCGTTAAGGGTATCCGGTATTGAGAGGTCTTCGCCTTCAACCTTTCCCTCAGTGCCTATCATTGTGTAGCCGCCGGCCTTAAATGCCCTTCCGAACGCATTGAGCGCAGGGAAATGCTGGAAATGGCAGGTTGAACATGCCATGCCTGTCTGCCGCGCAAATGCAGGAACTGCATCAGCCTTTGGAACAATCCATAGCGAAACAGCAAAAACAAAAAATGATGCAAAAGCCAATAAAATATTTGTTCTCTTCATAATCGCCTCCTTTTTAATTTTTTTAAACATTGAGCTAAAAATACCTGGTTTTTTATTCAAACTTCATAAACTCTGGAGTCTAAATATCACGCCATCCTCTCTTTATGATTAGAATTTTATCAATAGATACAGCAGAGTCTATCAAATTGTCAGTGGTAATGTAAAGGGGGTTCAAGTTTTTGGTTGCACTATTTAACCTTTTTGATATATAATTACAAATTCAATCACAATCCCCATTAGGTTGGGGGTTGTAGGGGCAGACCTATGTGTCTGCCCTCGCAGACTTTCTTTCATAGGAGACCAAATGAGAAACGAACAAATAAGAAATATCGCTATTATTGCCCATGTTGACCATGGCAAGACCACCCTGCTTGACTTCATGCTTAAACAGGCGGGCATATTCAGGGAAAACGAACGGGTAGAAGAGAGGGTGATGGATTCCATTGACCTTGAACGCGAACGCGGTATAACCATTATGGCAAAGAATACTGCGGTCTCCTACAACGGCGTGAAGATAAATATCGTTGATACGCCGGGCCATGCGGACTTTGGCGGCGAGGTGGAGAGGACTTTGAAGATGGTGGACGGTGTGCTCCTGCTGGTGGATGCATCTGAAGGGCCTTTGCCGCAAACCCGTTTTGTCCTGAAAAAGGCGCTGGAGCTTAAACTTCCGCCGATTGTAGTCATAAACAAGATTGACAGGCCTGATGCCAGGATCAAGGAGGTCTTAAATGAGGTGTATGATTTATTTATAGACCTTGATGCAACCGAAGAGCAGATAGATTTTCCTGTTGTTTACACAATAGCCAGGGAGGGAATTGCAAGACTTACACCTGATGAAAACACAAAAGACCTCCGTCATCTTTTTGAATTGATACTAAAGACTATTCCTGCGCCTGAAGGCGATGAGAACGGGAATCTCCAAATCCTTGTAACAAACATAGCCTATAATGACTATGTGGGACGGCTTGCCATAGGCCGCATATTCAGCGGCACAATCAAGGCAGGCCAGATGATTGGCATTGTAAATCAGAAGGGCGAGGTGGTAAAGGCAAAGATTACATCACTTTACGGTTTTCAGGGACTGAAAAGGGTTGATCTGACGCAGGCAATTATGGGCGATATTGTCGCCCTTGCGGGCATAGAAGGCGCAAATATCGGAGACACAATTACAGATGCTGATAATCCGAAGCCCTTGCCCAGAATTGCTGTTGATGAGCCAACCATATCAATGGTTTTTTCTATCAACTCATCCCCTTTTGCCGGCAAAGATGGAAAATTTGTAACATCAAGGCATTTGAAGGAAAGGCTTGAAAAAGAGCTGCTTTATAATGTTGCAATTAAAATGGAGCCGATGGATTCAAGGGACTCTTTCAAGATTATGGGACGTGGTGAATTGCAGTTGGCAATCCTTATAGAGATGATGCGGCGGGAGGGGTATGAACTAACCGTTGGGATGCCGGAAACCGTCACGAAAAAAATAGACGGCGTGCTGCATGAGCCTATGGAACAGCTTACCATTGACTGCCCTGAGGAATTTATCGGCGTTGTAACGCAGAAGCTTGGCATGAGAAGGGGCAAGATGCAAAAGATGCAGAACAACGGCCACGGCAGGGTAAGGCTCGAGTTTCGTGTGCCGTCCAGAGGGCTTATCGGATTTAGAACGGAATTTCTTACGGATACAAAAGGGACAGGGCTTTTAAATCATATATTTGACGGATACGAACCGTGGCAGGGAGCGATATCAAAACGCGCAACAGGCGCGCTTGTTGCAGACAGGGCAGGTGTTACGACTGGGTATGCCTTGTTTCATATCCAGCCGAGAGGAGAGCTGTTTGTAAGCGAAAGCACGACTGTGTATGAGGGTATGGTAATCGGCGAAAATTCAAGAGAGAACGACCTTGATGTCAATGTAATAAAGGAAAAGAAACTGACCAATATGAGGGCGTCAGGCTCTGACGAATCCCTCCACATTGCGCCTCCAAGGCTAATGAGCCTTGAGCAGACCATAGAGTTTATTAAAGAAGATGAGGTCGTGGAGGTTACGCCGAAAAATATAAGGATTAGGAAAAAGGTTCTTGAGGCGAATAAGAGGCCGAAGAAAGACAAGTAGGCACAACAATTTCTTCTTGAGATGAAGGGGGAAAGGTGTTAAATTTTTCAAAAATACAGGACAGCAAGATATAAGACATGAAAAAATCAAAGTATAATGTAGCGGTTGTCGGCGCAACCGGTGTAGTTGGTCAGGAGATGATAAGGATACTGGAGGAGAGAAAGTTTCCGGTAGATAAGATAAAACTCCTGGCGTCGGAGAGGTCTGCGGGGCAATATCTGGAATTTAACGGTAAGCAGGAAAAGGTTCATCTTCTCTCAGAAGAGACATTTGAAGGCATTGATATCGGCCTGTTTTCTCCGGGCGCATCGGTAAGCGCTGTATATGCGCCAAAGGCAGGGAAGGCAGGATGCATTGTCATTGACAATACCAGTCAGTTCAGGATGGAGCCGGATGTGCCGCTGATTGTGCCGGAGGTAAATCCAAAGGCAATAGCTGAATATAAGAAGAGAAATATTATTGCCAATCCCAATTGTTCAACCATTCAGATGGTGGTGGCATTAAAGCCTATTCACGATGCGGTAAAAATAAAACGGATTGTAGTATCCACCTATCAGGCTGTTTCAGGCGCGGGCAAAGAAGCCATGGATGAACTTGCAGAGCAAGCGCTTGCTATCTATGGCCAAAAAGAGATAAAAAAGAAGGTGTTCCCATATCAGATAGCATTCAACTGCATACCGCAGATAGATGTCTTCCTTGACAACGGCTACACAAAGGAAGAGATGAAGATGGTGAATGAGACAAGAAAGATTATGGGAGATAATTCAATAAAAATTACTGCCACAACAGTTCGTGTGCCTGTATTCAACAGCCATTCCGAGGCCATAAACATAGAGACGGAAAAGAAGATTACATCAAAAGAGGTAAAAGAGCTTCTTTCAAATGCGCCTGGCGTAAAAGTTATGGATGATACAAAGAAACTTAAATATCCTATGCCTATAGACGCCTCTGAAAAGGATGCAGTGTTTGTAGGCAGAATAAGGGAAGATGAATCCATACCAAACGGCATCAATATGTGGATTGTGGCGGACAACCTCCGCAAAGGCGCTGCGCTCAATGCCGTGCAGATAGCGGAAATATTGATAAAGGAATATCTGTAACTACAGGCAATAGAAAAATCACTAGCCTATTGCCTGTTTTTTATGCGCAATATCAAACTCCTCATTGAATACAAAGGCACTAATTATGCAGGCTGGCAAATTCAACCAAACCTCCCTACAATCCAAGGTATAATCCAGGAAAAGATAAAGATTATTACGAGTAAAGAAGTTAAACTTATTGCAGCCAGCAGGACAGATGTAGGCGTTCATGCATTGGGGCAGGCGGCAAATTTTCACACAGAAAGCCTTATCCCCCTCGTTTCCATCCAGATGGGGCTCAATGCGCTCCTTCCAGACGATATTGTCATAAAAGATGTCGTAGAGGCTTCGCCTGATTTTGATTCGCGGAGGCATGCAATAGCAAAGACCTACAGATACTTAATCCTTAATAGACCTTACCCATCAGCAATTTACCGCAACTTCTCATGGCATGTCTTTCAAGAATTAGATATAGCCGCAATGAAAAAGGCAGCCGGCTATCTCATTGGCAAAAAGGATTTTACATCATTCAGGGCTGCAGACTGTGATGCCCCGCATCCAATAAAAGGGATACTCTGTTTTTCAATAGAGACAACAGGGTCTCTTCACACCCACTCACCCTCCCCTGTCTCCCCTCCCATCAAGGGAGGGGAATCTCCTTATATTCCCTCTCCCCTTGTGGGAGAGGGTCAGGGTGAGGGGTTAATGGCGCTTGAAGTCAAAGGCACGGCATTTTTAAGACACATGGTCAGAATAATGGTAGGAACATTAGTTGCCGTTGGAAAAGGAAAGATTAAGC
>ERZ1292645.374-Hain-H14-02um-R2-374-length-16686-cov-6_pt1 | contig 16686 bp, 9 predicted proteins | sample MGYA00564401_ERZ1292645 | MGnify/ENA primary metagenome ERZ1292645 (study PRJEB36523, sample SAMEA6512644) | groundwater metagenome | collected 2019-01-09 | study: AquaDiva: Metagenomics assemblies of 32 groundwater samples | reverse complement strand
CCGGGGTGCTTTTCACCTTTCCCTCACGGTACTAGTTCACTATCGGTAGATTTTGGTATTTAGGCTTGGATCGTGGTCGACCCGGATTCCCACAGGGTTTAAATCGTGCCCCATGGTACTTAGGTACAGTCTATCGGTGTTATTCATTTCGTATACGAGTCTTTCACTCTCTTTGGAAGACCATTCCGGATCTTTCTACTATAAATAACACTCGAATATCGTCTGCCCTGCAACCCCACATAAAGTGGTTTAGCCTGTTCCGCTTTCGCTCGCCGCTACTAACGGAATCTCATATGATGTCTTTTCCTGGCGTTACTAAGATGTTTCAGTTCACGCCGTTCCCAGCCAAACGCTAATATAACCATTGCTGATTAACTTCACGAGTGGTTCCTCCATAAAGGAGTGGATTGCTCCATTCGGAAACCGCCGGATCAGAGGTTGATGGCACCTCCCCGACGAATATCGCTGCCGTCTGCGTCCTTCTTCGGCCAAAATCTCCAAGGCATCCATTGTTGGCATTAAGTAGTAAATTTTCTTTAAAATCATGCTTATAAATTAATAAAAAACATGATAAAGACGCTAATTTATCCCGTATTATCCGCCGGTTTAGACGGAGAACGCGGGATATTCTCTTCACTTGTTAAAGAACTTATCCATCGATTACTCTCAGGACTGAACCTTCATTCTTTCAGGTAAACCCTCTCTTACTAGAGGGTTTGCCCCAAAGAACGAACGAAAATGGTGGACCGGAGGAGATTCGAACTCCCGACCTCATCATTGCAAATGACGCGCTCTACCAGCTAAGCTACCGGCCCAATATCATAAGTCGTGAGGCTGATAAGCCTCTGCTAATGCTATTAGCCAGTGAGCCGTTTGGCCTGTAGACTACCATCAAAAATACTAAAGAGCAAATTTGCAGACACGAAGAAGTACTGGTTACGAAGCCACGGTTAGTCCTGTAAGTGATTAAAAAAGGATATAACTTGAGACGACATCATAAACGAGATTTCTTCGGTTTACAAAGGTTATCTTAACATAGGCTCTAGAGGCTGTCAATAGTCAGGATATCTCTCCTTTTTTAGATAAGAGGAAGTTTCTTTTTCCGGTGTCTTTATACGTAGTACTTCTGCAAGTACCTAACGTAGTTGTAAAAACGCTTCTTGAGCAGCAAAGCTAAAAACTATCAGATTGCGGACTTTGTTATAGGTCTCTATTGCTTCTGATCTACGTCTCCCTATAGCGTAGGATTAATCCAGGAGTTCTTACTAATTCCTCTAGTATCTTCCATCGAAGCTCGGGAGCAATCTCGACAGTAGGCTTGTTAGCCTCTAATGTCCACGAGGCAACTTTAATTTGCTCCTGCTCCTTATCAGAAAGGCTCGTATCAGGACGTAATTCTCCTGAAAGCGTATCAAGAAATGCGGTGTATATCCTAGCCTCTGAGTCAGTCATAACACCCTGATCTCGGTAGAGCACATTTGTTATTGTTTGATTTTCTACACCTGGTAAAGGAACTGTGACATATCCAGTTCTTTGAGATATCTTAGAACGTGTATGCGCAGCAACTATCATTTGCTTTTGCAATGGTGAAAGAGCATCAAAGAGTGTTTCACCCCTTTCTCCACCTACCTCCTCCGGAACGGGTGTCGCGGTGATCACCTCTTTTGGAAAAGACTGTCCAGAGAAGTAAGCATCGATAATCTTTCTGGCCTGTACAAGATAGGGAGAGTCTGACGGAAGAGTGCTATTACTGATACTAATAATTCCAGTTCCTTGCGGAGCACTAAAAACCCTTTCACTAGAGAAGATAAACTGTGGAGTGAAACTAGTAGAACTCCGCCCTCTTAAACGATCTGTCGCCCGAGAATCTGTTTGCAATGTCCAGTCTCCTAAACTGTCACGAAAAGCCTGTACTTCGGCATCTCCTGAGAACATCTCTCGCATAGCCAGGTACATACGCCTTGCGTCGGACTCCGGTGTATCGCCCACAAGATAAGCTTTTGTTTTATCAGAAGCAAAAGTAAGCGTTGCAGCTAACAAGTTCTCTAACTTCTCACGATGGGGCAACAGTGCTTCTTTATTGACGGCTGACAACTCGCTCGTAAATAAATCACCAAGGGTCATTTGTGGTAACGGGAGTCTTTGATCTACGGGCTGAGCATCCTGACCAACTTCTGGATCAAGAATGTTTGTGATACCTTTGATTGGCATAAAAGGATTGTTCGTTTCAGCAGCATCAGATGCTTCTGATCGATCTCTGAATCGTGCATCTAATAAACTCTCTAATTGGTGAATCTTCGCAGAAGGATTTTGGATCACAGAGAGAGCCACTTCTGGAGAAAGCGTACCTGGAGGAAAACGAAAAGCAAAGTGATATTTACCACGACGCAGATTTCTTCCCGTATTTCTGCTACAACCGAGATAAGCGTAACCTTCATTATCCATAGTATATACCCACACGAGAGGAGCACGAGAGTCTATTACGGTATTTTTTTCTTTCATGCTACCACTTTCAGCAATGAGGCCTTCACCAGCCAAGGCACTAACCCAATAGTATATTCCCATGTCTACTGGTGTAGATAATGCAACAGCTTCAGAGCCAGATTCTTGTAGCGGCAGAGGACGCCATTCATCATCAATATCTGATCCACCTGCACGAGGTTCTCTTGCTGGCTGAGTAGCTCTTTGTCTTCCTTGGGGGGAGCTTTTTCCTTCTCGAACAGGAGGATCTCCTCTTCTCCTTACCTTTTCAGCTTTTCCTCTTCTTCTCTGAATTTCAACTAAACCAACTCTTGCTCTCTCTCTTGCATCTCTATCCCCTTCTCTCTCCGGTACTGCTAACGCCCTCTTAAATGCTCCCTCTGCTTCTCCCAATCTCCCCCCTCTTAATGCTAACTCCCCCAGCTTCCACCCTGGCTTCGCTGATCCGGAATCTTTCTTCCCTGCTCTCTCATACTCTCTCTTTGCTTCATCTTCATCCCCTGCTCCTTCATATGCTCTCCCTAAGTTATAATGCATATGCCATGGGGTATCTCCTCCTCCCAACGCTATCGCACGAGTATACGCAGCCAGTGCTCCCTTTGTATCTTTTGCATCATTTAATAATCGTGTCCCTTCTTCTGCTGCTGCCGCAGCCTCTCTCTTCCTTCTTTCTACCTCTGCCAAGCCAACTCTCGCTCTCTCTCTTGCATCTCTATCCCCTTCTCTCTCCGGTACTGCTAACGCCCTCTTAAATGCTCCCTCTGCTTCTCCCAATCTCCCCCCTCTTAATGCTAACTCCCCCAGCTTCCACCCTGGCTTCGCTGATCCGGAATCTTTCTTCCCTGCTCTCTCATACTCTCTCTTTGCTTCATCTTCATCCCCTGCTCCTTCATATGCTCTCCCTAAGTTATAATGCATATGCCATGGGGTATCTCCTCCTCCCAACGCTATCGCACGAGTATAGAGATGAACAGCCGCTTGAGGATTCTTGTTTCGAAGTAATGCGTCTCCTCTCTCGTTCAGAGAAGCTAATTGTTGTTTACGTAGATCATCAGGAGATATCGATCCTCCTTGTTCTTGAGCCATTGCATACATTATAGATATAGCTAAAAAATTATACAATGAGGTGTTATGCTGCAGTTCTTAACGCATCTGCCATCTCAGATGCACTTTGGTAGCGGTTTGCAGGGTTATATTGTAGTGCCTTTCTTATGACTTCTTGTAAGTGAGCTGGTACATCGTCAGGGAAGACTATATTTCCAGCTTGCTTAAGTCTTTTAATATATTCTGTGCGTATCTTTTTGCTATCTGTTATCCCAGCATTTTTTATTTCTTGAATTACCTTGCTGCGATCTACCTCATTTTCTCTTTTAGGGTCGAAAGGATATCTACCTGTAGACATAAAATAAAGAGAAACTCCCATTTCGTAAATATCTGTGCTTTTTGTCAGTCCTTGAAAAGGACTTCCTGGGTCTGCTTCTGGTGGTCTAATTTCAGGTGATACTTGAAGATTTGGACGTAGGAATTGATTCTGTGTAGATGACTCACGAGTAGCTTCATCAAAATCAGATATATATGCATTACCCTGATCATCAAATAAAATATTACCAGGATGTAAGTCTAAATGACCAATGCCAGCATTGTGAAGCGTTTGTACACCCTTTAATAACCTTTGCATAATAACAACTGCATATTCAGGAGCAATTCTTCCTGCTTGTTGAATTTGTTTTTCTAAATTAACTGATACGCTAGGGTATACTTTGATGATACTATCGCCTGACTCAAATTTTTCCCTATACAATAATAGCGAAGGGTCAGATACTGGAACTTGTCTCCTAACGTAATCTTCAGGGTCAGTTATTCCTGGTTCATTAATATTTCGATTGTAGGCACCTTCGAGATAATCTTTTTTCGTTACCTTAACAGCTACAACCTCACCAGTAGCTTTGTTATATCCGGCTACTACGCGACCATGCCATCCTTCTCCTATTGCCTTATCTAAACAAAGTACATAGTCTCCGCGTTCTTCTGTACGAGAACTTGTTCTCAATTCCTCAAGTGTAAATCGTTTGGGGAATGTTGGGAATTGTCCTTCGGGCATTACATGATGACGTTGTGTTTCACCTGGTCTTCTCTGACGAGTGTGGCGAGTTCTATAATCATGCATCGCATTCTCAACATTTGACCAATTAGCAATACGCACTTCTCCGTTGGATCCTACTGTATAATCGTCAGGGATGGGATTTCCTTTCACATCTTTTTGGTTCCTTTTGAATCCCAACCAAAACATCATCGAATGGGAAAATTCTTGAGGATCTGGAGAAAATCGGGCAGCCCATTTAAGTTTCCCTGAAATAGTTTTTTCAAACTTTTCACGATTTACATCATTAATTCTAGCAAGTGGTTTGATCATTTGCATCAATTCTTCAGTAGACTTAGTTCTAATAAGCTCATTTACCTCAGGGGATGAAAATTGATCGCCAGAATACGCAGGCTTTCCTGTTGCTACCTCAGCAATAAATCTTCTTGGAGATGAATCAACACGAGTACCGACTCTACCAATTACAGAAAGATTAGGGCGCATACCATCACCCCGTAACATAGTAATTTTTTCGCCCAAAATAGTATCTTCAGCTTGCTTTGATCCAGCTGGATAACCGCCCGCTAACGCAATAGATTCCGCGGTATGGACAATATTCCAACCACTTGTCAGAATGCGATTGAAACGAAAATTATAATTTTGATTGGTATCCTCTGACGTATAACCTGGTCTTGTTAAAATACGCTTTCTAAAATCATCAAGTCTCCTTTGAAGGAAAAGGAAATCATTCTCCATAAAGACTTCAGGCATTCTATCTTGAATTCCTTGTATTGCATCGAGATGCGGATTGTTATCAAGTTTCGTAATCGCATTATATATAAGATGAGAATCAACATGCATAATATCAGCATCTTCTGACCCAAGATACAGAGGACCATCTTGGCTTGTTCTTTGAACAGAACGGTACATTCCCAAATCTGTTATTACTTTACGCGCTGTTCCAACATTATTAAATGGCGGATCAAATTCAACGTCTACGAAATGGATATTAAATTCTTTCTGGCCGCTCGCTCTTCTTTGCTGCTGAATTCCTGTAACAAACCGTTGAATCTCTGCTGTTGAATTGTCAGGAGCATCGCCTGTTTTCCTGTTCACAATAATACTTACTTCCCATAAGTCGGGATCAAGCTCAGTTCCCGTTTTTTTATCCGTTTGATTCATATATGTGTTTAACATATCATGGAGAGTTTTTCCCTCCATCCATGCAGGAAAACAAGAAGATTCTCGACAAGAAGACTTCATGGGGGGAACCTCTCCAGCCAAGGTTTTAAGATAATCTTCATAATTGGGGAAGTTGCTGTTAAAGACTGGGTTTCTAGCGTACTCACCATCAAGGTATGTCTGTAGTGTAGTTCGTTCCCGATCTACGTCTCTTTCAACAGGCCTATTATTCTCGTCCAACCATATTTCATTTCCCATTGCATCTTTAACTACTTCTGTTCGCGTTTCACCATCAGCTGCTCTTATTTCTCGTGTTTGGCGATGATAAGGATGATGAACATCTGGATTATCTTTTATCCACTTTCGTGCTGCTTCATATCTTTTTATATCTGCCTCATCTCTAAATCGAGGGAGGGTTCTTTCCCCACTTTCTCCTGCGGACTGAGATATTCTCCTTCGTTCTATCTTTTCCAGCCCAGCAAGCGCTCTTCTTTTGGCATTTTCATCTCCTTTTCTCATAGGTACGGCCAAGCTTAGCTTGAACGCAGCCTCTGCTGCATCCAGATCACCTTTTGCGAGATAGGTTTCTCCTAATCTCCATCCTGGCTTAGCTGAGAGAGGTTCCTTTACCGTTGCTGCTTGATAATCGAGGATTGCATCCTGAGGTCTTCTCAGTACATTGTAGGCTCGCCCTCGATTATAGTGAACATACCAAGGCGTTTGTTCTCCCCCAAGAGCTATTGCTTGATCAAATGCGTCCAAGGCTTCACGTGCTTTCCCTTCCGACAGCAACCGGTCAGCATCACTACTTAAAGAAAGCACTTGAGGGTTTATTGTCGGGTCTGCCTCAACAGAACTGGAAGCTGCACTTGTGTCGTAATCGTAGTCATAATCATATCCTCCACTATCATAGTCGTATCCACTAGCCTCATAATCGTAGTCATAGCCCCCATCGTAGTCATAATCATATCCACCATCTTCTTCAACAGGTGGTGGAACAGCTGCTTCTGCCCGAGTAGGAGGCTTTAGTGGACGACGTGGTGTATAAGGAATTGTCACTAACGGTGCTTCCCAAGCATCAGATGATTCCAAAGTAAATTCTGGCTTCTGGACTGAATTAATTCGACTAATCGTAGTCTCCTGTCCAATAGTTGGTGGAGGCGTCCCATCCCCATCAATTGTGGCAAATGAATTTATTTGGTTTCCATCAATCATCGTAGCAGAAGCTTTGTAATTAAGGATATGTTCATGATGCGTGTAATCTGATGCTGATTCAAAATCCTTCAAATCTCCCAAGACGATATTGGCCACTTCGGCATTCTTGACCTGCATTTCCTGACCATTTACGAGAACAGTGACTTCACTATTCCAATCATTTTTGTGCAACTCAACTAACCCGTTCTGATCAGCTTTCACCATAATTGGCTGGTTGGGATTATTGGGATCCCAGAACGTCCAATAGGCCTTGCCATTACGGATTTGCTCCTGTACGTCAACAGGAGGCATGGAGCCACTGGTCGTCGTACTCTCTCCCATATGCCCCATATCAAAGATAACACCGTCTTCTCCAGCTCGACGGTTGTACCCCATAAGTTCGTTTTGATCAGAAACTTTTGGTTTAACTTCGTCGTACCAACCCCAACCCTCGACGTTATTGGCATGCTCGCCAAGCCAAGCCTGCGTGTTAATTTCGATTCTTCCGCCTGCACGGGATTCTCCTATTTGAACAAGGTCGCGATGAAGGATATTGTGTCCAGTCATATTGCCTTGTGCATCAAAGGTAATTTTATCGGCAAGTTTAATCGGCGGGGTATCTTTACTCAACAACTCAAACGTCCCTCCAGATTGTCTAAGCTCCGTCCCTTCAGGCAGATCTACCTTTACATTCTCTATCCCTGACACATTCGTTTCAACGGGAGTGTTATTCCCCTGATGTAATGCCTCTGAGGTATAGGTCGGATCACTCAGGTCTAAGCCAGCATCCTCGAGCTGTCGAACCAGTTCTGGAGATAATTCTCCTCGAGCGCCGAGAGTATTGTTTGATTCATTGTAAATAAGTTCAGGTGCTCCTCCCTCACCAACTGTTCTGCCATCTATACTATCGACAATAAAATGTCCATCTGAGGGTCCCTCGTGCAGTAACACGTTTCCCACATGCACTTCTTGCCCAACTTTTGTGTTACCAAACGTCTCTTGTAAATTGGGGCCATTCCCCAAATGATCAGGATGACCAGGAAGAATACTTGGTGGGTGCTCAAGCATTGTTGGTTTAACGTCTTCGCCAATTGCTCTAGCTCCCAATGCTACAGCCTCTTGAGAAAGTAATCCTGCTGCAAGAGCAGTTGCCCCACCAAGCACTCCATGGGTTACAGAGCTCCCAACTCTATAGACATTAAAACGCCTATCTTGATCGCTTTTATTCTTCGTAAATCGCTGTTCCCACGCTGCGCCACTTGTACGTAACGCATCATCAACCTCGGCTTGGGTCATCCCTGCGGCAAGCATCGCCCTTCGTCCTTCGACAATACCTTTGACCAATTCCATTCTCCCCTGTTCGACATCAAAAGCTCCTTGTAATTGTACAATACCAGCACGCTCTTCCGCGGAGAACTCTAATCGTTTCTGTATTTCCGCAACTCTCCTTGCCAAAGCGTCCCTATGCCCTGGTTGCGCTAAGTCCAAACTGAGCAGCGTAGTAAGACTTCTCGCATCGCCACCAAGCACACTGGAAGCGTCACGATTATCATCGTGTAACATCTCGGTAAATTGTGCTGTTGCCAAGTCATATCGACCCAACTTTGCCTCAGTATCCATCATCTGAGCGAGTCGTCCACGTGGAGCCATGGTAGGTCGTGCTTGATTATATTCAATGTCTCCCATATGCGAAGCACGATCCCGTTTCAAATTTTTATTTCGCTCAAGTGCCCCAAAGATAAATCCTGTACCAACACCACCAAAAAGAGCACGTCGTCCCCCTTGACGAGCAGCCTGCATAGCAATAGAAACCGCTGCTCCAGCAGTTGCTTCATTCAAATACCCATGCGATTTCTCTTCTGCCGTTACAATAAACCGATCAAGAAGACTCAGCTTTGGCGTGCTGGCAGCTGCCCAGTTGGCGTTGGCAAGGTCAATAGCTACATGATCAGCAATCTGATCGAGGCTATATTTATGTGCGTCATAATCTGCCTTCACTTTGTCAGCAATCGGGAGCATATCGGTCGCGAAGTGTTCGGCAATCCGTCCAAACTGTGTCGCGTCTTTGCCAAAGAGTTCTCCTAATTGACGACGAACCGTAGGGTCAGAGTCATTTTGGTGATTTTCCATAAACGTACGTAAGGAAGCTTGCAGTGCTTCTTCTCGTACTTTAGTTTCTGTCGAAGCAAAGTCGCCATGTCTCTCTACAATCGGACGCAGTACTTCAGTTACTAAGAGTTGTTGTACTGGCCCAGCAGCAGCCTCTACGTGTTGGAACCTGGTATTGCCCAAGCCAGCTTCTGCTGACATCTTTACTTGCTCAACTTTTGCTTGCCCTGCTTCCCGTTCTTTGTCCTGCTGATCAGTAAAAGTGAAATTTTTCCCTGCCCGACCAATAACGTTCATCTCAAAGTAAGCGTTCTCATTGTCTTTGATTGCTTCACGTGCCCACTTTATACCCCGACCTCGATAGTATTCTTCAGCAAATTTAAGCCCTGCTTTCCTCCCCCATTCAGCAGGAGCTTTCCATCCACGCCAACGCTTCTCGCTCCAGGCTTGACGCAACTGATTATCAACCATCTCTCGAGCTCTTTTCTCGACATCTTCCTGGCGGTTAACAAGTGTTATTTTGTGTTTTTCTGGAGCATCATCAGTATGTGTATCAGTAGGCTCTCCAGTAACTGTTGTCGTTGGAGCTGGTTCAGGAGTTCGAGGCGCAGGAATGAGAGGAGCTATTTCCGTAGGAGGGGTGGATGGCGCAGGAGGAACGCTGCTCCTCCGTACGGGAGCAGGTGTGGGCCTATCGAGGAGAGCTAAACCTTCAGGTGTAAATGTTTCTGCCATAGTTAGGATATGTCATCAGTAGATTGTTCGTGTGCTTCCGTTTACTTTCCTTTTTTGGATTGCACATTGCCTACATACATTTTTCGGAACTCTATAAAAGCGTTCGTGAAAATGTCTTGTGCATTAGGCAGCTTGGCTTGCACAAATTGCTCAATTTCCTCTTTAGACTTTTTCTCTTCATTCATTTTGATAAAAGCTTCAAGATCATCTGGCTCGAGATTATTAACAATGACACTCGTAAGGTAATTTTCAAGCTGCACAAAAAGCTCTTGCAACATGTCTTCGCGCATTGAGTCATCAAGCGTAAGCGTGTCGGATTCAGCTAATAAACCCTCTAAATATGTTCGTATATCGTCTGGAATTGGCATAAAATATAGTACCTGCTCACCTCCTCGCTTTTACTAAGTATGGAAAATATGAAAAGAAAAGTCAACACAGAATATCACTTTCTGAAGCTTACTAGACGACAAAACGATAATCTTTACAAAAAAACAACATAAGGATTTTAGTAGGCTAACGGATTGGAAGAAAAAAAGAAGAGAGCGCTATTTCGTAGAGGTCATGTCTGACTTTCAAGCCATCGCTCTGCCTCAAGAGCAGCCGCACAGCCAAACCCTGCTGCCGTTACTGCTTGCATATATTGATGGTCATAGACATCCCCCGCGACGAAGACCCCTTCAATATTGGTATGGAAATGCTCGCGTGCCTTAATAAAACCTTTCTCATCTACTTCAATGCCCTTAAAGACAGTTGAATTCGGAATGTGTCCAATAGCGACGAAAACCCCATCCGTTACAAGCTCTTTTTCTTCACCATTTATAGTATCTTTTACTTTGACTCCGGAGACTTTCATCTCACCAAGTACTTGCGTAATCTGCGTATTCATCATAAAGGTGATCTTGGGATTCGCCTTTGCTTTGTCCTGCATGGCTTGGGAAGCCCGAAACTCACCCCGACGATGAATGATCGTTACCTGTTTGGCAAAACGAGTCAAGACACAGGCTTCTTCCATTGCACTATCGCCTCCTCCGGCCACAATCACGTCTTTGTCACGGAAGAATGGCGCATCACAAGGCGCACAAGAGGAGATACCACGACCAATCTTTTCAGACTCTCCTGGGACACCAAGCCATTTGGTGTCAGCACCAGTCGCGATAATGACTGCTTTCCCTTCATACTGCTGTTCATCAGTCTTGACGACAAAAGGCTGCTTCCCAAAGTCTGTCGCGATAACATTGACATCAATGATCTCCGCACCATGATGCTCGGTTTGCTTACGCATATTGGCCATAAGGTCTGGCCCTTGAATACCTTCTGGAAAGCCTGGAAAATTTTCGACTTCTGTGGTGAGCATGAGTTGTCCTCCCCACTTTGCACCAGCAAGAAGAAGTGTTTTAAGACCAGCGCGGGTGTTATAAATTGCAGCGGTGAGACCTGCTGGGCCTGAACCAATAATGATTACATCGTACATAGAAATAAGTTATCCGAGGATTTCATTAATCATTTTTTTGTAGCTTTCTTTTCCTTGAGCCCCGACAGTTGACTTCACTGGCTTGCCATCTTTAAAGGCCATAACCGTTGGGATACTCATAATGCCATATTGCCCTGCGGCCTGTGGGTTTTCATCAACATTAAGCTTGCCGACAACTAATTTCCCGGCGTATTCTTTGGCAAGTTCTTCAATAATTGGAGAAACCATGCGGCAAGGACCACACCAGACTGCCCAGAAATCGACGAGAACTGGGAGCTTACTTTCGAGAACTTGTTGTTTAAAAGTGGAATCGGTAAAAGTGACGTCTGCCATAGATCTAGTAATTATACTAGCACTGAAAGACAGATTCTGTCAATGGAGGGAATTACTGACATTACCCACTTTGTCATCCTGGCTCTCATTCGCTAAAGCTGTGGCAGAGGAGAATATTGTCCAGGATCTGATTCTGGAAAAGTCGCCTGCATGTCGGCAGGAAGATTGCTTTCCAGCATGACGTTTTGAGACAAAAATTGGGATGTTTTTGGATTATTTTTTTGCTACCGCCTCTGCTCGAGAAATAAAATGACTCTCAAGTAAGCCCCTTTTATTCATGTAAGCCAAAACCGGAACTTGAGCTGCTCCCATAGGTGGTTCTCTATCTGATCCAGGCAATCCCATGCTCATAGGCCAATTCTCTCTATCACCTGTAATATCAGGTGAAAAATAGGCAACAGAGAGAAGTCCCACAAAGGTATCAGGATTAACATGACGAGGATCACCTAATTCAATTCCACTTGCTAATTCTCCTGTAGGTTGATCAAAAAGCCATGTTCTTTTGCCCGCTGTACTTTTCCAATGAAGCATAGGACTAAGATTGCCTCCCTTATTCGTCAACGAGTCTCTATCTCTTTCAACCCTAAAATAAGCTTGAGAGGAAACTTCACTATCATATACAGTGGGTCTACGGACATCAAAATATCCCTTGCCACTAAGCTCAGGTGTATCTATATGAAAATCGTTTCCTCCTTCAATTGGCGTGATAGTAACACCTGGTGGATTTTTGACATATAATACTTTTGAGGTACTATCATAAGATCCATTTGAGGTACGATAAGAAGCTCCTGTGAACGTCGATGGTTCTCTCCTTATCATTCTAGAAAATCTACGTCTAAGAGTTACTTCCTCTTTACTAAATACACGTCCAAGAGAAATAGTAGTATCAGGGTAATCGATAGCCTCAATAAACTGACTACTATGTCGCCCAAATTCACGCCAACCTGCTCCAAGAGCTCCATGCAGATTGCTCAACCGATCACGATCCTCACTAGGGATGGGGAACGCACGATACTCAGGATCATTTAAAATCTTACACCATCTATAGAATCATCGTCACCATTAGGGGCAATGTGGCGGAGAAATGAGAAGAGTGATAGACCATTAAGTGGACTGTCTAAATATGCAGCATACTCAGTAGTATCAGGATCACCACCTACATAAGAGCGAATCAATAAAGGTGCAGTAGCTAACGATAACCCCTTAGGTTCATCAATTTGATGCCCTGAAAGTAGCTCACCCACTGAAGTTCTATATGTGGTTACAATGTTTTCGATTGGATCACGGGAAAACTCTAAGCTCATAATATGATTATTACACAAATTCTCGCTTACTCGCAAGATCGACTCTCGTTTTTCTTATCTGACAAGTGTTTATCTCTTGCAAACAAGGCTTGTCTTCCTGGAGGGAGAGAAGGCAACAGATTGCCAATAGCCAAATGAAGATAAAATCAATCCCATGGCATGCCCTTCCCAACCCTTTAGATCCACAAACTGTACATTACCAGCTCCTGTATTGTTGATAATCTCTCGTACCCGTTTTTTGGGGAAATTACGATCGCCTTCCGTCTGCCCGACAATTACTTGTGCGCGAGTCGCTGGAATTAATCCAGTGTCCGAGAACGACCAACAGATGTTTGTTCACTTCTTGAGGTTCAAAACGAAACTTACGATTCTCTGTTCGTTCCTCTAGCTTGAGTACCCCTTTAAATCTATTCAATAGTTTGGTAATAAGTGACGATACACCTAGTAATGTACGGCCTGTTGTCCGCAAATGCCCCTTATTATCGAGACTTGTAGCATTAAACAATCCAATCGTATCTACTGATAATCCAAGCTCTGCTGCAATTTGAGCGACAGGTCCGCCAGCAGAAAAGCCTATAATCTCTGCATTCGTATCAGTAATCATATCTTGCATTGCAGCAAGAATATCTCGTGCTTTATCAAGTTGCATTTGGGTTACTTTCACTCCTTCGGGAAGTCCTTCCGCAGCAGGATCTACTAGCTTACTATTAGAATTTCGTTCTCCTGTATAGGCAAGTCCCACAACTCTTACTGGATCTTCTCCCTGACTTTCGGCAAGAGCTTCTAAATCTACTCGTAATCTTGGTAACACACCTTTCCCCGAAGCGTTATATGGAGATTCATAAACAAGAAGGCGAGTTCTTCTCTGCTGATCAGCAGGAAGGGCAGCGATATCTTTTGGCAAGACTTGCATTAGTTGCACATCTCCATGGCCATAATTCTCTTTATTACCTACGATGACACTTCTTTCTGTCACAGTAGCCTCAGTCCTTGGCTCTCTTGAGCTGAGATTAGCGGCTCTTACAGATAAGAGTTCAGGAGATGGTGCTTGCTCTGCGGATATATTCTCTTAAAGTATACATAATTAAGACTAATATTGCTTTTTTATATAATGCTTAAATAATGTTGGCATTCTTTCACTTATGTATTACTCCAGCTCTTCTGACTTGCTCTATAAATAATAAAACCATTGATCAAAGAAGTCAACGAGCGATTTAAAAGGCGAAAAATGGCACCTTATGCAGCCATACTAGCTATTCTTTTTGGAGAAGAAAGTCGCCTTCTTGTTGCCTGGAGTGGTCTTCTTGCCCTTCGTACCAAAACACTTGGTTCAGAATCTTCCTCTTCATCCGGCTGAACAACAACATCTTTTGTTACTGGAGATTTTATCCCCTCATGTTCTGCAAGCAAAGCATCTTGAATATGCTTGGGCAGCAAGCTTAAGATAAGATACAGAAGTATACGAGAAAACTTTAGCTTTTGCTCTTCCTCTTCGGTAAGCCCAGCACGCAAGAGAGCTGTTTGCTCCTTTGCCAAGAGTGATGCAACCCGACGAAGTGTCGGTGCATCCAAACTCTCAAGTACTGGCATGGCATGTTCACTTCGCAAAATATCCCCCAAGGCCGCAGGCGCACTCTCTGGGGCAGTATCTCCAAGAATATCTTTAACCACATTTTTATATAACTCATTTTTAAGAAGGCTTACTTCCGGCCTTTCTGGTATAGCGACACCCTGTTTTTTTTCTCCAGATCCTCCTTGCATGTCATGCGTCACTTGCCTATGAATCCCCTCGTAGGCTTGCGCCATAGCCTCAAGTTGTTGCTGTGGATCGGTGTATTGTTCTTTTACGGCAAGTAGTGCTGCCTTTTCTTGAGCTTGTGCTTCACGAGACAACACATCATTTTGTCGCACTAACTCTTGGGGATTTTCTCTTCTATAATCCGATCGAGATGTCGTCGTCTCTGCTCCGTTCACTCCTATTCTTGTAGGCCACCGCCATGCTCTCTCAGGAGCTTGAGTGATCGTAGGACGACGAGGTTCGTCACCAGCAAAAGTTCGTACTCCTAATGGAGCACCTCTTTCGCTTGTACGCGCTACAAAAGATCTCGCCTGTGGTTGTACGCTTAGTACTTCTGTCATAGTAGCGATATACTACTACGCAATAAGAAAACGTGCATGATATTTGCCTTATACAAACATCACAATGCGGTTACCCCAAATCTTCACTCTTAGCATGCAGATAATAAAACCACTGATCAAAAAAGGCAAAAAGGAGCTTAAAAGGAGCTTCAATAAGGAAATCAAAGAGAAAAAGAAAAATATTCACTTGAGAGATACTCTGGGTAAGTTTACGCCCCGTACGAATAACCGGCATAAAAAGGAAATCGACCAACAATGTTCCTAGCCCTTGCGTATCCCCCACACGGTAGACATTGGCAAGCAGTGCAATACGATAAGCCAGGAATGAAACAATCGCAAGGAAGAAGGTAAAGATCCCCATACTAATAATAGTAAATTCTAGACTGGAAAGAATCAAAATGATACTTCCGAAAGAAATGATAAAGGCACCTAGCCACAAAATGTCAAAAGCAATGACCAACGCACCACTTCGTTTCTGATTTTTGGCAGTCACCAAACGTTTACCCAACTGGGGATTCTCCTCAAAGAGAAGTTGTGTAATAAAGGTATGGATTCGCTCAGAATTACTCTTGCCTGGTGTCCGAATAAAGAAACTCACAACTACCATAAGTAACGGTGGGATAACAATATTAATAATCATCGATCCCCACAGAATGTGTCCATAAAAAATTCGCTCGTATGTCCCCTCGATAGCAAAAGCAAAGGCAACTTTGGTCATCAAAATAAAGATAACCGATCGAATAACGGCTCGTTTTACTTTGGAATCAATGCCGTGATACCGTGTCTCACAAGCGGCAAAAACAGCCTCCTGTAGTGCTTCTTTATTTTCAAGGAATGATTTAAGATTGTCCTTACCCAAATCCAAGATATCCTCCAAGATAAACCAGACAGCCGTTCGCCGTTTAACATAAGCATAAATTTTATCTTTTAAAGGATAGTTGAGTTGCTTAAGGATTTCTTTGTATCCTTTAAGAAAATGCTCAACCGTGAAATCAAAGGTTTCAGGAGTAAGCTTGCCGAAATACTGAACAAACATATGGTAACGCAGAAAAGCCAGATCATCACGTGCAAAAGCCTTACGAACCGCCATAAAAACCTGCGCGTCTTTGGTCTCTTTGGTGTCATCAAGGATCTCAACATCGTCACGAAGTACGTGAAACATAAAATTGGTCATGACTTCTTTTTTGTGCTTAGGGTTCAGGATATATTGAATTTCTGCCGACATCAAATCATAAATCCAGTCATTAATAATGGCATCTGGCACTCGATGCTTTTCCATAACAAGCAAACGTAGCTTCAAGTAGCGATCAATCGTATCTTCGACTTTGGTAACAATAGATCTGGGAAGCTCATTCTCTGGCAAGTACCGTGCCCAAAGCAATTCTTTAATTAAGGGAAGGCCAGTGGTTTCGCCTGTGCCTCCCAAAAGTAAACGACGCTTAAGGATGCGCTCAATAGTTGCACGAAGGACAACTTCATCTTCGCGAAATTCCATAGCATTGCGCAATCGTTCATACCAGGTAGCGAATTTAGAAACGATAGGATTAACTGTTATTTTTTCTTCCTCGGTTGTGGGACTGTCTTTTTTCTCAAATACTTCCAACAGATAGTTAGCCATCTGTGAAAGTGGACGATACGTATCCATAATAGTTGTAATT
>ERZ1292645.373-Hain-H14-02um-R2-373-length-16693-cov-7_pt1 | contig 16693 bp, 17 predicted proteins | sample MGYA00564401_ERZ1292645 | MGnify/ENA primary metagenome ERZ1292645 (study PRJEB36523, sample SAMEA6512644) | groundwater metagenome | collected 2019-01-09 | study: AquaDiva: Metagenomics assemblies of 32 groundwater samples | reverse complement strand
TGCGTCCTGCGACTCATTACCCGCGGCCACGGTATAAGTAACACCGCTGCCTATAGAATTGCAGATGGCCTTGTGGAACGGATCATTTACCGTTGCACCAACCATCCCGCAATTACCGGTATCTATCCCGGAGCCGCCTAAGCTCATATTGGCCACTTCAATAGCAGAGGCATTTGTTGTCACATAGTCGATGCCCGCAATTATCCAGGAGACAAAGCCAGAACCGTTGTCATTTAAGACTTTTACCATCCAGAGCCGCGAGCCGGGTGCCACACCAACTACAGCCTTGCTGTTGTCCCTGGCAGCAACGATTCCTGCTACATGCGTGCCATGGCCATTCTTGTCAGCCGGGGAAACTTTTTTGCATCCACCTGCTTTGGTACAGTTTACAGAGGCAAAAATATTCAGATCCTGGTGTGTATATATGCCAGTATCCAGGATAGCAATATCTACATCCAGGGTGTTATCGATTCCATTGATCCCTGCGGTGAGGCTAAGATCCGCATCCACACGGTCCACCCCCGTTGGTGTGGTCTGCGTCCCGGTATGACAGAAGGCCTCAACCTGCCAGTCTTCTACAACATTATTGACCTGTGGATCTGAAAGAAGAAGAGAAAGCCTATGGGAAGGGATGCTCGCGGAAAAACCCTTGATAGCCTTTGTATAAACATGTTCTAAGACCGCCTGATGCCTCTGAACCAGTTCCGTTGCAACCCCCTCTACCCGGGCGGAATCCACCTCATCAGAAAGTATGACTATGTAACGCCCCATCATTGAAGAAGGGGCTGATAAGGCCTCAAGCGGATAGATTAAAAATAATACCGGCAAGAGGATCATGCATGCCCATGTTCCAAGACTGATCCGGATCTGATTTCGTTCAGTTATCATATCCCTCATCATAATCATTCCCTCCGTTTTGACCTTCCTTATTTAAGCTAATCTTGTATACATCTCTAGTTTTATTATATCCATGCACATGCTTGATTACAAGCATAATCTAAATCAGAATAATAAGAAGAGGCCCTATTATCAGGGCCTCTTCTTCACTGGCAACCGGCAACATGAACAACAGGTTGCAGTCACGTTTACCCGTCCTTTGTATTAAGGAGTTATCTCACCCTCGCAGAGAGTGCCGCCAGTTCCCACGAAACTCACCACAACGTTGATTTTTCCAGTCACTACCTCAGAGGAGCCCTCGACAGCCCAACTCTTGATGGTCATGGAGATAGTCGCCTGATATTCACCTGCCTCACTGATCACTCTTGTCCAAACTATTGACCAATACCTTTCCAACCCCCTGGAAAACGTACTTCATATCTATTCACAGGGTCCAGGATCGCAAATCCATCGAGCTCTTCCGCTTGTTTTTTTATGAATTTATTGAGTTTATCTGTATTCTCCCTTTCTTCCATCGGGTACTCTTTGGTATAGTCAAAGGCAAGTTTGAATGATACATTTACCTTCTGCTTAACTGGAATGTAAATGCCTGCATCCCATTTGAGCGTATCATCGGGGGATAACCCCTGTTCCTTTACAAGTACCTTGAAGACATTTTCTCTATTGGCGGGAAAGTAGTAATCTTTCTCTGTATTGTTGAGAACCGTGTAACGGAAATTTGCGACAACTCGATCTCCGATTTCGGCATATAATCCGTCGAATTGGGCGGTAATGGCCTGTTGGTTCCAGGGGCCGGCGGGACGGGGCCTTGATGTATGCCAGACTAATACCACGGCGATGAGGCCTATGATTACTGCAAAGCCGGCTCCAAACCCGATGCTTCTCAGCAGAATCTTCTGCCACAAGGAGATCGAGGCATTTTCGTCCTGACTTTCCATAACCGGCTCACTCATTGGTATCCGCTCATTTGATGTTCGACATTATTATTTCGTTGACAAATCTTCTGCGTCTTCATCCTGATCGGTCCCGGATCCTTTCCATGTCGATAGAGAATCTCTGTTTTTGGCGGCCCGGCGAAACCAGATCGGCCGTGATTCCAACGCCTTTTCGAAGGATGCCATTGCCTGGGTGTATCTTCCGGATTGATTATAGATATAGCCGAGATTGTTGTAAGCACCCCCCTCGTCCTGGGCAAGCCGGAATTCCTCAAAAGCGAGGCCGAAATCCCCGCGGAGTCCGTAGGCATAACCTAGATTGTTGCGGGCCCGTTTGTTAGCGGGATCCTTTTGTAGTGCCAGCTTGAGGATGGTAATCGCTCCGTCCATGTCTCCGGAGAGGAGCATGGAGAATCCGAGGTTGTTATAGTAACGTGCATTTTCCGGCTCAAGCCGTATGGCCTCGCGATAAAATGCCCAGGCCGCAGGGTGGTCTTTCTTCCGGTCCATAACAAGCCCTAGGCCGTTGTGTGCGGCGGCCATCTGCGGGTTGATTGCGATTGCCTTTCGAAAGGCATCGTCTGCCTGTTCATCCTGCTTTTTTTTCAGGTAGGCCAGGCCAAGCCCCTCATATGCCTTTCCATTTCGAGGGTCCGACTCCACGATCTTCTTAAAATGTGTGATCGCCGGTTCTGGTTGACCCTTCCAAAGATAGATCCTCCCGATCTTTTCATGGATCAAAACCGGATTTGAGGAGAGGGAGAGGGCCTTTAGATAAGCGCTTAATGCCTCGTCGGCCCTTCCCAAGGCAATGGCCTTGTCCCCGTCCGCCTCATAATTGGCGGCATCCTGCGCCACTTCACCCTGCGGGGGTTCTGAGGCGGCCTGCCGCTTCTTCATCTGGATAGATGGCGCGTCGGGACTGATGAAACCGACTGTATCAACCCGCTTGGCGCACCCGTTGATTAGTATTACAAAAAAGAGGAACATGGAAAAGATCAACCGATCCTGGCCCTGTGTGGATCTGTTCTTCATAAAATTCTCCTTATTCAGAATTGACATCCTTTTTCCTATTATAGGGCCTTGCGTCGCCCCCTCCACCGGCAAAGCCTAAGCGAGCATCCGGCTTGGCCGGTGCAAGCGCGGGGTGTGGGGGCATCGGAGGAGCAACTGCACCGCACGGGCCCACACAGATGATCGTCGCCTCCCCCTCAACGCTCGCTTTGGTCATTTTTAAGGGGCTTGCGTCGCCCCCTCCACCGGCAAAGCCCGTGGAGCCTCCCCCTCAACGCTCGCTTTGCTCGCTGGGTATCTACCTTCCTATGGCTCCGAATGCCCGCATGATCTGGAGTATGGCTGGACCCACTACTACAACGAGAGTGGACGGAAGGATAAAAAAGATAAGAGGGAAGATAAGCTTCACAGCTACCTTACCCGCCTCCTCCTCCAATTTTTGTCTCCGATTAATCCGGACCCCGTCAGCATGGACGCGGAGGGCATCCGCCACGCTGGTCCCGAAGCGATCGGTCTGGATCAATAAGGCAGTAAGTGATTTCACCTCTTCTACCCTGGTCCTGTTGCCGAGGTTCTTAAACGCGTCTGTCCGGCTTTTTCCCGCCCGCAGCTCCAGACTGGTCAGGCGAAGCTCCTCGGAGAGTTCATGGCTGGTCGATGAAATCTCCTCGCCGACCCTATGGACAGCGGCATCCAACCCTAATCCGGCCTCGACACAGATCACCAACATATCCAGGACATTTGGAAGCGCCTTGGCAATCCGGCCCTGTCGTTTCCTGATCCGGGAACTCAGATAGAGCGCGGGGGCGTAGAATCCGACACCTGAAAGAACAAGACTGATCAAGAAGATCTGACCGAAGGGGACATCAAGGAGCCACTGACCAATAAGATAGGAGGAAGGAAGGAAAAAAGCCAGCATTACCCTCACTCCCTGAAACATGGCGGGCGCGTTCTCCTGCCTAAAACCAGCTGCCACCAGACGGGAGCGCAGATAGGATGACTGCCATTGATCCCTTGGAAGGATTAATTCGCCCGATCGCCTGGTAGTTTTTAGAATCCATTGAGAAAGATCTGAAAGGGGTTTTTTCCCCATCTCATCATGGCCGGCATTGATCCGCGGTTCCATGGCGGGATTGTTCATTACATCTTCAAATCTGCGGTTGGTTTGATTGCGGCCTGTTATTGTCGTCGCAACAAAGCCCGCTAAAAGGACGGCCGTCAAGAAGACCATTACTAAAACTATGAGCCCGAACATCTACAGCGCCTCCATATTGACCATATGACGAATCACCCAAAAACCGATGACCTGCAAACCCAGGGCGATGCAAACCACTTTTATTCCGGTCGGATCTTTTAATAGTGTAAGGAGGTATTCAGGCTGAATCAGATAGAGAATGCCTGCCATTGCTATCGGTATCCCGGATAAGATATAGCCGGAAAACCTGGACTGTGCAGTCAGGGCCCGTGTCTGCCCTATTAGCTTAAACCTTTCCCGGATAAGATGGGCCAACCGATCAAGCAACTCTGTCAGATTTCCCCCGGTCTCCATCTGAATCATGATTGCGGCAATCAGATATCGAAGGTCCGCGCAATTTACCCGCCTGGCCAGATTTTGAAGGGCGGTTGCCATATCCACTCCGAAATTAATTTCGTCGAATACCCGCGCAAATTCAACCCCTGCCGGTTCGGGGGATTCTTCACCTGCAAAACGTATGGCGCCGCTTAAAGAATGCCCGGCACGAATCGATCGGCCCATCAGATCGAGCAGGTCAGGAAGCTGTCTTTCGAATGCCTTTTCCCTTAAACGTATTTTTCGGTAAATCATTAAAAAGGGAAGGGCGCCTGCAACCAACGCAAGGGCTTTTGGAATCAGGGCCCTCTCAATAAAAAAATCTGCTGCTATCCAGGTCATTTGAGCAAGAAATAATACTGTAAGGAGAAATCTTCCTGAAGTCCAATCCAAGTCAGCGCGGTCAAGGAGTTCTTGCAGTTTTTTCATCGGGCGGATTCGGGAGAGAATCCGATTAAGACCGGGAATCTCACTCATCAATCTGGACTTGATTAAGGGGGTAATTGCTTCGCCCTCTCCTCCCCCCGTCTCAAGGACGGCTCTGAGGCGCCGGCTTACCTTCTTAGGCGCCCGCATCCTCTGGTCTTGATACAGATAGTAGAGCGACTGCATAAAGAAAAGGATCGTAATAAAGATCATAATCCAGAGGATATTATTCATGATAGATCACCTTTTATCTCCATCTTGGGCCACTGAGTAAATCCGGTCCGGATCGAATATAGAGGATGGGAGGTCGATCCCGAACGCCTTGAACCGCTGAAGGAATCTTGGACGGATTCCCGTTGCCCGGAACCTTCCTTTCACGCGACCCTTCTCGGCTATCCCAAGTTGCTCAAACAGAAAGATCTCCTGCATTGTGATGATCTCGCCTTCCATCCCGGTGATCTCCGAGACGCTAATCACCTTTCTTGATCCGTCACTGAGTCGTGCGGCCTGGATTACGATATTGAGGGCGGAACTGATCTGCCGGCGCATCGCCCGGTCTGACATCTTCAGTCCTGCCATCGATATCGTGGTCTCAAGGCGATCAAGTGCATCGCGGGAGCTGTTAGCGTGAATGGTTGCCAGCGATCCGTCGTGTCCCGTATTCATTGCCTGGAGCATGTCGAGGGCCTCCTGGCCCCTTACCTCGCCCAGAATAATCCGGTCCGGTCTCATCCGAAGGGAGTTCCTAAGCAGATCCCGTTGCGATATCATGCCATGTCCTTCCAGGTTGGGAGGGCGGGTCTCAAGGCGGATAACATGCTGCTGCTGAAGTTGAAGCTCGGCTGCATCCTCAATCGTAACAATCCGTTCGGCGTCCGGAATGAATCCCGACAGCACGTTTAGCAGGGTCGTCTTACCGGCGCCTGTCCCTCCGGAGATCAGGATATTCAGTTTCGCCTGTACGGCCGCGCCTAGCAGCTGCTCCATCTCTGGTGTGATCGTCCCCAGCCGGATCAGGTCCGTCATTTTCAGGGGTTTCACCGCAAACCTCCGGATAGAGAGGACAGGGCCATCCAGGGCAAGGGGAGGAATAATAGCATTGACCCGCGAACCGTCAGGAAGCCTGGCATCAACCATCGGGGAGGATTCGTCGATCCGCCTCCCGACACGGGAGACTATCTTATTGATGATCGTCAATAGATGGGCGTCGTCTTTGAACCGTGTGTTACTTTTTTCAAGTCTTCCCTCCCGTTCAATATATACGGACCGGTAATTATTGACCAGGATGTCCGAGATAGTCGGGTCCTTCAGGAGCGGCTCAAGCGGCCCGAATCCGAGGAGTTCGTGTTGAATCTCATCCACCAGCCTCTGCCGTTCATTGAAATTCAATGGAACCGGGTCTGTCTGGAGGATCTGCTCGATCAGACGCGGCAGTTCGGCCACGCGCTGCCCATTTAGCATCTGCTTCAGGCCGTCCAGATCAACCATATCAATCAGCTTATAGTGGACCTTGGCCTTGATCTCCTGATAGCTGTTCTCTTCGATGATCTGGGGATCTCTGATCTGCATTGGCCAATGCGGGCCCTCCGGTCTATTCCCATTAGTCCCATTAGTCTTGGATAAGAGGTCTTTAAGTCCCATCTAATTCCCTTTCTCCATTCTGCTTAAGAACCATCCAAATAAGCCCGCCCTCTTTTCGACCTGATTTAAGGCCTGTACCGAATGCACATTCGGGGACACCGGCCCGTTTATAAGGCGGGCCAGATCATCAAAGGCCTGGACAACAGGGGTCTTCGGAACCAGATCCAGCAGTGGGACCCCTTGATTGATTGAGGATATCACTGCCCGGTAGTCATTCGGGACCGTCAAAAAGATCGGGCGTCCCAAAGCCACCTCTGCCTCTTTTAGTTCCAGATCTCCCTCTGCCCGCCTATAATATCTATATAACAATAATCTTTACCTGATCTCCTCCATATCCGAGCCTTTCCAGGATCTCCAGGTAACGCTTGGTATTCCGAAGGGCAGGAATATTCAGGAGGGCGACCAGGAGAATCTCATCGGCATAGGGTAGCGTCCCGAGCATCGGCTCATCGAAGCCCCCCTGCATATCAACAACCACCCAGTCGAAAACAGACTTTAGGATCGTATAGATCGTATGAAGATGGGGCTGATGAATAAGACCCATCTCCTCTATGCCATTGGGCGCCGCAAGCACCTGAACCCCGGAGGCATGCCTCATCATCATCTCGCGCAGAAGCACTGAATCTAACCTGTTGATATTCTGGACCAGGTCCGCCAGGGTGGCCTGCGGTTTCATATTGAGAAATAGGCACACGTCACCCAACTGTAGATTTAAATCGACAAGGGCTGTAGATTTATGATGCTGTTTTGCCAGGCTGATCGCCAGGCTGGTCGCGATCAGCGTAGATCCGCTTCCACCTTTGCAACTGATCACACATACCAGCTTCCCTCCGTCCGAAGCAGTTCGATCTTTAGGGGCAACTACCTCAAGCCTTAGCCTTTCCAATGCCTCTTTGAGCTCATCCTCAAATGGGATCGGCAGGAATTCCCGGACCTTCATCCGCATGGCCGCCAGGATAAGATCAGGGTCGCACCTGGCCTTCTGGCAGGCAAGCAAAACCGGGACAGAAGGCATCTTCTCATTCAGGAGCGCGACCAGTGAAAGCCCCTTTTTCGGGTCCTCGCTGATATCAAGCAGAAGCCCGTCTGGCCGGCTCTGTCCAACCAGGCCCGGAAGCTCTTCACCCCTTGAGGAGACCGCCATGACAGAGGCGAAGGGGACCTCCCGGATCTTTTCTTCCAGGTACAGACCATTTTTCTGGTCGCTGTATCCCAAAATGAGTCTCACCATATTCACCCTCTTTATACCAAGTTGCCTTTATTCGGCTTCCTGCGCTGGCTTCGTCGCCGGCTCCTCAACGTACAAACCGTACGCCTGCGTCGGCCTCCTCGCCGCCTTGGTATCCTGTTAAATACAACCTGGTATTACTGGACCAACCCAGGGATCGGGCTGACAGTCCCGAAGTTCGGCCCCCCGGTCCCTCCATTCGGCCTATCTAAGTCGCCACATTTTAGAAAGCCATAAATGGCTTTATCCGCAGTGTTGCCTGTTCTATTACAAAGGGTGCCCGCGGTACATACCTCTTCAATATTGAACTTGGCAAAGCCGGTGACGCAGACCGGGCCGTTCATGGTACTGGGATCCTGACAGTCGATGCATGCTACGGCAACATAGGCAACCCATTCCCTTATTCCATCCCCATCTGAATCCTCACATGTAGTCGGATCATCGCAGGGATCGGCCACCTTTTCAAGGTATTTATCTCTCATTTTATTGAAGACCGGAGTAAGGGAACCATTGTTGATTTCTATATGCGTTCTATTGTCGATTTCAGGGTCTGCCGGACAGAGACTGCAGGGCCTGGCATAGACGCTTGGCGTGTCACCATCCACAAAGCTTTTTATGTTTGGGGTGTTAGCCGGCACCGTAAAAAAGGAGGTCCAGGCACCGGACTGACCAGGCGTATCACCGACAGTAATCTCGACACCACAATTCGGCGAACCGTCGACCTGCGTTATGGCATTACTGCATAACACAATCGGTACGTCCAGATTGCAATCAAGTGCCGGATCATTAGAATCAACACACTGGCTCGGTCCCCCTTTTTGTGCCACAGCGCTGGCATTCACGTCCATATGATTTTCGCCCAAGACCCTGGCGAATGTAGTGGCAAGCGCCGTGCCTCGCGAGGCCTCCCTACGTGCGGTCACCCGTACGGCATTTATGTCTTGCGGATAGCCGGGCGCTCCCGGGAGGATAGGTAGAAAAGCCTTGGCAGGCATATCCCAGAATCCAAACTCGATGTCATCAGGTTGCAGGATTACCGGATCACCAGTGGCCTGATTCTTGACAGCGTAGGCAATTGCCGCATTCCTGGCCGCCGCAATTCCCGCAAGTGTCCCATCCAGGTTGGCCGTAGCGGCCAGGGCAGAGGCATCAGCCGTGCGATAAAGCTGGGTCCGGGCTGTCAGCAAGTAGCCAAGATCAACAACCAGGGCAATAAAACCGAGAAACATTACAAGACATACGGCCATGATGACAGCCGCTACCCCTTCCTCTCCCATAATCCACTTTATCTTCATCTAGAAACCTCTTACAATAAAATACCCTATCCTCAAACAGGCTTGGTGTTTGAGACTATTTCTGATACTCCTTCTTGGGCTTCGCCCCGAACCCCGTCTCATATTTTTCCACTGCCCTTTCCACTACAGGGCCGTTAAGCCCGGTTCCAGGATCCCTCCGGTCGCTTGCCTGGGGATCCGCTATCTGCCTGGCAAAGGCGCTTCTGGCAGCATCACCCATAAGTTCCTTATGCCTGGGCGGCCCCATACATCCCATTAAAACCGTGGAGCCCAAAAGGATCATCCCCGTAATCTGAACCGACTTTAACATCCTCCTACCCCCATTTTAATGCCCCTTGCCAAGATGCTACTCACTGTGACCGAATTCCCCTTCCAGTCCACCGGGAAGCCTGGGGGCGGAAGGAACCGGTTTTTTCTTCCCCCAGCCCCACAGCCCCATGAGCTCCCGTTCGTACTCCGGAAACTGGTCAGTAGGGAGAGAAACTGTCTCGGGAGTCCCCAGGCTTTTAACAAGATGGGGTGTAACCAGCACTAGGAGCTCCGTCTCATTTTTTTGAAATGAGGTACTCCGGAAGAGCGCCCCAATAATCGGGATATCCCCAAGGATAGGAAACTTGGAGATGAGATCTTTGACATCTTCACGGATCAGGCCGGCAATGGCCAGGGTGTGACCATCCATTAGTTCAACAGTGGTGGACGCGCTCCGGCTGGTTATTGACGGAATGACAAATCCGCTTACCTGAATTGCCGTAGAAAAATCAAGGTCGCTGACCTCCTGTGTAACCTGCAGACTGATCTTCTCGGAATTAAGGACAATAGGTGTAAACTTAAGTTGGACGCCGAACTTCTTATATTCGATAGTTATCGTATTTGACGTAGCCCCAGACTGCGGGACAGGAACCGGGAATTCTCCTCCGGCAAGGAAAGTAGCCTCCCTTCCGCTTACTGCCATAAGATTTGGTTCGGCAAGAATCTTCCCCAGACCGTTCTGTTTTAAGGCATCGATAAAGCCGATAATATGATTGCGAGGTACTCCAAAAAACAGGTTGTTACTTGAACTGGGGCTTAGCTCAATATTGTTAAGGGTCAGGTTAGGGAGGGCAAGTTCAAAACTTGTGATCGGAACTGCCCCTCCCAGATTTGTGAATCCAAAGAAACTGTCCTTCACAACAGACGCCAGATTAATTCCTAACCGGTTGAGGGCCGACCTTGAGACCTCTGAGATCTTAACCTCTAGCATGACCTGCTGGAGCCCCCCTGCCTGCATCAGGTTAACCACCTTCCCTTTCGCGAAATTCTCTCCAATCGAAAGGGCCATATTGAGCGCGCTGGTGCTTGAGACCTCTCCTTTTAGAATGATCGATTCTTTCATATCAAAAACATCGATTTTCTCATTAGGGAGAAGGACACTTAACTGTTCTTTAAGCGATGAGAGGTCTGCCCCAACAACCAGATCGATCAGCATCTGCTGGTCGTCTCCCTTGACAAGTAGGTTTGTCCCTCCCACATTTTTCCCCAGGAGGTAGATCTGGCGGGGGGAGAGGACATCCACATATACCACAGTCGGATCGCCCAGCGATACATTTTTTACATTGAAAGCAACATCCAGGATAAAAAACCGTCCGGCGATCAACCGGATTTGCCTGGGCTCCTTGTCGGCAAGGTCCTTCCCATGCGCGGTATCCGAAACAAACAATGCAATCAAGAATATGACAGACATGACTGAGCGAACACGTACCATCTTACTTTACCTCCACTTTAATCTTGACCTCCCCGCGCATTATTTCGATGATTTTAGGCGGGGATTGAGCAGCAGGACGGGGAATCACTTTCTTGCCTGTGGATGATACCGGTCTTGGGGTAGGCTCCTCCTTCCCGGGCCGGATCAGCCGTGGCAAACTGATACCGCTGGTGTTTACCTCATCTGAGTCGGCATATCTGCGCAGGGCAAGTTGAAGCCGGCCCCGATGTGCGGCCAGTGTCAGCTTTTCGGCCTCGTCAGGCGTCACCTCCAGTGTTACGACATTGACCAGGATGGGTTTGTCCTGATCTTTATCACGCACGAGCTTCTGACCAGAGGTCAGAACGCGTAAATTTTGCAGGATGATCTGGGCAGTGGTATCAAGTTTCCGGTTTTCTTTATCTTCAACGGACACAAGGACATCAACGCGGCTGCCGGGCAAGACAAAACCAGCCACCCCTGTCACCTCATCAATCTTGACACTCATTGCCCGTCGCCCCTGTGTAATGATCGCGGCTAAGCCTCCTTCGGTCCCCTCGGCAGCAAGTTTAGATTGCAGGATCGGCTCTCCTGCCATGATTTGAGTAACCACAACCCTGTTGTTCAATTGATCCGGATTGACAGCCGCCATCTTCGGAACGCTTTCCATCGGCCATTGGACCACCTTAAACGACTCCGGGTGGAGCTTTGCACCTGGTTCTAGATCGGAGGCCGCAATGGCAATCGCCCTGGTTAGGAATCCCCCCTTATTAGTAGAAGCAGACGCTATCCGCTTATTCATCCAGCGATAGGCCAGATATGTTGTGGCAAGTCCTGTTCCGATCGCCAATAACAGCATCACTATCGCCATCTTCTTTCCTCTCATGATTTGATCTCCATGCTTACCCCTTTGGACCTCATTCGTGCCTCATTACCGAAGTGGCAGATAGGGTGGCCGGAAAGAGGTTGAATGGGACCAGAGAGGGAACGACATTTACTGTCGGGATCGAAACCGAGACAGTAGCCTCACACCCGCTGGGACAATTGTCAAAAGTAACCCCCACCCCGCCGTCCAAGTAGGTAACATTGATTACTACATCGCCAGCCCTTGCGGCGCCCAGAGATGCGTCAAGATACGCCTGCACCCTCGCCTTTACCTGGGCATCACTGACCGGTGGATCACTAACAACGATCCCGAACCGCGCCCCCTCGCGGGAGGCATTGGTGATGATCTGAGACAGCCACCAGCCAAGTCCGAACTGAATGATACCGAATACAAACAATAGAAAAACAGGAAGTATAATTGCAAACTCTACGCTGCTCGACCCGCGGACTGACCAGCGAATCCGCTTACCGCGATCTTCTGGTTTATGTTCTTTCAAAGAATATCCCCCAGGGTCAACCAAAGAAGGGCCCCAATAGCTATCACCACCCCATAAGGGAGCTTCTGCTTTCCCTCGTCCAGGGAAGGAGGAAGATACGATATTGCCCCGGACAAAAGGAAGACCTTCGCCATTGATCCGTATCGCTTTACTGTTTCCGCAAGCAGGCCGTGTAAAAGCAGTATCCCGATCGCAACAACTCCTCCGGCCACAAACGTATAAAGCATTATGTTTAAGACCTCTTGTCCTCCCCATATCCCTCCCAGGACAGCCATTGCCTTGACATCCCCGGCCCCCATCAGCCGGAAGAGATAACCGATAAAGAGCAGTCCCCCGCCTACAATAATACCGCCCAGGCTCAGAAACAGTCCGTCAACTCCGGCGGCGATGGTTCGATAGAGCACCGCCGCCGCCAGAGTAGGATAGGTAACAATGTTCGGGATCCGGCGCCATCGCCAGTCCCAGACCATGACGAGAGCCAGGAAGAGGGCTGTGACCCAGATCAAGAAAGTCTCAGACTGCAAAAGGATGAGCATCACGCCCCCTTCGCATCCATGTTAATATTGCCGTACCGGCCCGCTCGTCTGCCCCTCCGCTTTTAGGGGAATTGGGCTATTGCAGTATTGAATGCCGCTATAACTTTATCCCTTAGCGCGCCAACAGCAACAATCAGTGCTACCGCTATAAAGGCGAGCAGGATAGCATACTCTACCGAACTGATCCCATCCTCTTCCTGTAGAAATTGTTTGATCTTCTTAAACATGGCACTTCCCTCCTTTAATTATGGTTGTTGTTAATAAATAGGCAGATCCTGATCCCCTAATGGGGATTCAAGTCCTTGCCCTTCGGATGTTATATCGATAATATCTCCGACCATTGTACGGCTCTTCTCCACTGTATGTGCCGGTAGAACCAGGACGCTCCTGGATTGAAGGACAAATGGACTGATCCTGTTTTTTGGGAGATTCGGGATAGCCTTAAGGACCCGGTTATTCCTTCCCAAAAAGAGCAGATCTACCGGAAAGTGCATACCGATAGTATGCACCCCCCAGCATGGTTTTACCCAGAGGGCTGCCTCCGGATCGATCTTACAGAGTCCTACCCAACCCTTTATCCGTTTCCAGAAGGTATTGGCCTTGATGACCTTTGTGACTATCCATCTGTGTTTCGAGCGATTGATAACCGGCATACTCTCCCCTGATATTAATTGATATAACAGCAGTCTATTGCTAGTATACTAAAGCATTTTGTATGCCAGAAAAGATATCCTATTGATCTATTGATATTGATTAATTTTTATTTGTCCGCCTCCCCTTACCTGTGCGCACTTGACACACAAGTGAGCGGATGGTGTGCGGGCCGCACACTCCGGCGCCCCAACCTAACTCCCCCCTCCCCCTCTTTAACTAAAGAGGGGGTGTTGAGGGGGAAGGGGGAGTTAAGAGGGGAATATCTGTTCCCCCTTCAGCAAAGGGGGATGAAGGGGGAACAGAATGCAGTCTGGTATTAAATGGATGTTTGCAGGATTACGTATCCTGGAGCAGCTGGTCAAAGGAGATCTGGTGCTTTTCCATCTGCCGGTAAAGTGACCTTCGGCTGACCCCCAGTTCCCTGGCAGCGTGTGTCTTGTTCCCTCTGTATTTGGAGATAACATCCTCGATACGATGCCTTTCGTACAACTCTAGAGGATTTGGCCGATTCGATGCCCTGATTTTGCTGTCACAATGCGCTATGGCGAATTCCTGAAGTTGCTGGGGAAGATCAGAAATTGTTAATAGCTCATGAGTGGCCGTAAGCGATGCCGACTCCAGGACATTTTTTAGTTCCCGAAGATTGCCCAGCCAGGGATAGACATAGAAAAGTTTCAGGACGTCATCGGAACAACTCTTAAGCCCGAGTCTATACTGGCGCCTGATTAAATCCAGGAAATAATCGCACAGAATCTTGTGATCCTCCGGGCGATCTCGTAAGGAGGGAAGGACAATCTGTGTGACATTTAGGCGATAATATAGATCCTTTCGAAATGTGCCTTCCTGTGCAATCTTCCAGAGATCGTTGTTGGTTGCCGCGATTATCCGGACATCTATAGCTTCGGCCTTATCAGAACCCACCGGGCGGACATGCCTTTCCTCAATCACCCGGAGCAGTTTTGCCTGGAGGGCAAGCGGCATCTCGCTGATCTCATCCAGGAAGATGGTCCCGCCGTTGGCATAACGGAATAGACCATCCCTTTCTTCCGAAGCCCCTGTGAAGGCACCCTTAACATGTCCGAATAGCTCGCTTTCTATCAGATTCTCAGGTATGGCAGCGCAGTTACACGCGACAAACCGCATAGACCTCCTGGGACTTAAATTATGGATCGCCCTTGCGGTCATCTCCTTTCCGGTACCTGTTGGCCCTGTGATCAAAACTACAGATGTGTGCGATGCGAGAGATCTGATCATGCTGAATACCCTTAAGATGGCAGGGCCCTGTCCAACCATATTTTCAAAAATGGGTCCCTCAACAGGCGGCAAAGAGGCTTCCTTTGTAACCAGCGCATGGTGTTGGCAAAGAAGCCGGTCGTATATCCGAAAAAGCGCTGCCTCTTCCGGCCATCCGACGATCCAGTCGATCTGTCCGGACCCATTGAAATGGTTCATCAATGCCTCCATTGCAGGAGAAGGACCTGGGGATATTATCAAGATCGATTTCTTGTGCGCCTCGATTGCGTGGAGGAGAAACAGTATCTCTTTATCGAGTCGTTCATAGCTCAGGCCGGTTATTCGATAGGTCATCAGATCAAAACGACTTCCCTTTAAGAGCTTGATGGCTTCGCTAGAACAACTTGCAAAAAAGACCCGTATCCACTCCAGACCTAACACAGCATCATAAACCTGACCGGTATAACGGTTGTCCCTGTTTACCATCAGGACCGTTAACTTCCCCATTAAATACCTCCCAACGAAAGCTGATCCACCGAAGGCTCAAACGAAAACGGCATATATAGATTTATGGTTATCCGCTTGACTGACCTACCCCCAATATATAGAATATGGGGGTTATGGAATACTACCCGAAGACGATGTTTGAGTCTGAACAATGCTTTGCGACTGAAGAATCTTGTCGAAAGTATCTTTATCAAATGCGATGGCCAGATGGATTTATCTGTCCACGCTGTGGTTACCCAAAATGCTGGCTTATGAAAGACGGATTGTATCGATGCAGTCAATGTAAATATCGAGTTTCTGTTACGGCGGGCACGATCTTTGAAGATACGCGAATACCATTGCGTTTGTGGTTTAGAGCTATATGGCAAGTGGTCAGCCAGAAACATGGGATCAGTGCCTTGGGACTTCAGCAAGTTCTGGGATTGAATAGATACGAAACAACATGGACTCTGCTGCATAAATTGCGTGTTGCGATGGTCCGTCCCGGTCGCGACCGCTTGGTGGGTCCTGTGCAAGTGGATGAAACCTATATTGGAGGCCCACGTCCTGGAAAACGGGGTCGAGGAGCTGAGGGCAAAACCTTGGTTGTAATTGCGGTTGAAGATAAAGGCAAACACCCAGGACGCATCCGCCTGCATAAGGTCAAAGATGCTTCGGGAAAGAGTTTGGTACCAGCGATTAAAGAGAGCATTGAAACTGATAGCGAAATACATACTGATGGTTGGGATGGATATAGCCAATTGTCTTCTGCTGGTTATAAGCATAGAATTATTCGTAAAACGGCTGATGTTGGTGGAAATTTGTTGCCCTTGGCGAATCTTGTAGCTTCTCTGTTGAAGCGATGGCTTCAAGGAACACATCAAGGTTCGCCACGAGCCTCTCATTTGGACTATTATTTGGATGAATTTGTTTTTCGATTTAATCGTAGAACCTCCCGATCACGTGGTCTATTGTTCTATCGCCTCATTCAGCAAGCGGTCTCTATTGCTCCTATGAAAGGGAAAGACATTCGTAGCGCTAGAAATTAACTTGACCACACTATATATTGTATAAAGGTCAGTCAAGCGGATAACCATATATAGATTATCTGATATGCCTAATATAGGACCTGTTTGGTGCTTGCTTTTTAAAATATGACATAGTAGTCATCAATTGTCAAAAACAATTAAATATTTGTAGTGATTACAATAAATGATAAATGCAATTTCAGTGCCAAATAAAGATAAGAACGCTACCCATTAATTCAAATAAGGTATAAGCAACTTCTGTGCCATATAAAGACTGGAAGATAAGCCTTTGATTCATTGAGGTTTTATAGACTTAAGGTAATAAGATTCCTTATTAAAGGGTAATATTTTTCTCTTTTCTGGCAAACAATATACTTTTAGATAGGAGTTATTATCTTGAGACCATCGTGGGAAGGCCCCTCTTTTAATCCTAAAATGTTATCCGATCGGATACAGTAGATATCCAAAAGGATACACCTTGAGGATTTCGAGTTGGTCAGGCGGAGGAATAATTCCTTTTTTTGCGATGTTATTAACAGGATGTCTTTAAGGCGGAATCACCAGTGACTTATTCTTTCTTCTTGAAGATCTTCGAATCACAGGAGATATACTTAATCTGCTTCATAGGTACGACTATTACCTCCGAGG
>ERZ1292645.369-Hain-H14-02um-R2-369-length-16808-cov-8_pt1 | contig 16808 bp, 12 predicted proteins | sample MGYA00564401_ERZ1292645 | MGnify/ENA primary metagenome ERZ1292645 (study PRJEB36523, sample SAMEA6512644) | groundwater metagenome | collected 2019-01-09 | study: AquaDiva: Metagenomics assemblies of 32 groundwater samples | reverse complement strand
TGACGAGGGCTGTCCAGGCATCCCCTGAGCATCCCGTGCTCATTGATAAATTTTTAAATAATGCCGTAGAGGTGGATGTTGACTGCATAAGCGACGGCGCGGATGTTGTTATCGGCGGCATCATGGAGCATATTGAAGAGGCAGGCATCCATTCCGGCGACTCGGCATGCTCGCTCCCCCCGTATTCATTAAGCCCTGATGTAATAGAAGATATTAGAAGGCAGACATATGCGCTTGCAAAGGAGCTAAAGGTAATCGGGCTTATGAATATCCAGTTTGCAGTAAAGGATAATGCGGTCTATATACTTGAGGTGAATCCAAGGGCATCCAGGACTGTTCCGTTTGTAAGTAAGGCAATAGGAAGGCCGCTTGCAAAGATAGCTGCAAAGGTTATGCTTGGCAAGACGCTTAAAGAACTGGGTCTTACAGAAGAGGCTGCGCCAAAACATATATCGGTAAAAGAATCGGTATTTCCGTTTATAAAATTTCCCGGAGTTGATACCATACTTGGCCCTGAGATGAAATCAACAGGCGAGGTCATGGGGATAGACAGGGATTTTGGTAGGGCATTTGCAAAGGCCCAGATTGCAGCAGGGGCAAAGCTCCCTTTAAAAGGCACAGTATTTATCAGTGTTAAAGACGATGACAAAGATGAGATTATACCGGCTGCAAGGAAATTAGAGTCTATGGGTTTTAAAATCATAGCGACAAGCGGGACTGCTCAGCATCTGAAATCAAAAGGGGTTAATGCAGAATTTGTGTATAAGGTCGTAGAGGGCAGGCCTCATATAGTTGACAAGATAAAAAGCGGAGAGATTGCGATGGTCATCAACACATCATTCGGGATAAAGGCGGTAACTGATTCTTATTCAATAAGACGGACGGCCCTTATATATAATGTCCCGTATTTTACAACTATCTCAGGCGCAAAGGCAGCGGCTCACGGGATAGGCGCTTTGATAACAGAAGGGCTTGGCGTAACGTCGATACAGGAGTATCATAAAGCAGGGAATTAAGAATGCAGCTTTCTCAAATAATCTCAACCCTCCTTAAACCATTCACATTTGCATCCAAAGATAATTTTACGCATATCTCCGCAGTAAAAGATGTTGAAGGGCTTGTGGAAAAGCTCTGCAAACAAGCCTTAAGCCTTCCAATTTCAGATGACGACGTTAAAAAAATGAGCGAGCTTATGGCTGCATTCAAGGGCTTTGATAGAATGGCTGTAGATGAAAAGAAGGAGAAAATCCGAAGGGGATTGGAGATTATAAAAGCTGTCAGCAGTCAGCAATCAGCCGTCAGGGTAGTAGCTGAACGCCGAATGCTGAACGCCGAATGCTATTCTTTAGAAGAAATAAAAATCAGATTATCCAAACTCTCAACGCCACTTAAAGAGGTTAAAGGCATAGGCCCTAAATTGGCCCAGGTATTCGCAAAGAAAGGCCTGAATGCGGTGGAGGATGTTTTATATTGGCTGCCAATCAGGTATGAGGACAGACGCAAGATGAAAAAGATATCTCAACTTATATTAAAAGCTAAAGAGGTTGCATCTGGTGAGATAGCGGCCATGGGCGAGGTATTTTACGGCAGACGAAGGGCCTTTGAGATTGCTATAAGCGATGGGAGCGGGTTTCTTAAATTGAAATGGTTTCATTACAGGCTTCCGCTTATGAAAAAGAGATATAAAATCGGGCAGAGGCTTGTGGTTTACGGTGAGGTGGGTATTTTCAGCGGTCAGAAGGAGATAATCCATCCTGATGTAGAAATATTTGAAAATGATGACGCACTGGATTCCATTAACTTTAATGCTATAGCGCCTGTCTATTCGCAGATCGGGAATATGCATCAGAAGACAATCAGAAAGATTATACGAGGCATAGTTGATGAATTTTCATCATTGGTAATCGGCTCGGTTCCACCGGATGTTCTAAAGAGATATGGGCTAATGGAATTGCCAAATGCTGTGGCTGAGGCCCACAAACCTGGTGGGACAGGCATCTTGCCTGTCATCACAGGCTGGAAGCCTGTGCCACCTAATGATTGGCTTCCAAGAAAAAGCATTGTGTTTGATGAGCTGTTCTCCCTTGAAATGGGGCTTGCGCTCAAACAGAAGAAGCTTGGCAAAGAAGACGGCATTTCATTCAATAGTGATTCCGCGCTGGTTGAAAATTTTAGAAACATGTTGCCATTTAAATTAACCGCAGCGCAAAAGAGGGTTGTCTCGGAAATAAAAAAAGATATGTCAGAGCCGCACCCAACTAACCGCCTTATACAAGGCGATGTCGGTTGCGGCAAAACTGTTGTTGCGTTTATGGCAAGCCTTATTGCCATTGATAACGGCTATCAATCCGCAATTATGGCGCCCACGGAGATACTTGCAGAACAGCATTATCTTAATATCCATAAATATGCAGAAGGACTCGGCATTAAGACTGCGCTCCTCACAAGCAGCCTCACGAAATCTGAAAGGAAGGCAATTCTGGATGATATAAAAACGGGTGAGATAAATCTTGCCATTGGCACCCATGCCCTTATTCAGGAGGATGTGGAATTTAAAAGGCTCGGACTTGTGATTGTGGATGAACAGCACAGGTTTGGCGTTATCCAGAGGGCGATGCTTAAGAAAAAAGGGGCAAATCCTGATATACTCGTTATGACAGCAACACCTATACCAAGGACATTATCCATGACAGTTTTCGGAGATTTAGATGTATCGGTTATAGACGAACTGCCTCCTGGAAGAAGGCCGGTTAAAACAAAGGTTTTCAGGGAAAAAGAGAGGGAGCAGGTTTACAAGATTATAAGGAATGAACTGACAAAGGGAAGACAGGTTTATATTGTCTATCCTTTAATAGAGGAGTCAGAGGAACTTGATTTAAGGGATGCTACGAGGATGTCAGAGCACCTTAGAAAAGATATATTTACGGAATATAAGATAGGCCTTCTCCACGGAAAGATGAAGTCTGATGAAAAAGAGGCTGTTATGAAGGCATTTAAGGCAAGGGAGATGGATATACTTGTTTCAACCACTGTAATAGAGGTAGGTATAGATGTGTCTAATGCAACCTGTATGGTGGTGGAACATGCAGAGCGGTTCGGTCTTTCCCAGCTTCATCAGTTGAGGGGCCGTGTGGGAAGGGGAGAACATGATTCATACTGCATACTTCTTGCCGGTAAAATTGGCTCAGTGGATACATACAAAAGGCTTAAAGTAATGGAAGAGACAAACGATGGTTTCAAGATAGCAGAGGAGGACTTGAAGATTAGAGGCCCCGGAGACTTTCTCGGCACGCGACAGTCAGGCCTGCCTGATTTCAGGGTTGCCAACCTTTTGACCGACAGCTCCCTGCTTCAGAAGGCAAGGGATGAGGCGTTTAATCTGATAAAATCCGACCCTGAATTTGAACAGGAAGGGCATAGGGTATTGAAGGAGATAATCAATGATAGATGGAAGGGAAGGATGGAACTGGCGCAAGTTGGATAATATGTCAAAAAGATTAACTCATATTTATAACAAATTGAACCAAGAAGATGAAAAAGATTTTGTATACTATTCTGCCTTTATTCCATTATATTTCCTTTCCCTTCTTTACGGTATAGGAGTGCGGCTTAGATTTTTGTTATATTGCATTGGTGTATTTAAGACACACAGGCTCGATTGCAAGGTCATTTCCATTGGCAATATCACTACAGGCGGAAGCGGCAAGACGCCGATGGCCATATATCTTGCGGAGCGATTACTGGAAAGAGGCAAAAAAGTAATTATACTCAGCAGGGGATATAAGGGGAAGATAAAGGATGTCGGCGTTGTTTCTGACGGAGAAAATATATTATTAGGCCCGGAAGATGCAGGGGACGAGCCGTATCTAATGGCTGTAAAATTAAAAACTGTTCCTGTGATAGTCGGCAGAGACCGTTACAGGACAGGTATGTATGCCATTGAAAGATTCAAGCCGGATATTATCATACTTGATGACGGCTTTCAGCATATAAGGCTTGCAAGGGATATGGATATTGCGCTTATAGACTCACGGAGAGGGTTTGGAAATGGCTATCTTTTTCCGATGGGCATTCTGAGAGAGCCTTTGAGCGGTCTTAACCGGGCGTCATTTTTTATGATTAAAGGCAATGAATGGCAAAGTGCAAATTTAACAAAACAAAACAAGCCGATTATTTCATTTAATTATAAACCGCAGGCCGTTATAAATCTTCTTGATAACAGCAGGCATAATGTGGATACTTTAAAAGGGAAGAAGGTTATCGCCCTTTCAGGCATAGCAGAGCCAAAATCATTTAGCGAGACACTAAAAGAATTAGGGGCAATTATAATCAAAGAGATTATCTATCCCGACCATTATTTTTATACTTTTGATGATTTGAAAAAGATTAAGGATATAGCGGCTGAGGCTGAGATTATAGTTACAACTGAGAAGGATGGGGTAAAGTTAAAGAGGCTTTCAATAAAAGACCTGCCTATTTATGCTATTGCAGTAGATGTTAATATTAAAAACACTAAAGATTTTAATGAGATATTGGTGAATGTTTAAGAGATTTATAATCATTGCGCTTAAGATTTTATGCTGGTTTATAGGGCATATACCTCTATCTATAAGCCTCTGGATTGGGAGGGGCTTGGGCAGAATTGGTTTTTATCTGGATAAAAAGCACAGAGAGATTGCGCTAAATAATCTCAAGGCATCCTTTGGAGATAAAAAAACATCTGATGAAATAAATATCATAGCAAAGAAGGTTTTTGAAAATCTTGGAATGAATGTAGTGGAGTTTTGCAGACTCCCCTATCTTAAAAAAGAAAGTCTGGACAAATATATTGAGTGCGAAGGGTTTGAGAATTTTAAAATGGCTTATGACAAGGGGAGGGGAGTGATATTTCTTACCGGCCATTTCGGCAACTGGGAACTTATGGCCATCTTTTACGCCCTGAAGGGGTATCCGGTGGATATAGTAGTAAGGGACATGGATAATCCTCTCATAGATGAATTTGTAAGATGGGTAAGGACAAAGGCCGGCAACAGGATAATTTCTAAAGGACGTTCAATGCGGGAGCTTCTAAAAATACTCTCAAAAGGCGGGGTTGCGGGGATTCTGCTTGACCAGAATGTAACATGGGCCGAAGGCGTGTTTGTCTATTTCTTTAACAGGCTTGCGTGCACAAATAAGGGGGCAGCGCTTATGGCCATATCGAGCGGCGCGCCTGTTGTTCCGACATTTATAGTAAGGGATGGGAAGAGGCACAGGGTTATTATAGACAAGGAGATTGAAGTTATTGATACAGGCGACAGGGCAAAAGACCAGATGGAGAATACAGCCGCATTTACAAAGGTTATAGAGGATTTTGTCAGAAAACATCCTGAACAATGGTTCTGGCTCCATCAGAGATGGAAAAGCAGGCCTGAGAATGATCCGAACAGAGGAACTGAAAGGGCATCGCTGATAGAAAATAGGTTAAAGATATGAATTACGAAATTACAAATTTCCTTCTTGCGCTAATCCCCATATTCGTGGCTATAGACGCTATAGCCGTGCTTCCCATATTTTTGTCCATGACAGAGGGGATGCCGCCTGACGACAAAAAGATTATTATAAAACAATCGGTAATTACAGCCTTTCTGGTAAGCGTCTGTTTCCTTGCTGTAGGAAAATTCATATTCTCGGCCCTTGGCATAACTGTCGCAGATTTTAAGATAGCAGGCGGGATAGTCCTTCTTGTTTTGGCAATCAACGATCTCTTATTTTCAGAAAAGACAAGGAGATTTCAAGGTTCATCCATAGGGGTGGTGCCGCTCGGGATGCCTCTGATTGTTGGCCCAGGCGTATTGACAACTATAATAATTCTGGTGGATACATACGGCTATCTGCCCGCACTTTTTTCCATACTCATAAATCTTTTCATAGTCTGGTTTACGTTTAACAAGTCAGATGCAATAATGAAGATATTGGGCGAAAACGGCGCAAAGGGATTTTCCAAAGTCATGAGCATATTTCTTGCCGCCATTGCAGTAATGATGATAAGAAGGGGTATATTTGAACTGATTAAGATGGGATGGTAGGAATCCTTGCAAAAATATCCTGATTGGGTTATTTTAAATTGCCATGTATCGCACATCGCATATTGCATATCGCGTATTACACATCCTTCTGCCATTTATTACCTTTCTTATTACCGCTGCTAACTGCGCCAAGATAGACAAAGAAGCTAATGCAGCGCAGCTTACAAATAACAGTACTGCGCCTGCTGCCTACGGCGATACCCTTGTGGAAGGCACAATAGGCGAGCCAAGCGTCCTAATCCCCATGCTTGCAGGTGATTCGGCATCCCAGAATGTGGCAAGCCTTGTTATCAACGGGTTAGTAAAATATGATAAGGACTTAACGCTCGTAGGTGATTTGGCAGAGTCATGGGACATATCAAAAAACGGCCTTGTTATTACATTTTATTTAAAGAAAGGTGTTAAATGGACAGACGGTGTTGAGTTTACTGCCGACGATGTAATGTTCGGCTATAAAACAATAATAAACGAAAAAACACCTACCGCATATTCAGAGGATTATAAGCAGGTAAAAAAGGCTGAGGTTATTGATAGATATACATTTAGGATTACCTACGAAAAGCCCTTTGCGCCTGCTTTGGGGAGTTGGGGAAATCTGATAGTCCTTCCAAAACATCTGCTTGAAGGCAAGGATATAACAAAAAGCGAACTTGGAAGACACCCCATCGGCATGGGCCGTTTTAAATTTCTTAAATGGACGCCGGGGCAGGATGTTGTCCTTGAGGCAAATCCTGGCTATTTTGAGGGGAGGCCATATATAGACAGGTATATATACCGCGTTATACCCGACCCTGCGACTATGTTCCTTGAGCTCAAGGCAGGCGGCATTGACTGGATGGGGCTTACGCCGATTCAGTATACAAGACAGGCAAACACTGCGTATTTAGAAAAAAACTTTAAAAAATACAGATACCCTGTGCCTGCATATACATACATGGGACTTAATCTGTGTTTAAGGCGAGAAACTAAAACAGGAAAGTGCATTGAAAAGCATCCATGGTTTGGCGACAAGAGGGTGCGCCAGGCAATAGCATACGCCATAGACAAACATGAGATAGTGGACGGCGTTCTCTTTGGCCTTGGAAGTCCAGCCACTGGGCCGTATGTGCCGAATACATGGCCTTACAATCCCAATGTAAAAAAATATGATTACAATCCGGAAAAGGCGAAGGAACTCCTTGCTGATGCAGGGTGGAAGGATACAGGGATAGAACTGCCGCATTGGCTTCCATCGCTGTTTGGAAGAATGTTAAAATGGGCAGGATGGAATATTAAAGACGGGGTCTTAGATAAAGATGGAAGGTCCTTTGAATTTACTATCCTGACAAATCAGGGTAACACTGTAAGGATAAATACAGCCGTTATCATTCAGCGTAGGCTGGAAGCGGTTGGTATAAAGATAAATGTGAGGATACTGGAATGGTCAACATTTATAAATGAATTTATTGACAAGAGGAGATTTGAGGCGGTGATACTTGGCTGGGGACTGGGCCTTGACCCTGACCAGTACGATATCTGGCATTCGGGCAAGACAAAAGAAAAGGAATTTAATTTTGTAAGCTACAACAATCCAGAGGTTGATGCGCTTCTGGAAAAGGGTAGAAGGACATTTGATATGGAAGAAAGAAAAAAGGCATATTTCAGGATACATGAGATACTTGCAGACGAACTTCCATATATATTTCTCTATGTCCCTGATGCAACGCCCATTGTCCATGCGCGCTTTAAGGGAATAGACCCAGCGCCCCTTATAGGCATGGGCTACAATATAGATAAATGGTATGTGCCGGCAGGGCAGCAAAAACATAAGATAACGCAGTAAGATAACTCGATAAGATGATAACCTACCTCTTAAAAAGACTCCTTGAGATGATCCCAACTCTGTTTGGGATTACCATCATTTCCTTTTTCATCATCCAACTGGCCCCTGGAAAGCCCACGGATGTGCTGGCTGATTTAAATCCGAAGATGACGCCTGAGGCAAGGGAAAGGCTTACAAAATACTACAATCTTGACAAGCCCATCCATGTTCAATATTTAATGTGGCTTAAGAGGGTTGTAAAACTTGATTTCGGCGATTCGTTTTCCACTGACAGGCGGCCTGTATGGACAAAGATCAAAGAAAGGCTCTCTATTACCATACTGATTAACTCCCTTGCCCTTGTTTTAATCTTTGCCATTGCCATACCCATAGGCGTATCATCCGCTGTTCATCAATATTCTCTTTACGACAAGATTACGACGATGCTTGTCTTTATTGGCTTTGCCATTCCAACTTTCTGGCTCGCATTGCTCCTCATGATACTCTTTGGCGTTAATCTGCACTGGCTTCCAGTATCAGGTTTGAAATCCCTCGGATATGAAAACCTGTCTATTATGGGCAAGATATGGGACAGCGTAAGCCATCTGATATTGCCTGTTACACTGGAGGCATTTGGAGGGCTTGCGGGCATTTCAAGATATATGAGGAGCAACATGCTTGAGGTCATAAGGCAGGATTATATCACTACTGCCAGGGCAAAGGGGCTTTCTGAAAGGAAGGTTATATACAAGCACGCGCTCAGGAATGCGCTGCTTCCTGTGATAACCCTGCTTGGTCTTTCAATCCCCGGGCTCATCGGCGGCAGCGTAATATTTGAAAATATATTCGGTATCCCGGGCATGGGCCAGCTTTTTTATCAATCCGTAATGATGAGGGACTATCCTGTAATAATGGGCATATTAACCATCGGAGCGATATTGACATTGTTGGGAAATATGCTGGCAGATATAGGGTATGCTCTGACGGATCCGAGGATAAGGGCGAGATGACAGTCAGCAGTCAGCAGTCAGAAGTCAGAAGTTTAAAGTATATCTTCTGGCGCAGATTTAAAAAGAACCGGCTTGCGGTTTTTGGCGGGGTTATTGTGTTTATACTTTTTACCGTTGCCATACTTGCTCCATTTATTGCTCCACATGGCCCGGATGTAATAGATGTGAAGCATGTGCTTGAGCCGCCGAGCCTCCAACACCCTTTTGGAACCGATGACTTGGGCAGGGATATTTTAAGCCGCGTAATTTACGGCTCGAGGATATCCCTTGCAGTGGGCTTTGTTGCCGTGGGGATTGCAACCATAGCCGGTATTATTTTTGGGGCATTGTCAGGCTATTATGGCAGATGGGCGGATACTGTCATAATGCGGTTTGTTGACATTATGCTGGCCATCCCAACATTTTTTTTAATCCTTGCAGTCATTGCCATGCTTGAGCCGGGTATCTGGAACATAATGATTGTAATCGGCCTCACATCATGGATGGGCGTTGCAAGGCTTGTGAGGGCAGAGTTTTTGTCATTGAAAGAAAGGGAATTTGTGCTTGCGGCAAGGGCGCTGGGCGCAAGCGATTTCAGGATTATCTTTAGACATATCCTTCCAAATGCCATGTCACCTGTGCTTGTGTCAGCGGTGTTGGGAATTGCAGGCGCTGTTCTCGTAGAATCGGCATTGAGCTTTCTTGGCATAGGCGTCCAGCCTCCGACCGCAAGCTGGGGCAATATATTGACCATAGGAAAAGACAATATTGAGATTGCATGGTGGATATCAGTGTTTCCTGGAATTGCCATTTTTATAACTGTTCTGGCGTACAATCTTCTGGGCGAGGGAATACGGGATTCTATAGACCCGAGGTTAAAGATATGAATTTGGAGGATTTTTATGGAACAATCCAATCCAAGATGGACTCATCCCGGCGGTAAACTTATAGAACTCGGCTCAGAATCATTAACTGATGCTGAGCTTTTATCAATCCTCATTTCTACAGGTATAAAGGGAAAATCGGCAGAACAGATTGCCAAAGAAATTCTTGATAAATTCGGTTCTTTCAAAGGCATGGCAAATCAGCCTCTTGAAAAGCTCCTTCAGTTCAAAGGGCTCGGCGATGTAAAAATTATCAGGATTGCGGCGGCGTTTGAGATGGCAAGAAGAGCCGTAAACGAGGTGCTGAAAGACTTAAAGGATGATCAATATCTGCGTAAAGATGTTTTTGGTGATTAAAGATGAGCAAACTCAGAGATAAAAAAATAAAGATACTTTCCCCCTTTGACGCCTCTGTCCACAAGACCGAGCGAACAGCCAATCAAAAGCTGGTCGAATGGATGAATCAAATTATCAAGGAAAAAAACTTTCCCCTCGGTCTTGCTGAGCAGGAGACCTCAGGCGCAGACCGCAAACAGCCTGATATAGTAATCTTTGAAAGCCCCAGAAGCGATAATGTCCTGTGCGTTATAGAATTAAAGCCTCCTTATTTTGACCCTATTGACTATGAGGAGCTAAAAAAGCCTGCGTGGGAAAAGGCAAACAGGCGCAAGGCAAAATACTACTGCACCTCAAATTTCCAGTGGCTCATCTGGTTTAATACAGAAAAGACAAACAGAATGGAGTCGGAGGATAGACAGGTTGTGGACAAGTTCAACCTGTCTCAGATTGAAGATTTAGACTCCATTGAAGAAGGCCGCTATAAAAATGCCATCCTAAAAGGGCTCGAGATGTTTCTCTATGAACTTTCAGAGGTTCATACAGGAATAAGACCAGAGCCTCTGCACCCCATAGATGAATATCTCATCTTCCGGCTGCAGGAAAAGATTCACCGCCTTGCAAAACACTACAGAAACATCATAAGGGATACAGCGCATAAGGATACAAAATTCTTCGGCCAGCTTGCAAAATGGTTTAATGAACAGCAATGGGATTTTACCGGTTCTGACACAGATTATGACAAGGCAGCGCGGCAGACTGCCTATCTTCTGGTGAACAAGATATTTTTCTATGATGTGCTTCAGTCCAAGAGGCCCCATCAGCTTGACCCTCTGAATATCCCTGACGACCTTACCCGCGGCGGGCTTTTACAGACTATGCTTCAGGGATATTTCAATGATGTCTTAAAAAATATTGATTATGAAACCATATATACTACTGACTTTGTTGACCAGATTGCCTTTCCCGATAGCAAAGAGGTTGTTTCTGAAATAAAGGATTTAATAAAGCTTCTCAAAGGATATGATTTTTCCAAGATTGGTTTTGATGTTATCGGCAAGATATTTGAAGGACTCATCCCTCGAGAAGAAAGACACAATCTCGGACAGTACTTTACTAATGCAGATGTCGTGGATATAATTTTACGATTCTGCATGAGACACGAGACGGATAAGGTTTTTGACCCTTCCTGCGGCGCAGGCACATTCCTTGTCCGGGCGTATCAGCACAAAAAAATGATGAACGACAGGCTGACTCATCCGCAAATCCTTGAATCCCTCTGGGGTGTTGATATTGCCAAATTTCCTGCCCATCTCTCAACCATAAACCTTGCAGTGAACGGCCTTGAGTTTGATAAGAACTATCCAAATATAAGTCAGGAAGATTTTTTTAACCTCATGGTTCATAGGGAGGGATTAGAGCTTCCTGAAAAATGGAGAAAGGTAAGGGCTAAAACCCTTGGCGTTGAAGAAAGGGATATTACATATCCGCGCTGGTATGACTGCATTGTCGGCAATCCCCCTTATACACGGCAGGAGGAGATGGCCGATATGACAGGTAAGGAGGGGTATAAAGATAAACTGATTAAAAATGCCCTTTACTACGAGAAGCAGAAACTGGCCGACATCTCAAAGCGGGCAGGGATTCATGCCTATTTCTTTGTTCACGGAACAAAATTTTTGAAGGACGGTGGACGATTCGGTTTTATCGTATCCAATTCGTGGATGGATGTGAATTATGGCAAGGGGCTTCAGGAGCTATTCTTAAAGAACTACAAAATCTTTGCGATAATAGAGTCTAAGATTGAGAGATGGTTTGAGGATGCGGATGTAAATACCTCTATTATCATACTGGAGAAATGTTCTAACGAAAAAGAGCGCAATGGAAACTTTGTGAGGTTTGTAAACCTTTTTAAGCCCCTCCGCCATTTTATCCCGCCAGCCCAGGATATGTGGGAAAAACAAAAACAGAGGCTTGATGCTATAGACAACTTGCGGAAGACTATCCTTTCCCACAATGAATTTTACCAAAACGATGAACTCAGGATTTATCCCAAAAAGCAAAGCGAGTTATGGGAAGAAGGGTTTGATACAGAAGAAAACAAATACACAGGCTCAAAATGGGGCAAGTATCTGCGGGCTCCAGAGATATTCTTTAAGATTCTTGAGAAGGGTAAGGACAAACTTGTGCCGCTGAAAGAGATAGCAAATATAAGGAGAGGTTTTACGACGGGCGCTAATGAGTTTTTCTACCTCACGGAAGATGAGATAGTTAGGTTGGGAATTGAAAAAGAATTCTGGATGCATAAGGATGAAAAGGGAAATTGGGTGCCGAATAAAGTGACTGTTAGTCCGAGAGAGGCTAAAAGTGTTGTTATAAAACCAGATAACCTATCAAAAAATATTCTGTTTATAAACAAAGATAAAGAGAAACTAAAAAACAAAAAGGTTCTCTCTTATATCAAACAAGGTGAGCGGAGAGGATTTCATGAAGGAGGAACCTGTTCTTCCCGTAACAGGTGGTATGAGCTTGAATATCGGGAACCTTGGGCAATCTTTTATCCAAGAGTTCACACAGATAGACAATTAGTGATTTCAAATAAGTATATGTTTCAGGCTGATTGCAGTTTTATGGAGATAAAACCAAAAAGAAAGCGTGATGTTTTGCCATTGCTTTGTTTTTTGCTTTCTACAGTGAGCATGTTATTTAAAGAATTTTTCAGTAGAACCTATGGCGGCGGGACAGGACCTATTGATATAAAGGGTACAGATTTTGAAAAAACTCCAGTTATAAAATATTTCTCTAAAGAAGGGCGTTTAAAACTCAAAAAACTGGCAATAAAATATCCCTCTCCTGAAATAAAATCCATATTTAAAGACTTACAGGCAGATACTCCTGAAGATGTTACCCTTGATAAAGTAAATCCAGCAAGGCGTGAACTTGATAAAATCATTATGGGCGACATCCTCGGCCTGACAGATGATGAACAGCTTGAAGTCTATCGTGCAGTTGTTGACCTTGTAAAGTCAAGGATAGAGAAGGCAAAAAGTATTGATAAAAAGGGAAAGACAAAAGAAGGTATTGATGTTGAACTTCTTACAAAGACAATAAAGGAAAAGCTCGGAGACAAGCTCCTCGGACACTTTTATAAAGAAAAAATTCTTATTCAAAAAGACCTGAAGACAGTCAGACTCTTTCATCCTGCAAATGAGGTAAGAATAGAGCATGGACTTTTTGGCTGGAGATTGTCGTCTGGTAAAGACCATATAGATTGCGAAAGCGAAGAAGAGGCGCGATATCTCAAGATATGGATTGAAGCAGGGTTGGATGAGGTAAAAATACCAGAGGATAAAAAGTATCTAAAAGCTGTTCTTACAGGACTGGAAGCTCTCAAAGAAAAAATAGACCAGACCATATACGAGCATGTATCTTCAATTGTGAATCAAAAACTCAGAGGCAAGATAATGCAGAAATTGCAGGGAGAGTTGTTTAAGTAATGTCCGAACATTTACTCAAAATAACCAACCTCCATACCTCTTTCTTCACCGATGCAGGCGAGGTAAAGGCTGTCCGCGGGGTGAGCTTCAGTATTGATAAGGGGAAAACCCTCGGTCTTGTGGGGGAGAGCGGGTGCGGGAAGAGTGTTACCGCACTCTCTATAATGAGGCTTGTCTCTTTTCCGGGTAAGATTGTGCAAGGGGAGATTATATATAATGGCAAAAATCTATTAGGACTTTCTGAAGATGAGATGCGGAAGATAAGAGGCGCTGAGATTGCAATGGTATTTCAGGAGCCGATGACATCCTTAAATCCTGTGCTTACCATCGGCAATCAGATTTCTGAAGCCATTACCCTGCACCAGAGTCTGCATAAGAATGAAGTCATGGAAAAGACCATAGATGTCTTGAGGCTGGTTGGTATTCCTTCACCTGAAAAAAGAATCAAAGATTATCCTCATCAACTCAGCGGCGGTATGAGGCAGAGGGCAATGATTGCTATGGCGCTTTCGTGCAACCCAAGCTTGCTAATTGCTGATGAGCCTACAACTGCCCTTGATGTTACAATACAGGCGCAGATTCTTGAACTTATACAAGGCTTGCAAAAACAGTTTGATATGGCAATGATTCTTATTACCCACGACCTTGGTGTGGTTGCAGAGACAGTGGATAATGTTGCGGTGATGTATGCGGGAAAGATTGTGGAATACACTGATACAAAAACTTTATTTGCAGAGCCGCTGCATCCATATACTATCGGGCTTCTCAATTCTCTGCCAACAATGGAAAAGACAGGCGGAGTTTTGAAAACAATCCCAGGCACAGTGCCGGGGCTTTTAAATCTCCCTCCCGGATGCAGCTTCTATGACAGATGCCCAAAGAGGGATGCCATCTGTACTGAACATGAGCCTGATCTGGTAGAGGTGAAGAAAGGACACTTTGTTGCGTGCTATAAAGCTTAGTTTGCCTTCCACCCTGCTTCACTCCAGAGTGGGACAAAATAAAACCTTATGCCACTTCTCACACTAAATAATATCACAAAGCACTTTCCTGCGCGCGGCGGTATTTTCAAGAAAACCGACGGGGTTGTTTATGCGGTTGACGGTGTGAGTTTTTCCGTAGAGAAAGGGGAGATATTCGGCCTTGTTGGAGAGAGCGGGTGCGGCAAGTCTACCCTTGGCCGTGTTGTTGCAAGGCTTATTGAACCGACATCCGGCAATATAATCTTTGACGGCAGAGATATAACCCATCTAAAATCAAAGGGGCTTAAATCCGTAAGAAGGGAGTTGCAGATTATCTTTCAGGACCCTTACGCATCTCTTAATCCGAGGATGCCTGTTGGAGAGATTATAGGAGAGGCATTGACCATTCATGGTATAGCGAAAGGTGTGGAGAAAACAGAAAAGGTCAAGCAGCTTATTGACATTGTCGGCCTTCCAAGGAATTCTATTTTACTTTATCCCCATGAATTCAGCGGCGGCCAGAGGCAGAGGATCGGCATTGCCAGGGCAATTGCGCTGAACCCGAAGTTTATTATAGCAGATGAGCCAATCTCCGCGCTTGATGTTTCAATCCAGGCGCAGATTATAAATCTCTTTAAGGATTTGCAGAAAGAGTTTAATCTGACATACCTCTTTATTGCCCACGATTTAAGGGTTGTGGAATATCTGAGCGACAGGGTTGCAGTCATGTATCTTGGAAAGATTATGGAGATAGCGACATCCAAAGAAATCTACAGCCATCCTGTGCATCCATATACAGAAGCGCTGTTATCAGCAGTTCCAATACCAGATCCAAATAAAAAGAAGAAAAGGATTATACTTAAAGGTGAGATACCAAGCCCCATAAACCCGCCGTCTGGGTGCGTATTTCATACAAGATGTATATACGCGCAGGAGAGATGCAGGATAGAAGCGCCTCTTTTAATCCCAAGGCGGGATAGTAGATTGGCTGCCTGCCATTTCCCGCTTTGATTATTGTTTGCACTATTGATTTATTGTGCTATAAATCTACAAGAGTCTATCCAGCGCTGCGCCTAAACAAATATGCCCAAAGATATATACACAAATGGGAAACCAAATACTACAACAGGACGACCTAAAGAGCGATATACTGCGCTTACCGGTTTAGTATTCATCTGTTTTTTCATATCGATACTGGCAGTATCTGCTGTTATACTGGCAGGCTTCGGCAGCCGCTGGGGATGGTGGCATTTCAGGACAGGGCTTGCTATTCTTAAATACAGCGGTTATGCAAGCCTTGTTGCGGCAGGATTGTCGCTGCTCGGCTGTGTCTGGTCGGGGTTCATTGGCGCACGGTTGAGTTTTGCCATTGCGCTGACAGGCCTGCTCATCACCCTTCCTGTTGCCGGAACCCTGTGGCAGTGGAAGATAAAGGCTCAGACTGTTCCGAGGATTCATGACATCACTACGGATACAGAGAATCCTCCATCTTTTAAGGCAATCCTTCCCATGAGAAGAGATGCGCTCAATCCATCGGATTACGGAGGCAGGGAGATTGCCGCTCAACAGCGCGCCGGCTACCCGGACATAGGTCCATTGGCGCTTACTGTTTCACCGGATGAGGCATTTCAGAGGGCTGTCTCAGCGGCAGTTAATATGGGCTGGCAAATCGTTGACGCAAATCAGGCAGAGGGGCGCATAGAGGCAACTGATACAACATACTGGTTCGGATTTAAAGATGACATTGTGGTGAGAATCATATCCGAAGGAGCCGGGAGCCGTATTGACATCCGATCAGTCTCAAGGGTTGGTATAAGCGATGTGGGGACCAACGCAAGGAGGATACAGAAATTCCTGGAAAAAGTGAGTCAATAACCCCGCCCATAGGGCTGGGCTTATTGACTGTAAATGACGGGTGTAAACTTATTTCCCTATCACCTTTACAGTGCTGGCCTGAGGGCCTTTTTCTCCCTGTTCTTCCGCAAAATGCACCCCTGCGCCAATCTTCAGGCGCTTAAACTCGTTGTTCAGCACGCTGTTTTCATGAAAATATATTTCCCTGCCATTAGATGTAGTGATGAATCCGTAGCCTTTGTCAGGAAATATGGCGCTTATCATGGCAGAAGGAATTCCCTCGTGTTGTTTTGTATCACCCCGCTGTTTTCTGGAATAGTCCTCTAATTGGCGGCGCGCTGCATCAAAGGCATCCCTTATTGCCACAGAGATGTCTTCATTCGGCTCGCGTTTTATTGCCAATTCTCCGCCAGGCAC
>ERZ1292645.368-Hain-H14-02um-R2-368-length-16808-cov-9_pt1 | contig 16808 bp, 17 predicted proteins | sample MGYA00564401_ERZ1292645 | MGnify/ENA primary metagenome ERZ1292645 (study PRJEB36523, sample SAMEA6512644) | groundwater metagenome | collected 2019-01-09 | study: AquaDiva: Metagenomics assemblies of 32 groundwater samples | reverse complement strand
TTATAGTCCCACCAGTGAAACTGTAAAACATCAATTGATTTTACGTTCATTCTTTTGATTGATTTATCGATATAGTGTTCTACTATTGATCTTGTCATTGGTCCAGGACTTGGAACAAATTTTGTTAGAGCCTGGATTTTTAAAAGCTCAGATTCTCCTTTTTCCTTTGCCAGTCTTTTTCTAAATTGACCAACAAACTCTTCAGCTGGTCCATAAATGTCTGCCATGTCCCAAGTTGTAAGGCCAGCTTCATGATAATGCAGCATCTCAGAGATGGCAGATTCTTGATTGATTTGCCCGTGTCCTCCTGCCACTTGCCACATTCCGTTTAGTATTTGGCAGATTTTCAGATCAGGTGCTAGCTGGATAGTTTGAGGTTGCAACTAGATTTTCTAAAAACTTGGACATTATGAAATTACCTGCAAATTTACTGAAAATTGTTCGAAAAATTTGGTATGAATGAATGGATTAATTTCAAGATTAGGGAAATACTCCAATATTGATGTATTTTTTATCTAATCCAAAAATACTGTCTGTAACTTCTAAAGTATAGGTTTCTGAATTTGTTGGAATATCAAAAATTATCTGACCTTTAGTGGGTATTGTTGGTTGCAACTGTTTCAAGAAGACATTTTCATCTAAGTAGATCCATGCTTGGTTATCACTTTCGAATTTACGTTCTTGAGAATCAATTAATTTAAAATAATCACTGATTATCTGAACTGATTCTTTTCCATTATTTTCCATTATCAAATCAATTACAAGAAAGACACCATCTGCGTCTTCTCCTAGATATTCACTTCCAACACTAGAGATATCTTTAACACCAATTACTTTGAAAGAAATGTCTCCTGCAATAATATTTTCACCAATTGGCGCTGGATTCTTTTTATCTCCAAGAGGTATTGATTTTGATGTTTCTTCCTTTTGGATATAATTTGACTTTACTGTATCCTCTGAAACATAGCTACCAATAGCACCCAGAACAATTAATGCAGCAAATCCTATTGCTATTCCAAGTCCAATTTTCTTTACCTTTCCCATTCCAATTGATATCAGTATACTTAACCTATTAATTTGACATTCAAGTGATTGTATCATGGGATTAGCAAAACTATCAGACGATCAAATCAAAGAAAAACTAAAAGAATTGCAAGGATGGCAACTAGTAAACGGTAAACTACACAAAGAGTTCCAGTTCAAAGACTTTAACCAAGCATTTGGGTTTATGACTAGAGCCGCACTCCATGCAGAAAAAATGGATCATCATCCTGAATGGTTTAATGTATACAACAAGCTAAAAGTGGACTTGATGACACATGATGCAGGCGGAATTACAGAAAACGATGTCAAGCTTGCAAAAATTCTAAACTCGCTTTAGAGAATTTATATACGGAACAAGGCAAGTTTTGCAAAATGGCTACAAAACCTCCAGTTTTAGATTCAGATTTCAAGTATATTGATAAAAAAGGAAACCTGCTAAAGAGCAGAACAGAGCTTGCCATTGCACAAATGCTTTCATTTCTAAAGCAAGACTATCAGTACGGCCACAAAATAACACTAAACAACATGAAGACAATATTTGTTGATTTTAAAACTCAACAAGGACTAATTGAGGTAATTGACAGTGATGAGGACATTACAAAGTACAAAATGATCAAAGAGCAGATGCCTGATACAAAGATCATGGCAATAGGCCATCCAAAGTATGTTGGCCAGCTAAAGGAACTAGATGAGATAGTGTTCTATGATGCAAAGGATCCTCAGACAGGCGCTATATTTTTAGAAGAGCCATCATTTGCACTAGACTTTGCACATATTTTACCTCTAGTGGAAAAGTGTTCGATTCTTCATGGACACACATCTTCAGTAATGGTTGAGCTTGTAGGACAGATGAAAAATAATTTGTTAATTGATTTTGGTGAGGCAAAAAGAATAATCAAAAACGCAATCTCAGTACTAGATCACAAGTTCTTTATCAATAAAAAATATCTAAAAAATGAAGACAGCTCACACTACCAAATTGTATTTGAAGGACCAAAGGGAATGTTTGATCTTCAAGTTCCAAAAGACACTACATATCTTTTAGAAGGCGAGGCTACTGTTGAGAATCTCTCAACTGAAATAATTAAAATTCTTGCACCAAAGTTGCCGTCCAATATTGAGGCAATAGGGGTTTACATATACGAAGGATACAACAAAGGTGCGCATATTATATCCAACATTACAAAACCATAGACGATGGAACCAAAGATCCAAGAAACTGCTTGGAATCCAGAGCTAGAATTAAAAATCATCAAACAGTGGGAACAAAATCACCTCTACGATTTTAGTCCAAAAGAGAAAAATTTTGTAATAGATACTCCACCACCATATCCTTCAGGAAGGCCCTGGCACATTGGTGCAGCAGCGCATTATGCCCAAATTGACATGATTGCACGCACAGCACGAATGGCAGGAAAAAACGTCTATTTTCCAATAGGAATTGACAGAAACGGCCTTCCAGTTGAGCTGTATACTGAAAAAAAGTACAACATAAGAATGCGTGAAACCGAGCGTGGCAAGTTCTTGGAGCTTTGCATGCAGGCACTAGATGAGCTTGAAGCAGAGATGATTCAGATAATGAAAAGCCTTGGAATAAGCAGCGATTTTGCAAATTATTACAGAACAGACTCTGAAGAGTACAGGGCACTTACACAGGCAACATTTATCGAGTTGTGGAAAAAAAATCTCGTCTATCTTGCAAACAGACCAAATAACTACGACTGGGTTTCAGGAACCACAATAGCTGATGCTGAGATAAACTATGTTGATATCCAAACAAAGCTAGTCTACATGAAATTTACAATTAAAGACTCTAATGATTCAGTTACAATTGCAAGTACAAGACCGGAGCTGCTGTGTTCATGTCAAACGGTTATTGTAAATTCAGATGATACTAGATATGCAAATATTGTTGGCAAAAAAATAATCATACCAATTTTCAACAGAGAAGTAAATGTAATGACGCATCCATCAGCACAGATGGAGTTTGGCTCGGGTGCTGTGATGGTTTGTAGCTATGGTGATCAAAGCGATGTTGCATTGTTTAGAGAATTAAACTTGGGAGAAATTGTAGCAATTGGATTAGATGGTAGGATGACAAAGGCTGCAGGAGAGTATGAAGGTCTTAAGGTAAAGCAGGCAAGGGAAAAAATTATCGAGGATCTAAAAAACAATGGCTTTGTTGAAAAAATAGAAGACATTGTACATCGAACGCCTGTTTCTGAGCGAAGCAAAAACCCAATTGAAATAATTCCAATGGAAGAATATTACCTAAAACAAAAAGATGCTGTAGAAAAAATAAGAAACCTTGGATCACAAATTGCATTCTATCCTAGCATGCACAAGCAAATTTTGATGAACTGGCTTGATTCAATAACAATAGACTGGCCAATTTCAAGACGAAGATTCTATGGAACAGAGATTCCAATATGGTACTGCAAAAAGTGTTCAGAGCCACACGTACCACCACCTGGCAAATATTACAAACCCTGGAAAGACAAGGCTCCATTTTCTAAATGTGAAAAATGTGGAAATTCTGACTTTGTTGGCGAGGAGCGAACCTTTGATACATGGATGGATTCAAGCATATCACCGCTTTTTGTAGCAAAATACCAAAAAGATGAGGACTTTTTCAAAAAGACCTATCCAGCCACGATTAGGCCTCAGGCAAAGGATATTGTTCGAACGTGGCTATACTATACCATTTTACGCTGCGAGCAACTCACAGGAAAAACTCCATGGTCTGAGGCATGGATTATGGGCTATGGTCTTGACGAAAAGGGAATGAAGATGAGCAAAAGCAAAGGAAATGCAATAGATCCTCTTCCTGTCATTCAACAGCTTGGTGCAGACACTTTTAGATTTTGGAGTGCAAGTGAGATAAACCACGGTTACGACTTTAGATGTTCAGAGCAAAAAATCGAATCAACAAAAAAGTTTCTAAGCAAATTATGGAATGTAGCACGATTTCTATCTAGTTTTGAAATAATAAATTCAGCTAGTACAACAACTGCTGACAAATGGATACTGTCTGAGCTTGACAAGGTGGTAATTGAATGCAAGAAAGGATATGCAGAGTATAATTTCTTTATTCCATCAACTACGATAAGAGAGTTCACATGGAATCTTTTTGCTGCACACTATATCGAGATGGTAAAAGCAAGAGCTTACGGATTAGGTTTTTCAGATGATGAAAAAAAAGGAGCAATATACACACTTCACAAGGTTTTGTCTACTATTCTAAAGCTATTAGCACCAATAACGCCATTTATTTCAGATCATTTGTGGCAGCAACTCTACTCAAAGACTAGCATACACAAAGAACGTCAGGTTGAATCAGAGTCTCTTGAAGATCTAAGCAAATTTACAAAGGAAATAGTTGAATTTAACTCCAAAGTGTGGAACGAAAAAAAGAACAAAGGTCTTTCACTAAAGGATTCAATTTCAATTGCAGTTCCACAAAGTTTGGAACCATTCAAAAAAGATTTGCAAGCAATGCACAATCTAAAATAATTTAACATTAACAAAATTAGAATAAAGTTAGAAAGTGGTTTGGTTAACGTCTAGCTAGTTTTTTTGCCTTGATAAAGTTCCAGATCTTTTTTGTCATTTGACTTGGAGCAACATTTGCTCTCCCAAAAACTTGTTCAAGTGTTTCTTTTCTTCCTGCAAAGCTGATTGCATAACCGCCAAATGGCTTTTTCTTTTTTGAGCTTCTCGATTTAGATTTTTGTGATCTGCTTTTTGGTTTTCTTCTTGATGCCAAGATTCCTTATTTGATAAAAATGGCCTATTTTATCATATTGATAAAGTACTTGTGCATTGACACATCGTGTGTCAGTTCGGGATGAAATACTGTAGCCAGAATATTTTTTTGTTTTACGGCAATAGTTTTTTCATTAAGTTTTGAAATTACTTCAACATTTTTTCCAACTTCTAAAATTGATGGCGCCCTTATGAAAACTCCTTTGAATTTTGGAATTTTAATTGACTCCATTGAAATATCAGCTTCAAAAGAGTCTCGTTGTCTTCCAAATGAGTTTCGCTCTACCTTGACATCAAGCAGGTCAAGCAGTGGCTGTTCTGTTTTTCCAACTGTATGATCCTTTACCTCTTTTGCCAAAAGTATCAGTCCAGCACAGATTCCCATGGCAGGCATTCCAGCTTCGATTTTTTCTTTAATCTTCTTTAGTGAACCATTTACAAGTGATAGCTGTCCTATTGTGGTACTTTCCCCACCTGGCAGTATTATTCCATCAAGTTTTGCTATTTGATCAGGTGTCTTTACAGTACTTACTGTGCCTTTAATTCCAAGCTCATCTAGTGCAGCTCTTGTGGAGGCAAGGTTTTCTTCAACGTCTCCTTGTACTGCAAAAACTCCAATGTTTAGACTCATGCTGTACTTCCACGTTCTTGCATGCGAAGCTCCAGGTTGTGAACATCTAGTCCAAGCATAGAGTGTCTCTCATCAATCATTTTCTGCGCTTCCATGACTTTGTCAGCATCTTCCCAGAATGTTGTAGCCAAAACTACTGCACGTGCACGCTCCTTTGCATCTTCTGCCTTGAAAATTCCAGAGCCGACAAATATTCCATCACAGCCAAGTGACATAAGATACGCTGCATCTGCTGGTGTCGATATACCCCCTGCTGCAAAATTTACAACAGGCAGTTTTCCAATTCTTGCAGTCTCTTCCACCAGATCATATGAGACTTTGAACTCTCTTGCCATCTTTACCAAGTCTTGGTTGTCTTTGGAATCATAAATTGACTTTATTGTTCGAAGCTCGTCGTTTAGTTTTTTGATATGGATTACAGCTTCGGCAACATTTCCTGTACCTGGTTCACCTTTTGTTCTAATCATTGCAGCGCCTTCCTCTACTCTTCGCAAGGCTTCAGCTAAGGAACGTGCTCCATTTACAAAGGGTGTTGTAAAGTCCCATTTCCAAATGTGGTGGTTTTCATCAGCAGGAGTTAGGACTTCGGATTCGTCAATCATGTCAACGTCAGCTTCTTCTAAGACTTTGGCCTCATAGACATGTCCTATCCTGCATTTTGCCATGACAGGAATTGTTACAGCATCCATGATATCTTGAATTACTCTAATGCTTGCTGTTCTTGCAACTCCTCCTGCCTTTCTAACATCTGATGGCAGTTTATCCAAGACCATGACAGATACTGCACCTGCCTCTTCTGCAATTTGTGCTTGCTCTACTGTTGTAACATCCATTACCACACCATTTTTGAGCATGTGTGCAAAACCACGTTTTAGGGTAGATGTACCTCGTGAGATTGGTTTTGATTCTAAATTCTCATGTACTACTCCCTTTGCATTTGGTATATCGCCAGAAAGTGGAATCATACTGTAAAAGCATTGAATCGATATTTATTCTATAGTAAAGATGTATCATAATCAAGATAAAAGATGAAACCAAAACATGTTGAGATTCTCAAGTTAAACAAAAATCTCATAATTGGCGCAATTGTTGGAATTACAATTTCAGCAAGTTCTGCACAATTATTTGCTCAAGAAGAGGATTATCTGCTTACTACATATACTGTGATTATAGAGTATGCAGGATTTTTTTCTACGCTTTTTGTATTATTTTATCTTGATAATCGAAAAAATAAAGCGACGTTTAGAGCTGATCTGATCAAGTTTTTTTCTTCTGTTGGGATAAGCGAAGTCATTTATGTTATAGTGAGATGGGGTTTAGGATACTATCTGCTGACGTTGGATTATGATCCAAGTCTTGCAACACTTGTCTCACAGCTAGTAGGATGGGCAATCTTTATGATTGCTGTAAATATAGTTGCAAAGATGTTAAGGCTGTACAAAAACTAGTTGCTGTTTTGTAGATCACTAATTATTTGATCTAGTTCTAATTCTACCATAGTTATAATTGGCGGAATAAACTGGCTGGTAGCATTTTGTTCTGGCCAGTGAATCTGTCTTGTTTGTCCATTTAGTGTTACTTTGAGTGAGGATTTTGTGTACTCGCTAATATCCTCGCTAATCTCAAATGACTCTGACGGTATAGCCATAAAGCCGGTCTCTTTGATTAGCGCAGTTAGTTTTCGTACCTTTTCTTCATCGATGGTTGAGCGCTGATCTGGTTTTGGATTTCCTTTGTCTATTACACTATAGCGAACTGTTCCATCATCTTTTATGACAAGAATTTCTGTTTTTTGTGATTGAGTCTCTTCAGTTACACCAAATGAAATTTTTTGCAGCTGATGTTTTGTATATTCTAGTTCGATTTGGTCAGTTGGAACAACTGCACTAAATGGTATGTCTGGTTTTGTGATCATTGGTATTGCAATTAAAATTGCAAGAATTACTGGTATTGCGCCAGCAATCAACAAAATAGGTCTTACCATGCTCTATGATCGTCAAGTGTAATTGCAAATAAAGTGTTGGCAAAAATAACTTAAAATTCAAGCAATTTTTCTCATTAGTTGTGGGGTCGTAGCCTAGCCTGGTAGGGCGACAGTGTCTACGTTTAGATCACCGCTAAGGGCTCCAGAGGTTAAACTAAGCTACTGATTACAAGATGATGTGAGTTTGGAGCTGTAGTGACCCGTAAGTCGCCGGTTCAACTCCGGTCGGCCCCACGTAAGTTTTTAGATTATTTCACTCGTGTGCGTAAAACGTTTAGTGCAGCTCCTGTACGGAACCACTCAATCTGAGATTTGTTGTATGAGTGATTCAGCAAGATTTCTTCTTTGCTGTTTTCATGATGTATGATACATTTTACCGGTTTTTCTTGCTCAAGATTTGCAAGACCAACAATGCTAATTGTGTCAGACTCTTTTATCCTGTCATAGTCTGACTGGTTTGCAAATGTCAGGGCAAGTATTCCTTGTTTTTTTAGATTGGTTTCATGTATTCTTGCAAAGCTTTTAGCAATAACAGCTGCACAGCCAAGATATCTTGGAGTCATTGCAGCGTGTTCACGGCTGCTTCCCTCACCATAGTTATCGCCACCAATTATTACCCATCTTATTTCATTTTGTTTGTACTGTCTTGTAATTTGTGGAAATGGTTCTATCTTGTTGTTTAGTACGTTTTTTCCCTTTCCTACCTCATCGTTGAACGCATTTACAGCGCCAAGAAGTAGGTTGTCACTTATCTTATCAAGATGTCCCCTATAGGCCAGCCATGCACCTGCAGGAGAGATGTGATCGGTTGTACATTTTCCCTTTGTTTTTACTAGAACTACAAGTTTTTCAAAATCTTTTCCATCCCATTGTGGAAATGGTTCTAGTTTTTGCAATCTGTTGCTGTCTTTGTCAATAATTACCTGAACGCTTTCTGGATTTTGAGATGGTAGAACATAGCCATCCTTTGCATTGTTAAATCCCTTGCTTGGAACATCAGGAGCTATTTCTGGTGGTTCCAGTTTGAATTGTGCACCACTTGGAGTCTCTAGTGAGTCTTTAAGTGGATTAAATGAAAGACTGCCTCCAAGTGCAAGTGCAATCACTAGCTCAGGGCTTCCAATAAAGTTCATTGTCTCTCTTTTTCCATCATTTCGTCCCGGAAAGTTTCGATTAAATGATGTAACTATAGTATTTGGTTCTCCTTTTTTTAGCTCAGGCCTGTTCCACTGCCCGATGCATGGACCACATGCATTTGCAAGAACTGTAGCACCAATTGCCTTTAGGGAATCCATCTGTCCGTCTCGCTCTATTGTTGCACGGATTTGTTCTGAACCTGGCGTAACAAGTAGTGGAACTTTGGATTTTAGTCCCTTTGCTTTTGCTTGTTCTGCTATACTTGCTGCACGATACATGTCTTCGTATGAAGAGTTTGTGCAGCTTCCAATGAGTGCAACTGATATTTTATCAAGATATGCATTTTTCCTTACATCATCAGCTAGATGTGATATTGGCCTTGCAAGATCAGGTGTGTGCGGTCCTACCACATGTGGCTCTAGTGTTGAAAGGTCGATTCTGATTATTTTATCAAAATATTTTTCTGGATTTTGCTCTATTTGAGGATCTGGTATAAGCAGTTCTCTGTGCTTGTTTGCAAGTTCGGCAATTTTTTCACGATTTGTAGTTTTAAGATATTTTTCCATTCTTTCATCATATGGAAAAATTGAACATGTTGCGCCAATCTCAGCACCCATGTTTGTTATGGTTGCCTTGCCAGTACAGCTGATTGATTTTGCGCCAGGTCCAAAGTATTCGATTATGGCATTTGTCCCACCAGATACTGTAAGCTTGCCTGCAACGTATAGTATGATATCTTTTGGTGCTGTCCATCCGTTTAGTTTGCCAGTCAGATAAATGCCAATTCTTTTTGGATAAAGCAGATCCCATGGGAGGCCTGCCATTGTCTCTGCTGCATCTATTCCCCCAACACCTATTGCAACCATGCCAAGGCCGCCAGCATTTGGAGTATGAGAGTCAGTTCCGATCATAAGGCCTCCAGGAAATGCATAGTTTTCAAGAACGACTTGATGAATTATTCCTGCACCAGGCTTCCAAAAACCAATTCCAAACTTGCTGCAAGATGACTCTAAGAACCGAAATACCTCGCTGTTTTCATTTAAAGAAATTTTCATGTCAGTTTCTCCCTCAACTTGTGCCCGGATCAGATGATCACAGTGGACTGTAGTAGGTAGCGTGGCCTGTTTTAGGCCTGCCTGCATGAATTGTAGCAGTACCATTTGGCCAGTAACATCTTGTAGTGCGACTCTGTCAGGTCTTAAAAAGACATAGTCTTTTCCCTCCTGTGGTGCCTTGTTTGGCATCTGTTCTAGATGGCCTGCTAGAATTTTTTCTGAAAGTGTAAGTGGTCTTCCAACTAATTTTCTAAATTTGGAAATATTTTCCTCAAGCCTTTTGTATACATTCAAAGCAAGCTCAGGTGTGCTTTCTATTTCCATAACAACTAGTACCGCTTTACAAGAATTTAATGGTTGTATGCCTGAAAAATAATGCGAGTTTGAATTTTTTCTTGTTAATATGTTTTTGATCCTTGAATTTGTAACAATTATAAACTATAAACGATATAGTAGTATGGTGTTTGGGGGGACAGGTTCAGGGATTTAATTTATCCTGAAAAAAGTGAGGTAACAATAAAAATGGTTAAAAAAGGTTTTCCAAAGTTTGGCATGTCACAGGCAGGTGCGTTTGTTGCTAATCTTAAAAATTATAATCTACCAGACTTTATCTTGCATCTAATTGCAAAGGATTGCGAGTCTGAGCTATTAGAGAGGGGACGACTCGATGACAGACTACAAAGCATGAATGATAAAGCACTTGAGCGACTCCATCGAGTATTTGTTGAATGTGAAGATGATGAAAAAGGCATGTTTGGCCAATATCGATTTTTTGCATATGTTTCAAGCATGTATCACAAGTGTGAAGTTTTGATAAATGAAGCAATTCCTGGAAAATCAGGAAAGAATCACAAGATACTTGTTGCAGTAAAAAACAACGGTGTGTATATTGCAATTGCGTTTAACAAGGCAACTGGAACTCCAGTTCAGAAGCGAGAAGCAATCAAGTTCTATGAAATTGCCGATGATGTAAAGCGTGGTGACCATGGAACAATGCTGACTGATGCCATTTATGGTTCGTCTGTTGGATTCAAAGGCGAGTCACTTGTTCATCTTGAGAAGCTAAGCAAGTCAAGAAAACAGGATCCAGAAAACAAACTAGATTTTAAAACTGCAAACTTTGAAAATAGAATTTATTCTGTAACAAAGTTAGTTTAAATTTTCATAGATATATTCAGAAATTTTTATTGTTTAAAACTTGATGTGTCCAGTGTTAGAAAAAGTGGATCTGTGTTTGTTTTTTTAAAATCTTTGTCGTATTTTTCAAATGGCAAATTAGCAAATGTGTGTTTTGTCCAAACATCATGTACTGCATCAACATAATTTTTGTCTCTGCCTTGTCGTAGCAGTTCATGTGCTAGTTCATGTGAGACAGTAGTGCAGTTTTTTTCTGCCAAAAATAGTAATTCATCGTGATCTTTTTGAGGTTGCCACCAGATCATTCCAAAATTTTCTGCATGATATCCCTCACAGGTACAGTCAGTCCATAGCGGCCTAAAGTGGCACAAGTAAAAATGATAGATGTACTCGCCGCGGTCTCTGTGATCTTTTAGCAGTGTTGTAGTGTCAAGTTTGTGAAATAATCCACGAGGCTTTGTTATCATCTCGTCGCACTGCACATCAAAGTCTTTTGAAAAGTTATTTTTTATCCAAATCTTGTAAAACTGCGCCATTTGTTTTACATAGTCAAACTCTTTGTCCCTTTTGCCTAGATCAGAATCTTTTATTACGAAAATAAAATGCAAAAGCATAACAAGAAAAAGAGGATTTTAAGATTGGCCTTCTATGCCCATCAAAGTCAAAGTAGAGCGAATCTTCTCAATTTTACGAATCTTCCATGTTATTGTTTCACGCAGTGATTCAACTGTTGGAGATTCAATTTTTGCCAAGATGTCATATGCTCCAAAAGTTCCATGGACTTCTTTGACCCCTTCGAGGCTCTTTAGCTGTTGTATGATTGCCTCTTCTGAACCTAGTTCGCAGTTTATTAAAACATAGGCAGTTGCCATGATTTTAGTAAAAATATCATATATATCAATAAACCGATTATCTCAGGAATCTTTCTGTGATTTCTCTAGTATTTCATCCCAAATTTCTTTTGGCACTGGCATAACAGACAGTCTTGAGATTCGTAACAGCTCCCAGTCTTTGAATTTTTTTTCTTTTTTTATTTCAGCTAAAGTGACTGGTCTTTTTAGTCGCTTTTTGTGTTTAACGTCGACAACTACAAATCGCTTATCTTTTTCTTTTGGGTTTGGATATGGGTTTGAAATTACCTCAAGTATTCCTACTATTTGCTTTTCATCGCCAGAATGGTAAAAAAATGCCTGATCTCCTTTTTTCATGCCATTGATGTGTTTTAGCGCTAAATTGTTGTGAACGCCATCCCAGACAGCCTTGCCTTCCTTTTCTAGCGTTTCAAAGCTGTAACTTGTAGGCTCTTGCTTTACAAGCCAGTAATTTGTCATCATTGATTTTCAGCTAGAATAACTATTTTATTTTTTGATTTTAATAAAATGTCCCCCGGTTCTGACTCACACAAAGTCATAGGTTTTAGCCACTGGCCTCGTTTGGTTCTGAGACCGGGGTTGCCCATGTTGCACACCTGGGTGAATTAGAAATCATTGCAATCGAATACGATCATCGTCATTCTAATCCGTCTGCGTGCATGCTCTACTTTGGGCACAACTATCTAGTATTTAGTTGAATATTAACCCAGATAGTTTTATCTCAAATGCCACAACAGGCATACGCAGCTTAAAGTTCTCAACTATCGCAGGATCAATCTCACCAATTGCACCAATCTTTGAGTTTTTTGCAATTACATCTGCAGTTTTTCCTTTTGCAAAACAGAAATGAGTTGATGTCTTTGTTTCACACTCTATGTTAAATCCGGTTTTTAGTGTTGACTGAAGAATTGATTTTATCTCTGAATAATTTGCGTCTTTGTGTGCACTGATACAACACAAAGAGATCTCTTCTTTTATTGGATCATCAGCAGAAAAGACTGTTCCAATTTCAAATAATTTTTGTGGATATTGTTCATGTACATTCCTTGATAGAGTATCAAGCAAGCTTGGAAGCAACATATCGCGAAGAATTGTATGTTCCTGGCTTTTTGACTCGACAACTTGGATAAAGCCAAACGAGTCTCGATTTGTCATACCATACTGAATGTTTTTGCTAACAAGGCTAGAGTTTAGCGCTTCGGTAAATCCAAGGCCTACCATGATTTTGCTTAGCAGGTCAAGCTGTTTTGTTACAATGTTTTTTTGTCCAACTGCAGACGATTGTGGAAGAGTTGGTTTTAGATTTTCAATTCCATAACCTAGTGCAACCTCTTCAATTAGATCCATTGGTCCAAGTATGTCAAATCGAAATCTTGGGATTGTACAAGAAATGTTATTTCTTTTTGGCAGTGCATCTAGTCTACATTTTTTTAATGCAGTTGCGATGACAGATGATGACATCTTTAGACCAAGAATCTTGTTTGTCAGTTCCACGCCAAGATTCATTTTTTTTGTTTTAAGTGAGGGTGTTGTGTTGTTTGCCCCTGAAATTTGTACTGAAGTTAGTAAAAATCCAGCATTTTGCAGAGTTGCAGCTACAACTGATAATGTATCTTCGGCAGTATTTTTGTCAGTTGCTGTAACTTCAACTAGAAGATTTTTTGTTGATGATGAAACTGTTGTCAGTGCAGAATTAATTATTGGTGGAAATGAGATTGTATTTCCTTTTGCATCTAGAATTATTGGCATGGCTTCTGCGTTTTCAAGCAGCTTGCCATATTGCAAGCCAGCTTCGGTGTTTTGCAGTATGTCAGATATGGTACTTTCAGTTTCTGAGCCTAGTGGAACAAATCTGTGGTCTTTTGTGGCAGTTATGTAACGTATTGGAAACTCGATTTTATCTAAATCATGAATGCCAATTGATGATTTTTTCCTGTTCCTTCCAATTCCAAAGTGAAGATCCTCTTGAAGTGCGATTAGCTGTCTTATTGTTTCATTGTCTAGATTTCCGTTTTTTGCAACAATTGCTGTAACATATGGGCGTACTTTTCTTACTGATTGGTCTGCCTTTAGCTGGTAAGGTTCTCTTTTTACATCAAGTTTGACTAGTCCTTTTTTTATTCCTAAAAGGCCCTGAAGTCCTGCTGCGATTCCAAAATCTGTTGCATAATCTGGCCTGTTTGGGCTGTACTCTATGCGAATGTACTGGTCTGTCTGCTCTTCGATGTCAAGTCCAAGAAATGGCAGGGTAGAAATTATTTTTTCTTTGCTTGTTTTGCCAACCAGTCTTTGCAGTCTATCAAGGTATAGTGTTACTACTGGCATTGTATTGCAGTCCTCAGCCAACCAAGATTATTGTTGTAAAATTCCCTTACATCATCTAATCCATACTTTAGCATCGCAATGCGTTCTATTCCCCCACCCCATGCAAGAACTGGTTTTGTGATGCCAAGTGGCTTTGTAACTTCGGGTCTGAAAATTCCCATGCCAAACAGCTCAACCCATTTTCCAAGTCTTTCGTTGTAAACCATGCTTTGCAGTGATGGCTCAGTGTATGGAAAAAATGTTGGCCAAAACTTTACCTTTGGCAGACCCATCTTGCGGTAAAACTCTTGCTGCAGTCCCATCAGGTCTCTAAGTGTTACATATTTTCCAACAACAATTCCTTCAACCTGGTTGAATTCAGCTAGATGTTTGTAGCTTACCTTTTCGTTTCGAAAGACTCGGCCTAATGAAAATATCCTTGCCTCATCTGGTTTTTGGTCTGCAAGATACTTTATTGTAACACATGTTGTGTGGGTTCGCAGGACCATCTTCTTTGCTTCTTCTATGTTCCAGTTGTATCGCCATCCAAGCTTGTGCGATTTTGATACCTGCCTTATCTGAGCTGGGCTTGCAACTTTGTCAGCTGTATAGCCTTTGATGTAAAATGTATCCTGCATTTCCCTTGCCGGATGATCCTGTGGGGTAAAAAGTGCATCAAAGTTCCAAAAGCTTGGCTGCGTAAAGTTCCCAAGCACCTCGGTAAATCCGAGGCTTGTAAAAATTTCACGAATCTCGTTTATCACTTCCTTTAGTGGGTGGGCTCTTGCAACAAATGTAGCTGGAATTGCTGCCTCTACATCAATTTCTGCAAGACCCTTTTCGCTTGTATCGATATCTTTTGCCTTTTCAGTTAATGAAACTGTTTTTGATTTTTTAACAATCTCCTCAATGAGACCAAGCTTTTTTAGACGAAAATAGCCGACAAGTTTTTCGTGCTGATTTTGATCATGATATAACGCATTTTGATCAAAGTTTCCCTGGTTTATCTCTTGGAGAACTTTTTCCTCAGCAGATGATGGCGGGTCTTGCACTTTAAGTGAAATTTTTGTAGTAGAGTCATCTTTTTCAATTTGTATCCAGTCATTTCTTTTTGCGTTGGATATTGCTGCATGAAAATCTGATTCTGATAACGACTGTTTTGCCTCATCAAATGTCTTTGGCCCTTCATTTAACAGGTTGACTAGTTTTCTCTCAGGTAAACCACTTTTGAGTACCTCATCTCCAGCAGAGCTAAGCTTGTGTTTAGTTTCTTGTGATTCGATAACATCAGCAAGTCCTTTTAGCTTTAGCCATTCAATTCCACGTCGCACCTGATCAGATGAAAGATCCGTTTTTTGTTCAAGTTCTTCGATGTTGAGTTTTTCTGTTTCCTTTAAGGCATTAATGATTTTTTTTTCAATAGGATGAAGAACTTGTGACAATATTACCAAGTCCTAAAAAGACTTTTTAAACCTTAATCTAAGTCAAAATGAATGCCTACTGATGACTTTATTGTAACACCGTGGCATGTAGAAGGCAAAATAGATTATGACAAGCTGATAAAACAGTTTGGGACTGAAAAAATTTCAAAACAACTCTTACAGCGAATCGAAAAGCTGACTGGCGAATCACACTTTATGTTACGAAGAGGAATTTTTTTCTCTCACCGAGATCTTGGCCGAATCCTTGATGATTATGAGAAAGGAAAGAAATTTTTCCTCTATACTGGACGTGGTCCTTCAGGACATACGCATATTGGGCATCTGGTGCCTTGGGTCTTTGCAAAATGGCTACAGGAAAAGTTTGATGTTAACATGTATTTTCAGCTAACAGATGATGAAAAGTTCTATTCAAAGCAAAACATGACACTTGAGGAAACAAGGCTTTTTGCAAATGAAAATGCACTTGACTTTATTGCACTTGGATTCAAGCCAGAGAATACAAAAATCATAATAAATACAAAAAACATAAAGACGCTTTATCCAATTGCAGCACAGGTTGCAAAAAAGATCAATTTCTCAAACACAAAAGCAGTCTTTGGTTTTACAAACGAGACAAACGCCGGCATGATTTTTTATACAGCACTCCAGTCAGCGCCATGCTTTCTTGAAGACAAGCCGGTGCTGATACCCTTAGGTGTTGACCAAGACCCACACTTTAGAATCACACGGGATGTTGCACCAAAAATTGGAAAGATAAAGCCTGCCTTGATTCACAACATCATGATACCATCACTTGAAGGGCCTGGAGGAAAAATGTCTGCCTCTGAAGAGATGACTACGATTTACACAACTGATTCACCAGAGGTTGTCAAAAAGAAGGTTAACAAGTATGCATTTTCTGGTGGCCAGCCAGATATTGAAGAACACAGAAAAAAAGGCGGAAATCCAGACATTGATGTATCATACCAGTATCTTAGGATTTTCTTTGAGCCAGATGATGCCAAGCTGAAAAAAATCTATGACGATTACAAGTCAGGCAAGATGCTATCAGGTGAGCTAAAGGCAATTCTTATTGAAAAAATAAACCAGTTCCTCAAAGTACACCAGGAAAAGCGTGAAAAAGCAAGAGACAAGTTAGACAAATACTTGCTTGAAGATTAATGAAGAAAAAATTTAGCTGTATTGACAAATACGAAGCACAAAAACTGGCAAGTTTGCTTTTCATAAAAGATGGAAGCGAGACTTTTATCACCGAAATATTGGATGTAATTGAAAACGAAATCATTGTCGGGCTAAAAGACAAGTCTGCCCACAGCATACTGCTAAAGGATCAAGGACAGGTTGAAGAGTTTACAGACTTTATCCAGTCTGTCATAGAAAAACAGCACAAGATAACTCACACAGAAATAATCAATGATGAGATAGAAATTGAAAAAG
>ERZ1292645.366-Hain-H14-02um-R2-366-length-16847-cov-6_pt1 | contig 16847 bp, 11 predicted proteins | sample MGYA00564401_ERZ1292645 | MGnify/ENA primary metagenome ERZ1292645 (study PRJEB36523, sample SAMEA6512644) | groundwater metagenome | collected 2019-01-09 | study: AquaDiva: Metagenomics assemblies of 32 groundwater samples | reverse complement strand
ACTCCTGGAACTACCTATTTCTTTGCAATTGCTTCAGGGACAGAAACGTTTCTTGATCAAGGAAAACCCTATACGGTAACAACAGCTCGTACTGCTGGGACAAATAACGCAGATGCTCTGATGGCCAAAGGAAAGGTTACGCTTGCAGATGGATCTCTCCCCCTTGAAGGGATTGCGTATGTCTTTACACCAGAGTCGCAATTACTTTCAGGCATTATCCAGCCAGATGGTTCCTATAGCATTCCGCTAGGAACGCTGAGGACAAAAGACCTTGCAGGATTTGTAGCTATTACTCCGCAAGCCAACCTAAGCTTGATCGCAACAAATGGCACAGAAGAGTCGACGGTTTCAGTTCTGGGTGATCAAATTGATCCTATCCCGCCCGTTGTCTTATCAAAAACCTATGATTTCGCACTTGATGATACAAATGATAATGAAGCAACAATAGCAGCAACTACCGAAATTACCGCCTTCCCAACGGTTGAAGATACCGCCGAGGCAAAGCCACAAATTATTGCTCCACGAGAAGATGCAGAATTGCGCGATCCTAAGCCAATCTTCCGCGGAAAAGCGCTGCCCAATGAAACGGTTACGATCACTATTCAATCTGACCCAATTACGGTTACCGTAACAGCAGATGAAACCGGTAGTTGGGAATTTAGGCCAGAAGCACCCATTGAACCTGGTGAACATACCGTAACTATCGAAACGAAAAGTGATGTAGGACTTCTTGAAACGATAACCAATAGCTTCACCGTATTTGCGGAAGGAAGTGAGTTTATCGAACCATCTGTTGAGCCATCTATTTCTCCGACAAAAGCGCCGACAGCAACGCCAACACAGCAACCTTCACCATCCCCTTTACCAACAAAGGTCATAACGCCGTCGCCAACACAACAAATAACACAAGGACCAACTGTACAACCAACAGCTGGGCCAACAGTCGTTCCGGCTGGAAGTAGTGCAGTAATAACGGGAGTAGCTGTGACGGGTTTTCTTGCCACCATTGGCATGCTACTCTTTTTCTTCGCAATCGGGTAAAATAGAAAAATGAAGATTGCAATTATTGGTGCCGGATTTACCGGGCTTTCAGCAGCCTATCGACTAACCAAAAAAGGTCATCAGGTTACCGTTTTTGAAAAAGACGAGTTACCTGGAGGACTTGCTATTGGCTATCAAGAGAAAGGCTGGGAATGGTCTCTTGAAAAGCATTATCATCACTGGTTTACCAATGATCCCTTTATCCTCGGACTGGCAAAGGAGATAGGCTTCCCAGTGCTTACCAAACGACCAAAAGCATCAGTTTATGTAAACAATAAAATCTATCAACTTGATTCTCCCATGGCACTGCTTACTTTCCCGGAGCTTCCTCTCATTGATCGATTACGTATGGCAGTAATCTTTGCCGTACTTCGACTTAACCCTCTTTGGCAGCCGTTGGAAAAAATTAATGCCAATACGTTTCTTACCACCTATATGGGTAAAAAAGCCTATGGTATGCTATGGGAACCGCAGCTCCGCAACAAAATGGGTAAGTATGCTGACGATATCTCACTCGTATGGTTTTGGAGTCGCGTAAGCAAGCGTACACCTTCGCTTGCCTATCCAAAAGGGGGCTTTCTCTCCTTTGCCAATGCTGTTGTTGCAACAATTGAAAAAAATGGGAGTAAAGTCATTTATAATGCCGAAACGCAAGAAATTACCGATGGAGAAAAGGTTCGCATCAAAAGTAAAATCAATGGAAAAAGCAAAACTGAGACATTCGTTCGAGTTATCGTTACCCTGCCTTCTTTCCTTTTTCTCAAGATGACCCCACAGCTGCCTGCAAGTTATACAAAAAAATTAGTTCGGCTTCGCGGGCTTGCGGCGACCAATATGGTGCTACGTTTAAAGAAACCATTTTTGCCAAATGACACCTATTGGCTCAGCATCTGCAAACACAATTCTCCCGTTATGGTACTTGTCGAGCATACCAATATGATCGATAAAAAATATTATAATAACGAACATCTTTTGTATATCGGTAATTATCCGGAACGGGATAGTGAACTATTTAATAAAACGAAAGAGCAAACGCTTGCGTATTATCACAAATTTCTTGAAGAAATTCATCCAGGGTATAAAAAAGACATTATCGGCTATGAACTCTTTAAAGCTCCCTTTGGACAACCAATTGTCCCGGTGAACTATTCAAAGCTTATTCCTCCTATGCAGACGCCTTTGCCACATGTCTTCCTGGCAAATATCGAACAAGTCTACCCACATGATCGGGGGACAAACTATGCTGTTGAGCTAGGAGAGAAGGTTGCAAGGTTAGTTGAACATGAAAATAGATAAAAAACTGGCAAAAATTCTTTCAAACTTTTATGCAGATCTTGCAAAAGCATATTTTATCGGAACATTCATTACACCGATACTGAATGGAATTTCTTCACTAAACGAATTTGCGTGGATCTTGACTAAGGGATTACTCAGTGTTATCCTTCTATTACTCATTGCTTGGCGTTTTGCAAAAGTTGATGAAGTATAAGTATGAATTGGCTTGATGTTTTTAATTCTGGAGTAATTTTTGCTTTACTTGCTGTCATTGCAGGAGCACTGTTACTCTTGGTCGCTAAAAAACAATCTAAAGAATCTCACACAAAATCTTCCAAAAGATAATCGACTACTGTTACAATAAAAAGTACTTGTATGATAACGTTACCATATAAAAGGTCTTTCCTCTTTATCATTTTTTTAACAGTAATTGGAACCTTTCTTCACTTCTATAATCTCAATTGGGGAGCACCTTTTTACTTTCACCCGGATGAAAGGAATATCGCTTCAGCTGTCGCGCAACTTTCTTTCCCTGATCAGATGAATCCGAACTTTTTTGCCTATGGTTCATTACCTCTCTATGTTATTTACTTTACGGGCTATCTTTTACAGCTATTCATGCAGTTCTTTGACAAACAGATAACAACATATAACCCAACCTTTGAGCAGGCAGTTATTATTAGTCGATTCTACTCAGCAATGTTTGCGACCTTGTTAATCCCCATACTGTATTTAGTTGGTAAAAAGATGTCTTCTTCCCGTCATTCTGGGGAGCAAGGCGACGCCAGAATCTCTAACAAAGGTTTATTTAAACGATTCTGGACAAGCCAGAATGACGAAAATACAGGTCTCTTTACGGCATTCTTTGCGACGATGAGTGTGGGCTTTATCCAATTTGCTCATTTTGGTACGTTTGAAATGTGGTTGACTTTTTTTAGCATCCTTCTTTTTTGGCTGTGTTTACAGAAAGTCACCAGAAAAACGGTGCTGCTTGCGGGGATTATCTTTGGCACATTGATTGCCGTTAAAATTTCTTCACTTGTTCTTATCATCCTCCCATTGCTATGGATTAGCATTGGGACGTACAAAAAAACGTCCCGGGTAAAATCACTGCTTCATATAATAAAAAGTTTGCTGTTACTGCTCATTATTGCGTTCTTGGTCTACGCAGTAAGTAATCCGTATATCTTTTTTGACACACCTGGCTTTCTTGGAAGTATGCGGTATGAATCGGGAGTAGGGCTGGGAACTACTGCAGTCTTTTATACCCAAGCCTTTATGGGGACTATTCCCGTGCTCTTCCAATTCATCTCAGTATATCCTTTTTTGCTTAATCCCCTTGTGACGATTCTTTTTGTCCCAGTAGTATTCTTTTTTACCTGGAAAACATTTCAGACAAAAAGGAATGCGCATATTATGCTCCTTTTATTTTTTATCATCCTTTTTGTTTCGCAAGCGTTTCTGTTTGTGAAATGGACACGATATATGGTTCCGACCTTACCATTTGTATATCTTATACTTAGCATTATTCTTCTGCCTTGGATGAAAAAATTAAAGTATTTTGTGGGAATAAGTATCATTGTTACGACAATACTTTTCACCCTTTCCTATTTTATCGTTGCTTATATCCAACAAGATACGCGTTTGCAAGCACAAAAATTTGTGGAACAACATATCCCACAGGGAAGCCATATCCTGAGCGAAACCTATGATATTGGCATCCTCCCGATCCAATATAGCCAACCTCTCATGACACAGTATGATTTTTATGAACTTGATAATAACTCATTTGAGTATACGCCGCAAACACTTACCGAGGCACTCGAATTAGCAGATTATATTGTTTTCCCTAGTCATCGAGTGATCCAGAGTCGTCTTTCCAATCCAAAAGTATTTCCTCATGGACATACGTTCTATACGAATGTACTCAATGAAACAGCTGGATTTACCAAAATATACGAGACACCTTGCGACCTTTTCTGCAAGATTACTTATCTGGGAAATCCGATACAAGCCTACGAACAGACGGCAAATGTATTTGATCGACCAACAGTTTTTATCTTTCAAAAAAGTTACTAACTATTCAACTGTTCCAAGAAGAAATGCTTTATCTTTTCCATTGGGGTAATAGATTGTTTGTCTGATATGAAATTTTTCTTTTAGACGAGGTGCCATTACCTCTTCAGGTCTGAGAATATACAGTGTTGTTGAGCTTTTTGTGACGGAAATCTTTCCTGTGACTATTTTGGTATATTCCCTTTTAGGATCATAAAATTTTGTGTAAATGTGTGGACCGTAGGCAATCTGTGGGGTGATAACAAATCGATCATATTCGCCGTAGTGTTGTTGTACATAAGTAAAAATCTGGCGGTATCCATACTGCCATCCCCCATAGGTCGCAGCAACTGTCTGTTTTTCGTAGGCAAGCAAGATTTTTAATTCATGATACCCAAAGATCATAAAGAGCACACAAAGCGTAATGGGCACAAAGAGATACAAACGTGATAAAAATCGTTTGGCATGTCCAAGACTACCTTCAATACCATAGGTTATAAAAATGAAAAAGAGGGGGAGAAGCGCTACTGAACGATAACTGTCAAATCCTCGAATGGTTAATGATGCAGGTATCATAGCAAGAAGCGCCGCAAACAAAATGAGTTGAGAGAAAAAATCTTTTTTTATTGTTCTATAGATAACTATTCCTATTCCGATAAACAAAAAAATGCCAAGATACCAAGGAATCAGACTTGTACCGATAATACTATGTGTATAGACAGCAAAGTCTGGCGGACGATATGTCGATCCAAAGTATGCTTGCATTGATAGATGACTAAACAGGTTAGTCATAAAGCATGATAGTACTTTTTCACTACAAAAAAGCGGGAGCTCATTAGCTCGATAAAAAAACGATCCATCAAGGACATAAGGGATAGCAAGAAGAAATGTTGTGATAAAGAAACTCAGTAAGAAAAATAGTTGCGACAAGGGTAATTTTATTTTTTTGGCTGTCCATAAGGAGAGTGCCATCATACCAACCGCAAGTACTTTACCAGCAGCATACATATAAAAAAGTCCCCCAATAGAAATTCCAAGAAACATGAGTAAGAAAAATCTCTTTTGGAACTTTTTTTCATGAAGTCTCTCAACAAAAAAGAGTGATAAAGCAAAAAAAAGCGCAGTCATCATAAATTCCATGCCAATACGAGAAAGTAAAAATACCCAAGCAATGATAGGCCAGCATAAGGCAGCCAAACAGAAGCTCACAAAAGAGACTTTTTTTCTCAGTAAAAGATACAAAATACACAGCAATAAGATTGAAGCAATCACACTCGTCAATCGAACTGCAAATTCAGTCAGTCCAAACAGTACAATAAACGGAATAACGAGGTAGGTATATTCATGATGATTTCTTGTTGGATCACCAGGGCCCACATAAAATAAACGAGGAAGGAAATCTCCGCTACTACTAAGCCCATTATTTGTGAGCAAGTGATACGCTTCATAGCCATAGGTAGATTCATCAATAAAGAAGCCAGGAGGATTCTCTGTCAAACGATAAGTAAAGATAATAAAAGGAAGTAACAAAAGAACTATCACCAGGAGAATTTTCTTCCATGCTTTCTTCATATTTTTTAAGCATACCATAGATCTACTGCTTGTTTTGACAAAAAAAACCCTGCTACAATACAAACTATGGGGGCATCCAAACAAAAACTACTGCTTATCGCAATCATCATCATTGCCTGCTTCTTCCGCTTTTATAATCTGAACTGGGATCAAGGATATCACCTGCATCCTGACGAACGATTTTTGACCATGGTTGGTAACTCCATGCAGATACCAAATTCCTTTACACACTACCTTGATGCTTCCACTTCTCCGATGAATCCTGTCAATATCGGTTATCCCTTTTATGTCTATGGAACCTCCCCACTTGTCCTGAACAAATTGATTGCTGTCGGACTCGGGACTGATACCTATGGGGATTTTACCATCCAAGGAAGATTTTTATCAGGATTCTTTGATATTCTGACCTTAGTTTTTCTTATTAAGCTGCTTGCACTGCTCTGCAAGAAAAGACATCTTCCAACAGCAATCGTACCACTGGGAGCATTTTTTTATGCAGTTTCGGTGCTTCCGATACAACTCTCCCATTATTTTGCGGTTGATACATTCTTATCCTTTTTTGTCCTGACCAGCTTTTATACCCTACTGAAGTATTGCTATGAAGGGAAAGTACGTTTTCTGGTACTCAGTGGCCTTTTGATAGGCTTTGCCGTGGCAGCAAAAGTAAGTGCTGTGTACATTCTTCCGCTCCATGCACTTATTCTGTTGTGGAGCCGCGGGATGTTGCATCAGAAATTCTTCTCCAAACAATTTCTTGGCCGAATGGCTCTTTTTGGCGTTTGTTTTTATGTAGCATTGCATCTCGCGGGCCCTTACTATTTTGCCGAAGGCGCCCTGATCAATCCGATGCCAAATCCAACGTTTCTAGCCAATATCGCAACCCTTAAATCCTATGAATCAATTACCTTTCCGCCTTCCGTACAATGGTATAGTACTACCCCAATTATCTTCCCTCTTTATAATCTTGCTTTCTTTGGTGTGGGCGTTGGCTATTTTATATTACTTGTCGCAGGGATCTTCTTCCTCGTTAAAAAATATCGTTATCCTGAACTCATTATTTTGCTCATCTGGGCCGGACTCTTTTTCCTCTATCAATCAACGCAACTGGTTAAAACAATGCGCTACTTTATCTTCCTCTATCCGTTCTTTGCTTTTTTTGCCACGGTAGGATTTGTTTCCATTTTTGGAAAAACAAAAGTATGGATACAAGGCATTGTCATTGCTCTTGTTCTGATCTGGCCACTCTCCTTTATGTCAATTTATGTGCAACCAATGACAAGAGTTGCAGCTACCAACTGGATTGGAGACAATATCCCCCAGGGGAGTCTTATGCTCAGTGAACTCTGGGATGATGGTTTGCCACTACCCCTTCCCAATAAATATTATCCAGGGGAACAGTTACCGGTCTTTGATCTGGATACTCCTGAAAAATGGCAACGCATGGATGGACTGCTTGAAAGAGGTGATTATCTCGTACTCTCATCAAATAGAGGTTGGGGGAGCATCCCCAAAGTACCAGATCATTATCCACAAATGAGTGTTTTTTATGCTGATCTTTTTGCCGGGAAACTCCCGTATAAAAAGATACAAGAGTTTACGTCCTATCCTTCACTAACCTACCTAGGTATCCCGTTGACCTTTCCTGACGGCAGTGCGGATGAAGCCTTTAGCGTCTATGATCATCCACAGGTGATGATTTTTCAGCATGTTCGTTAATATTCCCTATGCATAGATCTTTTACGTTCTTTCTTATATTGGGTGTTGGACTAAGTATTCACATATTTTTTTATCTTTCCGCGTATGTAACCCACTCGCTTGATTATTTCTTCCCAGGAGGAACAATTCATGCATATCAGGGCATTGATTTCTTCCAAGTCCCCAATGGCATGCATGCATTCTTGCATGGTGGAGCACTTACTGGAGAAGGTGCATTAACCTCGTATGCTTATGGAAATACAAACGTGTACCACCCATTTTTTACCCAAGTGGTTGGTTATTTCTTCCAACTTTTTCCACCCCAGACAGCCTTTCTCTTGTGGGGGGCAATCAAATTTTTTATTACCATTGGCATGGCGATACTCTTGCTTCTCAAATATTGGACAAATAAAAGTCTTCCCTTTGCTTTGCTACTCTTTTTTATATTCTTTCCGCAGTATCTTGAAATATGGAATGGACAATATCATTTTCTGCTTACGACCTCGCTATTTTATGTTATCTATGCTTTTCTCAATAAACAATCTCCCTTTATCATTGGCATCTGGTACTGTATCAGTCTCCTTGTTAAACCAATTGGGTTATTATGGCTTCCTCTTTTTGCCATACGGAGACAATGGATAGTCCTCCTCACCGGTATGGGGCTTTTTGTTGCAGTGAGTCTTCCTTATCTATTCAATGGTCATGGGGCATATTATTTTGTAAATCTTTTTGAGCGGGTGAATAATCCAATAGGGGGACCACCAGGTATCTTTACGCTTGATGCACTCCTTCGTTTTTGGCAGATGCCAACCGAGATGGTTTCAGCTTTGCGGTATACAACACTCGCATTGTTAGCTTTTATTGAAATCAAATTTCGCCCCAAACTGCTTGTTAGCTTTTTCCTTTGGACAACGTCCTATCTCTTATTTTATGATTTTGTCTTTGAATATCATTACACCATTCTTATTCCGATTTTTGTCTTTGGGGTGATGACAGAGAAAATCTTTCAAAAAAATTTTTCCAAAATACTGATGATTATTACTTGTCTTCCTACACCATTTTTCCTTATGCATTTACTCCAAATAGAAACAACTGGGGCACTCGTAACTGATACAGGATGGACACTCCTTGTTCTCTTCCGAATTATCCCACTGCTCTTGCTTGGTTATTTAATGATTGCAGATCTTATGCAGAAGAAACCGACTCACCAGTAAGTATCTCACGTAACACTTTGCCATTTACATCGTTATCAAGCACTTCTTTGGGGAGTTCTTTTCGTTTTTGAATCTCATTTCTTTTTTTGATAAACTCAATAACTTTTGCAGCCAAATCTTGATGATTTTCAGAGACAAAGAGATACCCAAAACCTGTCATTTTCACCAGATAGCGAAGCCCCCTGACATCCGTAACAATAGCTGGTGTACCGGCAAGCATTGCTTCTGCCTGAACAAGAGAAAAACAATCAAGACGTGAAGGAATAATAATTGCTTCTATAGTAGAATAAAAGGTTTGTAACTCTTCGGCATTAAGTAATCCAAGAAAAGTAATGTGCTCTTTTACACCCGAAAATAATGTAGCATTCTTTCCAAAGAAGTCTTCATATGGCATATCTTTTTGTCCGGCAAAAACAAAATGTGCCTCTGGATATTTTTCTCTAATAAGTGGAATTGCTTTAAAAAGAATATCAAAGCCTTTCTCCTCAACAAACCTCCCGGCAAATCCAAACAGCAAAAGCTTTTTCTTTGCTAATGCTGCAAGCTTTGGGACTGGTTTACTTTTTGGAAGCGCTGCCATAGGTAAAATAACTGGGGTAAACTTTTTGAGAAATGGACTCAGGACATGAGAACCTTTAGCATAATCCAAGGTGTAGGTACTTAATCTATCAGCGAGCGAAAAAGAAGCAAATGACGAAATGTCAAAAAGTTTCTCAACAATCTTATTGGTAAATCCTTGTGGCAATAACAGGTCTGCATGATGAAAAATAACGAGTCGTTTGCCAAATAGTTTTGTCAGAAGAGCAAAAGGAATGCTATTACTACAGGGAGAATTTAGGAGAATAATATCATTTTTTTGCAAAAGGGAAATGAGTTTGAAGATTGTCTGTACAGAGTATTTTACCCTACTCAAACGAAAGAGATAAGGCTCACGAATAATACGGATGTTACCATGTTGCTCAACTCTCGCAAGATCTCTCTCATGTTGTACTGTCAAAAGAGTAACAGGATAAAACTTTTCTAAGTAACTTGCGATATTATCAATTGCTTTGGCAAAGCCTGTCCAATGAGGTGTGTAGAAATCAGTGAGGATGAGGATACGTTGCTGTTTTTTCGTCATTTCAAACAAAAGCTTCTTTTGCTATTATAGAGTATAGTTAGAAAAAATGCTTTGTAATTATGCGTATCGGTTTTGATCTCGACAATATTTTTATTGGTGGCCCACCTCTCATCCCACATACTATCATTGAACGGATGTACAAAAAAAGAGATCATGGAGAACTCCTTTATCGTATTCCTTCATATCCTGACCAATTACTCAGGCAAATCATCCATCTACCAATGCTTCGTCCACCAATGAAAAAAAACTTGGTCTTTCTGGAAGCGTTGGCAAAAAAAAATAAAAACCTTTATCTTATTTCAAGCCGATATAAATTCCTTGAAAAAAGAACCGCAGCACTAGTTAAAAAACACAAACTTGACACACACTTCCACCAAATGTTTTTTAACTTTGCCAACGAGCAACCACATCTTTTCAAAAATGCTATACTAAAGGAACTAAAACTTGATAGTTATGTTGATGATGACCTTTCACTTCTCAAATATGTTGCAAAAGACAATCCAACAACAACCTTCTTCTGGCTCACAAGCGCCAACTACTCACAACCCTTGCCAAAAAATATTGTTCAGATTAGAGCGCTAACAGAAATAACAAAAGATAAAAAATTATGAATCCAGTAGATTTACAATCAGTTATACAATGGTGGTTTGTTCTTCTTGTTTTGGGAGCTGGTTTTTTACCATTAACAATACTTATTTTCAAAAACTTCTTTGATCGAGGGTATATTTTCTCAAAAATTATTGGTCTGGGAATACTTTCTTATGTCAGTTTTCTGATTGGTGTTTTTCATATTGCTCCTTTCCGTACTGAGACAATTTTTATTCTGGGGATATTACTTATCGCAGGATTTTTTTTCATCACCAAAAAATATGTTTCTGTTTTAACCTTTATCAAGCAACATTGGGCAATAATCCTATTTGAGGAAGCCCTCTTCTTCACGACACTTCTTGCATGGGCCTATATCCATGCATTCGCACCAGATGTGCATGGCCTTGAAAAATACATGGACTACGGATTTATCAATTCAATCCTACGTTCTGACTACTTCCCACCAAAGGATATGTGGTTTGCCCCTCACGTTATTAACTACTACTACTTTGGACATTTGATGACTGCCCTTCTGACCAAAATCTCCTTTATTCCCTCCAATATTACTTTTAACTTGATGCTTTCAACAATTTTTGCCTTATGCTTTACGCAAACTTTTTCAATAGGCGCCAATTTATTTGTACTCATGAAACAACATACCATGCCAGGAAGAATTAAAAGAGTTATTGCTGGCATTATGACAGCAGGAGTGGTCGCTCTCGGAGGAAATCTTCATATTCTGTATGCTTTTTTTAAGCCTTATCAAACAGATAATCCCCAGCCTTTTTGGACTTTACCATTTTTCCCGTTGGACTTTCCTAATGGGTATTGGTATCCCAATGCGACGCGTTATATTTTCAACACGATCCATGAATTTCCTATTTATTCCTGGGTTGTCGCAGATCTGCATGGGCATGTCCTTGATATCCCTCTCGTGCTTTTTATTATCGCGCTCCTGCTTGCGCTCTTCCATCAGGAACACCAAACAGAAGCAACCATCCAGGTCAAAAAGAAAAGCTATCTTACCTACTTTAGCGTGCACCCACTCTGGTCGATCGGTATTGGATTAACACTAGCTCTGATGTATATGACCAATGCCTGGGACGGAGCGATTTACCTTCTTCTGACTATTCTTGTCTTATTTAGTCTCTATAATGCTCTTCCCAAACATAAGATCCATACCTTTATTCTTTCCTTCGCGTTAGTTTTTCTTAGCTTTATTCTTTTTGCCCTCCCGTACAACAGTTACTTTACCCCATCTGCGGTATCTGGTATTGGTGTCCTTTGTGCACCCCAAGCACTTATCGATATGGGCAAATTTGGCCCGTTTTTGTTTGAAAAAGATCACTGCCAACATTCCTATTGGTGGGAACTGCTGACACTCTATGGATTCTTCTATTTCTTTATTATTTGTTTCCTGGTCTTTGCTGTACGAGCAAAGAAACTGCTGGAGACTGATCTCTTTGTTTTATTGCTCATCACTCTTGGAACGATCCTTATTATTATCCCTGAATTCGTCTATCTCAAGGACATTTACCCTGCACATTATCGAGCCAATACCATGTTTAAGCTTGTCTTCCAGGCATTTATGATATTGGGGATTAGCAGCATGTATATTCTGTTCCGACTAGGTGATAGAAAACCCCCTGCGATCCGTGCAATTTTCCGTTATCCGTTTCTTTTCGTCAGCGTTGTGCTGCTTGTTGCTGTGATGCAATATCCCAAGATCGCTATCAATTCATACTATGGCGATCTGAAAGACTATAAGGGCCTTGATGGAACTGTGTATCTCAAGACGCTTTATCCAACAGACTATGATGCCATTCTGTGGATGAACAAAAATATCAAAGGACAGCCCGTCATCCTTGAGGCACAAGGGGATTCGTACACAGACTTCGCCCGTGTATCAGCCAATACTGGTCTCCCAACGGTTCTTGGTTGGACAGTACACGAATGGCTCTGGCGCGGTTCCTACGACGTCCCAGCACCGAGAATCGATGAGATTAAGACGATGTACGAGACACAGGATCTAGCCAAGACGAAAGAGCTTTTGGATAAATATAACGTCGAGTATGTCTTTATCGGATCAATGGAATATCAAAAGCATCCAGAACTAGTTGAGTCAAAGTTTGATCAACTGGGAGATATGGTATTTGAGAAGGGGACGACGAAGATCTACCGCATTTACAAATAGTCTTGTCTTTGGTAAAATCCTTTTTATGAGAAGAGGCGCTGAAGGAGAAAAACCACACAAACGTATACGAAAAATTGTACCCCCCTTAGCTTTTGCTACGGTAGTTAGTTTGGCTGGATGTGCAAATAATGGAGAAGCGGTCCCGATCCAATCATACCCCAGTTTACGACTGACAGACAAAATAAATGGAACATACGATTTCTCATTAGAACAACGTGATGAATATCGCATCGCCATAGTAGGGCATGATAGGGATGGAATAGATCTTCAAGAGCTTGAAGTAGCAGCTGGTACATTAGGACAACTTGATTGTGAAATTGACCCTAACAGACCAGCTGAAGAGAGACGCGATGATCGACCAAATCCTGCAGAAGTAACAGTGTTTTCCCTTAATGGAGATTGTGTTACAAGAGCAGTGGATGCATTAGAGGAGATAGAACCACCTTTACCTACTGCATAATTAAGGCAGTTTAAATTATAACTCTACCGACCTTGTCGGTGTCGGTATCTTTGTTGGCTTGGGGGTTGGGGTTACAATCCCATACTCACCAACCATACAGGTCTTCCCCTTGAGGTAACATCCGACAAACTGTTGGATCTCAGTATAATCATCTGGTCCATTCCGTGGAGCCAGTACCCACTGATTGCCATACAGTGGACTGATGGGAGGATTCATAAGAAGACCGAGACGATCATCTGACGCATCTCCCATATCAATAACGGCACTCGTAATCTTTGCTCCTTCAAGTTTTTGGGCAAGTCTGATAAAGTCATCCAGCTCATCTTGTTTGATATCCATCTCAACACTATCCTTAAAGACTCCAAACAAGCTTGAAGCTTTCATCGGATTAAGAATTGTCCCCACTGAAAAGAGCTTATCTTTAAATGCATTAATGACCTTTTCTTGCCGCTTGGAACGGGCAAAGTCTGAGCCTTCCTTGCCAAGAGCATGTCGTGACCTGACAAATTTAAGAGCGGTCTCTCCATCCATGTGTGTTGGTCCTTTATCAAAATGCAGATGTTCATAACGGCAAGGGAAAGCATCCATAATGGTCATCGTTGCACTTTCTGAAGCGAGTTCTGCCGAGAGACTGGCAATTTCGGCTTCTGTATGTCCACAACTTGCAGCTTCTTTGCCAGCGACTGGATATTCATAATCATCAAAGGTTCGCGTGACATCGATATCCAGTCCATCTACCATATCAATTGCTTTGACAAAGCCATTGAAATCAATCTTGATAGCATAATCAATCGGTTGTCCAAGAACCTCGCTAATCTTCTTCTTATTTGTTGCTAGACCACTCCCTGGATCGTTTTCGTCAGCCAGGGTATAGATATGATTCACTTTTGACTGAGTATCGGGTATCCACAGATCTCGTGGCAAAGACACCATTCGTACATTTTTCTTCTCAGGATCTATTTGGGCAAAGATGATCGTATCAGTCAGATTGGGGCCATCATGTTTTTCTCCACCAACTCCCAAGATAAGCAAATTTACTTTTTTTTCTGGCGTTTTTTTGAGGGCAATTTCTTTCTTGGCAACGGTATCCCAGAGGAATGGGAGAGCTTGAAATACTTTCAAAAGACCAAAGCCGAGGATGACCACGATAAATAACGCAAGTAAGATCTTTACGCGTTTACGGACTCCCTGTCCCTGCCGTCTTCTTCTGCTTGCATGTAACATATTATCCATATATTTATGTCATCCTGGTAAGCAAAGCGCATCCAGGATCTGTCATACAAAATAGAGCATTTTTTTTCTATAGATTCTGGACAAGCCAGAATGACGTTTAGACTCTATGCATTTCCGACAATCCCGACAAACTTCTTTGCGTCAAGACTTGCCCCTCCAACCAGTACCCCGTCAATAACAGATACATTGGTGAAACTATTGACGTTATCAGCAGTAACACTTCCTCCATAAAGAACGGCTTTCACCTGTGGATTTTTCTGCTTTATGACCACAGCAACTTCCTCTGCATCTTCTGGCGTGTCTGGATTTCCTGTCCCAATTGCGGCAATAGGTTCATAAGCAACAACAGTTACCCCTGATGGAATCTTGGTTTCTTTACCCTGCACACAAAAGATTGGGGTAAGATCCTGTGATAATGCCATTTTTACCTTTTCCTCAAGCATTTCATCGGTCTCTGAGAAATACTTACGTCTTTCCGAATGCCCAACAATTGCATACTCTGCAAATTCTTTTACTTGAGTAGCATTTATCTGACCAGTATAAGAGCCACTAGGAAAAGATGAGACATCCTGTGCACCGAGTTTTATTTCAGCAATATATTCAAGCAGATAATCTTTGATAAAAGGAAGTAGATGATAGGGAGGACAAACAATAACTTCTTTTCCCTGAGGAACTTGAAAATCTCTTTTGACAAACTGCTGCAACCATTCCCGCGCTTCGAGACGAGTTTTGTTTGACTTCCAGTTGGCGACAATAAAAAGCTTCTTCATTATGTTACAATCTATACTACTAAGAGAGCGAGGGGTGACAGAAGTAAAAGGGATCCCGACGGCGCGCAGTGAATAATCATGAGCGAGCACTGACGGGAATGAAACTTCTGGCAGGACCCCGAACCGTTAATATTTGTCCATTATACTCTATGACAAGTGGCCTACTCAAGGATCTAAATCCAGAACAACAACAAGCAGTACTTGCAACAAATGGCCCAACAATTATCCTGGCCGGCGCAGGATCTGGAAAAACACGTGTCTTAACCTACAAAGTCCTCTATCTCATGCTTGAGAAAAACATCCCGGCAGAGTCAATCCTCATGGTTACCTTTACCAACAAAGCTGCCAAAGAAATGAAAGAGAGAATCTTGCATGCACTGGCAGAACAAAGACAAACAGCAGCGATCCCAACCGTCGCAACCTTTCATTCGCTCTGTGCCAAAATACTCAGAATTGAAGGTAAGCATTTAGGCTTCTCGCAACAGTTCACGATTTATGATTCACAGGATCAAATTGACGCAATCAAAGAAGCAATGAAGCAACTTGATCTCTCGGTCAAAGACTTTAAACCTCATTCCATTCATGCCACAATTTCTGAGGCAAAAAACGAGCTTTTGACCCCCGAAGAGTACGTTTCCTTTGCCAGGGGGACCTTCCAACAAGCCGTCGCCAAGGTATATCCTCTTTACCAAAAGATTCTTAAAGCAAACGACGCGCTTGATTTTGATGACCTTATTTCCTATACCATCAGACTTTTTCGGGAGAACGACCAGATTCGTGAGAAATATCGAAATAGATTTGAGTACATTCTTATCGATGAATATCAAGATACTAACCGTGCACAGTACACACTTACCCGCCTCTTGGTTAACCCAGAAGGCCCACAAAACGTCTGTGTCGTTGGTGACTTCTCCCAGAGCATCTACAGCTGGCGTGGAGCAGATTATCACAATCTCCTGCGCTTCAAAGATGATTTCCCGGGAGCCAAGACCTTTTCCTTGTCTCAAAACTACCGCTCCACTCAAAAAATCCTTGATGCAGCCTCAACCGTTATTGCAAAAAATAAATCGCATCCTGTACTTAAACTCTGGACAGAGAATCCAGACGGGGAAGAGATAGAGATTTATGAAGCGATGAATGAGCAAGATGAGGCTGACTTTATCATCCGTACGGTTGCCAATCTTGGCCTCAAAAACTTGAGTAAAGTAGCCGTCCTCTACCGAACCAATGCCCAGTCCCGTGTCATGGAAGAAGCACTCCTCCACCATGCACTCCCGTATGTGCTGATCGGGGGGACACGGTTTTATGAACGAAAAGAAATAAAGGATGTCCTGTGTTATCTAAGGCTTATCAATAATCCAAGTGAGTCAATTGCCTACAAACGTGCAGAAAAATTGGGGAAGGGGAGATTGGCAAAGTTCTTGGCCTATCAATCCTCTGTCATTCTGGTAAGTGAGGAACGAACGCATCCAGAATCTACTCAACAAAAAGATGCTGGACAAGCCAGCATGACGACGATTGACCTACTGGATGGCGTCGTCCGAGCAACAGGGTACCTTGAGCTGTACGACGACAAAATAGAAGAAGACCGGCAACGGTTAGAAAACATTAAAGAACTTCGCTCTGTAGC
>ERZ1292645.365-Hain-H14-02um-R2-365-length-16881-cov-6_pt1 | contig 16881 bp, 16 predicted proteins | sample MGYA00564401_ERZ1292645 | MGnify/ENA primary metagenome ERZ1292645 (study PRJEB36523, sample SAMEA6512644) | groundwater metagenome | collected 2019-01-09 | study: AquaDiva: Metagenomics assemblies of 32 groundwater samples | reverse complement strand
CGATATCGGGACTTTTCCCGACCGGTTCTACAATCAAACCCTTGATAGCCTCGGCTGCCTTGGAGGAAAAAATAATTTCTCCATTAAAGAAAATTTACAGTCCGGGCTATATTGAATTTCCCAATAAATATAATCCGGAGATAACTTATAAATTTTTAGACCAAGCTCCTCCGGATTGGTATGATATGAGGGGAGCGATCGCTGTTTCTTCCAACGTTTATTTTTACACTATTGGCGGAGGATTTGGAAAACAGGACGGGTTGGGTCCGACAAAAATTAAAAAATATTTAGAGTTTTTCGGCTGGGGAAAAGAAACCGGCATTGATCTTCCCGGCGAAGTTAAGGGACTAGTACCTTCGCCGGAATGGAAAAAAACAGTGAAAAAAGAAGGCTGGTGGGATGGGGATACTTATAATATGTCCATCGGCCAAGGTAATGTTTTAACCACTCCTCTGCAAGTGGCTTCGGCTTTTGTTGCCATAGCTAATGGCGGCAAGATTTTCCAGCCGGAGGTTGTCCAAAAAATTATTGGAGGAGAAGAAACCCAACCGAAAATAATCAGGGAAAATTTTATTGATCCGGAAAACCTGCAAGTTGTCAGAGAAGGAATGAGACAAGCGGTAACTGCCGGGTCGGCGGTTATTCTAAGTGATTTGCCGGTAAAAGCGGCGGCAAAAACAGGAACCGCTGAAACCGGCAAAGAAAATATTTATGATAAATGGGTAACGGTTTTTGCCCCCTATGACGATCCCCGGATAGTTTTAACTATAATGATAAAAGATGTCCCTGGTTTTCAAACAGCTGTTCTGCCAGTTGCTGAAGAAGTTTTAAAATGGTATTTTAGTAAATAACTTTATGCGCATTACTTTTGTTTATCCTGATTTAGCCACTGACGAGCCTACTTATACTGGCTATTTTCACCAAGGAATCGCTTCCTTGTCAGCTATTTTAAAAAAGGCCGGCCAACAAACCAGCCTTATTCAATTTACCAAAGAAATTACAGAAGGGGAGTTTCAGGAAAAAATTAAAGCTTTAAACCCCGATTTAATTGGTTTTTCTTCTACGGCTCACGTTTTTCCTTTTGTCAGAAAATATGCCGCAGCAGTAAAAAAAATAAAAAATATTCCGATAGTTTGCGGCGGAGTTCATCCGACCATTTGTCCGGAAGAGGTTATTGCCGACGAAAATATTGATATTATCTGCCGAGGAGAAGGGGACTTGGCTATGGTTGAGCTTTGTTTAAGAATGGAAAATGGCCAGCCGATTGAAAATATTAAAAATCTTTGGGTTAAAAAAGAAGGTAATATTTTTGAAAATGAATTAAGGCCGCTTATTGCTGATATTGACGAACTGCCCTTCCCTGACAGAGATATTTTTAATTATGCCGGCCTAAATTTGGAGAAGATGGGAACAGGCACTTTTATGTTTTCCCGAGGCTGCCCTTATCAGTGCGCTTTTTGTTGCGAATCTAATTTAAGAAAATTATATCCGACCTCTCAAAATTATCATCGGACTCGTTCTCCTCAATTAGTTGTGGCCGAGATTAAAGAAGTGACTAAAAAGTATCCCCTTATTAAGTTTATTCATTTTTCCGATGACTTGCTTTTTGCCAGGTTGGATTGGCTGAAAGAATTTGTTCCTCTTTACAAAAAAGAAGTCGGACTGCCTTTTTCAAGCGATATGAGAGTTAATTTGATGACCGAAGAAGCTTTGTCTCTGCTTAAAGAGGCTGGAGCCCATCTTTTAAGAGCCGGAGTTGAATCCGGGAATGATCGGATTTTGAAAGAAGTTTTGGGCAAGGGAATTACGGTTGAACAAATTAAAAAAGCTTTTAAAGCTGCTAAAGAAAAAAATATTAAAATTCAGGCTTATAATATGATCGGCTTGCCCGGCGAAGGGCCGAAAGAAATTTTAGAAACTATTAAATTAAACGCTGAAATTAAGGCTGATTTGTCGGTAGTTTCTATTTTTTATCCTTATAAGGGCACGCGTCTTTACGATATTTGCATAGAGAAGAGATATTTTAAAGAAGAAAGCAAAATTCCTCCTAAGAATTATTATTCTTACTCGGTTTTATCTCTGCCGACAATTAAAAAAGAGCAGATCAGTTTTTTCTTTCATTATTTTCATTTTCTTAAAAAGATTTATGGATTCTTGTTTCAATTGCCATTTCCTCGGTTTTTTATATTTTTAGCTGACAGATTTTTTAGTTTCAAATATGTTCCCGAATTAATGAGCGCAATTTTAAATCCCATTGCTAAAGCAAAGAAAAAAGCTAGGCAAAAAAGCCTTGAATAAAATCCTTGTCAATAGATACTGGTAATATATAATAACAGCAGTAGTAATATCATTGCTATAGCGTAGTTATTAATACTCGTTTTTATAAATAAAAACTCGTATGAGTAAATATAAATATTATTTTAGAAAGCCGAGATCGGAAATTGTTGGCGATATTTTAAAGACTACTTTAATTTCCGGAGTCGTTGCTATCGCAGCCACTTCGCCATATTTTATCGTTAATGCTTTAAAGGCCTATAAGCATCTTCAGAAATATCCAAAAAATAAAATTTCAGATATTTTTTCTAGATTGAAAAGGCAGGGGTTGATAGAAACTGAACAAAGAGGAGGTCAAATTCATATTAAGCTTAGTCCAGAGGGAAGAAAGAAGGCTGGAATATATCAGATTAATAGTTTATTAATTAAGAGACCTAAAAAATGGGATAGTAAATGGCGAATTGTTATTTTTGATATAGCTGAATTAAAGAAAACTCATCGCGAGGCTTTTCGCGGTAAATTAAAAGAACTGGGATTTCAAGTTCTTCAAAAAAGTGTTTGGGTCCACCCATTTAATTGTGAAGACGAAGTATGTCTTTTGAGAGATTTTTTCGGCCTAGACAAAAAAGATGTTCAATTAATTATCGCCGAAAAAATAGAAGATTCAGAAGAATTAAAAAAGATTTTTGATCTTTGATTCAAATATTTAGATGTTTAGGAATAGTATTATCATAGCTATCGCTTTCTTAATACTATTGTTGAATAGTTTGAGTAAATAAGAAAGCTCCAGTTAAGATCCTTGTCAAGAGAATAAAAGCAAGGTAAAATTAAAGCATGGCAACAGGCGACGAGTTAAGAAAAATTAGATTAGAAAAATTAAAGGCTATTGAAAAGACCGGGGTTTTGGCGTATCCGGAAAAAACAAAAAGAACTCACACAATCAGCGAGACATTGGAGGATTTTGCTAAATTAATTAAGGAAGAGAAAGAAATTATTTTAGCCGGCAGAATCAAGTCTCAAAGAGGCCATGGCGGCGTTACTTTTTTAGATATTGAAGATGGTTCCGGAAAAATTCAAGGACTAATTAAAAAAGATAGAGTAGGGGAACAGTCTTATCAATTTTTTCTAGATAATTTTGACATCGGCGATTTTGTTGAGCTAAGGGGAATTTTATTCACGACAAAATCAGGCGAGAAAACTCTTGAAGCCGCCGATTACAAAATATTAGCTAAGTCGCTTTTGCCTTTGCCGGAAAAATGGCACGGCTTACAAGATGTTGAAGAAAGGTTTAGAAAAAGATATTTGGATTTAATAATGAATCCGGAAATAAGAGAGAAATTCAAACTGCGATCTAAAATTGTAAAAGAAGTTAGGGAATTTTTGGAGGAAAATGGATTTTTAGAAGTAGAAACGCCTATTTTACAACCGCTTTACGGCGGCGCCACGGCTCGGCCGTTTAAAACTCATCTTAATGCTTTGGATGTTGATTTGTATTTAAGAATTTCGCCCGAATTATATTTAAAGCGCCTTTTAGTCGGGGGCTTTGAAAAAGTTTATGAAATTGGCAAGTGTTTTCGGAACGAGGGTTTGGATAGACAGCATAATCCAGACTTTACGATGTTGGAATTTTATTGGGCTTACGCCGATTACAAAGATTTGATGATTTTTGCCGAAGAACTTTTTTCAATTTTATTAAAAAAGATTTTTAAGTCCACGAAAATAAATTATCAAGGCAAAGAAATAGATTTCAAAACTCCCTGGCCGAGGGTTGAATATAATGTTTTATTCAAAAAATATACCAAAATAGATTTGGATGAAATAAACACAGAGGCTTTAAGGGAAAAAGCCAAAGAAATGTTGGGAATTGTTGTTAAGGGAGAGAAGGCGGAAATTGCTGATGAAATATATAAGAAATTCTGCCGGCCGAAAATTTGGCAGCCAACATTTATAATCAATCATCCTTTGGGATCGGCGCCTTTGGCTAAACAATTGGAAAGAACTCCGGAAAAGTTAGCCCGTTTCCAAATGGTGGTGGCCGAGGGGATTGAACTGGTTAACGCTTTTTCTGAACTGAATAATCCAATAGAGCAAAGAAAAAGATTTGAGGGGCAGGAGAAAATATTAAAAGCAGGCTTTGATGAAGCCCAGCGATTAGACGAGGATTTTATTGAGGTTTTGGAATATGGTATGCCTCCAACAGCCGGTTTTGGCATGGGCATAGATAGGCTCGTCGCTTTACTGACCGATTCTCACTCTTTACGAGAAGTAATTCTTTTCCCCACCATGCGACCAAAAACTTGACATTTTATTGAAAAAGTGTAAAATCTAAACCAATAAGCTCGTTTTAGTTCGTTTTAAAAATAATAAGGGCAATCGCCCTTTAAAATATAAGATAAAGCAGAGAAGAACAGCCAATAAGGAGGAAAATTGGCAACGATTTTAGAGTTAGAACGAGAAGAGTTAATAAGAGTCTTCCGAGAAAATTACCCAGAGAAAACGCTTGAAGAGATAGCCCAAGACTTAGGGATTAAGCGGAGCACGCTTTATTGGAGGATGCGAAAAGCTGGCATTCGACTTGGGCGAGCGGTAGTGGCGTACGGAGAAAGGATAGAAGTCGGCAAAAATTAATTAAGGAGGACAAAGTGGCTATCGGGAGTTCTTTAGTTCCCGCGCTTTCAGCCGTTTTACTTCAATTATTGCAAAGCGAAATTGCGTCAGAGCAGTTGCCAATTTTGATTTTCAGCGAGTGTGTTGAGGATCGGGATTGGCTCAATAAGTTTAAGTGGTGGGATGAGTCAAATAAAAGAGAGGCGATGGCGATTTCGCAGACCATCATCGGACTGAATGTGTTAGGTCTCCCTCGTCAAATTGAGTTTGAACTTCAGAAGTTGTCAGGGGTATTCTTCCGGGATTGTATGGTCCATTTTAATGTGGCCGTCACCGAGATGGAAAAGTGTGGCGAAATTGTTGGGTTAAAGAGCTGGGAGAAGGAATTTATTTGGATTGCGCCACAGGATTATCCTTTAGCGTTACCCGCCGAAGCGATTCGACGGATGCAAATAATTTCGGAACTTTTCCAGCAAGGAGTTCCAGTTGGAGTCCCTTGGATTGTGGTCAAAAAAATGTACCAACCCCCATGCGCTAATTTGATAGCGAAAATGGGTAATTGGTTTTTGATCCATAACTGGCCGGAGCATATGATAAAAACAAGTTTCGGAAAGTTAAAACTAAACTAAGACATTTATTGTCGGCCTATTGAGAGTCTTTAATGATCTCTCGGTAGGCTTTTTTATTTTGACGGAAGTAATAATTTCGGGTATTATGAAATTATGTTAGACATAAAGTTTATTAGACAAAATCCGGAAAAGGTGAAGGAGGCTTGCCGGAAAAAGCAGGTTAATGTTGATATTGACCGGCTTTTGGAAGTGGACAAAAAAAGGCGGGAATTATTGCAAGCGATTGAAGATATGAGCGCTAAGAAAAACCGGGCCAGCGAAGAAATCAAAAACGCCAGTTCCGAAGAAAAAGCTAAAATTATTTTAGAGATGCAGGAGTTGGATCAGAATAATGACCGGCTGGATAAAAATATAAAGGAAGCAGAGGAAGAATTTAATAAATTAATGCTTCAAATTCCTAATTTGCCGTTTGACGAAGTCCCAACCGGCAAAGACGACAGGGAGAATGTTGTTTTAAGAGAATGGGGCAAGAAACCTAAATTTGACTTTAAAATTAAGGACTATATGGATGTTGCTCAAGAACTTGACCTAATCGATACGGAAAGAGCGGGTAAAACTTCGGGCAGTCGGTTCGGATATCTGAAAAGGGAAGCTGTTTTATTGGAGTTCGCTATAATAAATTTAGTTTTTAACAAGCTTGGCAAGGAAAAATTTATTCCGATCATTCCTCCGGTAATGTTAAAACCGGAAATGGCCAGAGGTATGGGGTACTTAGAGCAGACAGACGAACAAGAGGCGTATTATCTTCAAAAAGATGATTTGTATCTAACCGGGACTTCCGAGCAATCATTGGGAGCGATGCATGCCGATGAAATTTTTGATATTAAAGATTTGCCGAAACGATATGCCGGTTTTTCCACTTGTTTCAGAAGAGAAGCCGGAGCTTATGGAAAAGACACTAAGGGGATTCTCCGGGTTCACCAGTTCGATAAGATAGAAATGTTTATTTATTGCAAACCGGAAGATTCCAAAAAAGAACACCAATTTCTTTTGCGGATGGAAGAGGAATTAATGCAATCTTTAAAAATTCCTTACAGGGTTCTTCAAATTTGCACCGGAGATCTGGGCCGGCCGGCGGCTAATAAATATGACATTGAGGCCTGGATTCCAAGCCAAAATCAATATAGAGAAACTCATTCAACTTCAAACTGCACTGATTTTCAGGCCAGAAGGCTGAATATCCGATATCGCGATAAAGAGGGAATACATTTTACCCATACCTTGAATGGAACCGCTTTTGCTATAGGCAGAATTTTAATAAGTATTATTGAAAATTACCAGCAAAAGGACGGCTCGATAAAAGTACCGGATGTTTTGCAAAAATACTGCGGTTTCAAAAAAATTTCTTTAAGATGAACTCAATTTTAATTCTTCATGGCTGGGGAAGTTGCGCTGCGAGATGGCAAAAAGTCAAAGAATTATTGGAAAATAGGGGACTAAAGGTTTTTGTTCCCGATTTGCCGGGATTTGGCCAAGAGCCGCCGCCAGCTACAGCTTGGAATATTGATAATTACGTTGAATGGGTCAAAAATTACTGCGGAAAAAATAATCTTTCGCAAATTTTTATATTGGGTCATTCTTTCGGAGGAAGCGTGGCCGCTAAATATGCCCTGCGTTATCCGGAAAATGTAGAAAAATTATTTTTAGCGTCCAGCGCCGGAATTAGAAAAAAAACCGCAAAAAAAGAGTTTTTTAAAAAGATCTCTCCCTTGTTCCGTAGTTTTTATTTATTAAAAATAATTTTTTACCGGTTTTTTGTAAAAAGCGATTATCAATATACTTCAGGGGTAATGAGAGAGACTTATTTGAACGTTATAAATGAAGATATTTCAAGATTATTTTCTCAAATTAAAATTCCTACAGTAATTATTTGGGGGGAGAAAGATGATATTACTCCGATAGCAGATGCTTATTTTATAAATAGAGAAATTAAAGATTCTAAACTTGAAATTTTACCCGGTATCGGTCATAGGATTCGCAAAGAAGCTCCGGAAATTTTAGTTGAGAAAATATTAGCTTTTATTAAATAATGGAAATTAATTTTATCGATAAAAATAAAAAAGAAGAGTGGAACGAATTTTTGATAAAAAATAAGGGCAGTTTTCTTCAGTCGTTCGAATGGGGAGAACTTCAAAAAAAAGTAGAGCGGCTAGAGATAAGCAAGGCCGGTAAAAAATTATTGCAAGCTCAGATTATAAAAGAAAAAGTTCCTTTTTTCTCTTATTTTTATATTCCTTATGGTCCGGTTTACAACCAAGATATTTCCCTAGAAGAAAAAAGAGAATCTTTTATTGCTTTAACTGAAAATATTGCCAAAAAAGAAAAAGCCGTATTTTTAAGGCTAGAGCCGTCTGTTTTTTTGCCGGAAACAGATATTTTTAATTCTAAAACTGCTTTAAGAAGAATCCAACCGAAAAAAACTCTGATTTTAAATTTAGAAAAACCGGAAGAGGAAATACTGGAAAGTATACATAAAAAAACCAAATATAATATAAAGCTAGCCGAAAGAAAGGGAGTAAAAATCAGAGTCTTGGACGATTATTCAAATATTTTTTTTAATTTACTGAAGAAAACAAAAGAAAGGCAGAATTTTATTTCTTATTCAGAAGAACATTATAAAGAGCTTTTTAAAATAAAGAGCAAAGATTTTAAGGTAAAAATGTTTTTGGTCGAATACCAAAATAAGGTTATTGTTGCCAGTATTGTTGTTTTTTTCGGGGACAGGGTCACTTCTCTTCATACCGGTTCAGGCCATGAATATAGGGCGCTGAAAGGGCCGGACTTGTTGCGCTGGGAAGTGATTGCTTATGGCAAGAAATTAGGCTATAAAGTATATGATTTCTGGGGAATTGACGATGAGAAATTTCCCGGCGTATCTAATTTTAAAAGGGGATTTGGCGGTCAGGAAATAGAGTATCCTCTTGGAGTTGATATAATATTTAATAATGCTCAATATCAAATTTATAAAGCAATGAGAAAAATTAAACATGGCTTCTAATATTATTTCCATTATTTCATTTTTAATTTTCCTGAAACTTTTATTTTTTTGGCTTTGGCTTTGGCAGCTGAAAGAATACCGTTTAGACAGATTTCTGTCCCATTTTAAAGGAGGCCAGGCGATAAGAAAAATTCTTTCAAGCCTTTGGTGGTTGAAGTATCCAAAATTCACTAAAAAAATAATTATTATAGCTTTTACTAGCTTGCTTTTAGCGATTTTATTATTAATTAAGGGATATTATCTGGCTATTTTTTTATTGATTATTTTAGTTCCTTTATTTTTTCAGATGCCGACCGTTATCTGGCGGAAAATAATTTTTAAAAAGGCTAGATTGAAAAGAGAAGGATTCAAAGATTTGGTTGTTATCGGCATTACCGGTTCTTACGGTAAAAGTTCTACTAAAGAATTTTTATACGCCATACTTTCCGAGAAATACGGTCAAGAAAGAGTTTTAAAAACCGAAGGAAATATTAATACGGAAATCGGAGTAGCCAGTACGGTACTTAAAAAATTAAATGAAAATCATAAATTTTTTATCTGCGAAATGGCCGCATATAAAAGAGGAGAGATTAAAACCGCTTGCAATATTGTTAAACCTAAGATAGGTATTTTAACCGGAATAAACGAACAACACTTGGAACTATTCGGCTCGCAAGAAAATATCATCAAAGGAAAGTATGAGTTGATTGAGAGTTTGCCTCAAGATGGCATCGCATTCTTTAATGCCAAAAATAAATATTGCATAGAGTTATATCAGGAAACCCTTCGACGTGGCTCAGGGCGAGCCGTTTTATACGGCTCGGAGGCAAAATTTTTTGAAGAAGAAAATCTTTTAGGTGCTCTTGCCGTAGCAGAATTATTGGGCTTAGCATCTGTAGATGTCAAACATCTACAGATCGGGATGGAACCAAAAAAAGGTATAAATGGGCTGAATATAATTGATAGCACTTATTCGGCTAATCCTACTGGTGTAATAGCTCATTTAGATTATCTGAAAACCTTGCCAGGGAAGAAAGTTTTAGTAATGCCTTGCTTGATTGAATTGGGCGAAGCGTCAAAAGAGGTTCATCAGAGAATCGGGGCGAAGATTGCCGAAGTTTGCGATTTAGCGATTATTACTACGAAAGACAGATTTAGGGAAATTCATGAAACCGCAGGCGAAAAAGCTATATTTTTAGAGAGTCCCCAAGAGATTTTTGAAAAAATAAAAAGCGCTACGCAAGCGGGAGACGTAGTGTTGTTGGAAAGCCGAGTGCCAAAAGAACTAATTAGATTATTAAATGATTAAGCCGATTTCAATATCTTTGTCGCCGAATACGGAGAGGGACGATATTTGGTTGGCTTTTAAATTGATCTTTCAGCCCTGGCGTTGGAGAAAAGGATCTGTTGAAGTCAGACTTCAACAAGAGTTTAAAGGATTCTCATTTAACAGCGGGAGATCAAGTCTCATGGCAATTTTGAGTTCGCTTGGGCTGGAAAAGGGGAGTGAAATATTGTTACAAGCCTTCACCTGCAACGCAGTGCCGAACCCGGTTTTATGGAGTGGGTTAAAATCGGTTTTTGTGGATGTAAACGAGCAAACCTTCAATATAGATGTGAAAGATTTGGAAAAAAAGATTACATTGAAAAGCAAAGCAGTCATTGTCCAGCATACTTTTGGGTTAGCGGCAGAGATGGATGAAATTATAAAAATTTGCCAAGAGCATAATTTAATTTTGATTGAGGATTGCGCTCATGCGTTGGGTGCCACATATAAAGGCAGAAAAGTTGGTACATTTGGTAAAGCAGCTTTTTTCAGTTTTTCTAGAGATAAAGTTATTTCTTCGGTTTATGGAGGAATGGTTATCACGAACGATCCTTCAATCGCCGAAAAAATTCGGCAATTTCAGGACAAGTGCGGTTACCCGCCTTGCCTATGGATTTTGCAGCAGTTATTGCACCCGGTTTTAATGAATTGGCTGATTTTGCCGACTTATAAAATATTTGGGAAATATTTATTGGTTTTATTTCAAAAGCTTCATATTTTGTCTAAAGCTGTCCACTGGAAAGAAAAAAGAGGTTTGACGCCCGGTTATTTTCCCAAGAGAATGCCAAACGCTTTAGCGATTTTAGCTTTAAATCAGTTTAAGAAACTAGAGAGGTTTAATCAACACCGCAGAGAGATCGCTAAATTTTACGCTGAAAATTTAGGTGGCCAATTAGATGAGGGAAATATTTATCTAAGATTTACTATAAAACATCCGAAGGCGCACGAAATTATCAAACAAGCATGGCAAGGAAATATCTTAATAGGGGATTGGTATACCAGTCCGATTGCGCCTTATGACACAAAACTTGATAAAATAGGATATAATTTAGGCAGTTGTCCCAAAGCCGAAAAACTTTCTAAAGAAACTTTGAATCTGCCAACGCACATAAATATTTCCCTCAAAGATGCGCAGAAAATAATTGATTTTTTAAAACAATGGAGATAAATAAAGAAGAATGGGAAGAGTTTTGGGTTGGACAAAAGGAAAAAACTTTTTTGCAGTCTTGGAATTGGGGAGAGTTTCAAAAAATGATGGGTGGAAAAATTTGGCGTTTAGATGGAGCGATGGCAGTAAAGGTGAAAGCTAAAAGGGGAACGTTTTTATTGATTCAGCATAATGTTGTAATTTCAGAAATTTTGTTAGACGAATTAAAGAAAATTGCTAGAGAAGAAAAATGCGATTTTATCAGAATAGTGCCACTCTTAATAAAGGATGAAGAAAATATAAAAATATTTAAAAAATTAGGATTTAGAGAGGCGCCGATACATGCCAATGCTTATGAAGCGACTTGGAAGTTGGATATTACGCCGTCAGAAGAAAATCTTTTGGGAAATATGAGGAAAACCACCCGTTATTTAATAAAGCAAGCTGAAAATAATCCTGATATTGAGATCGAGCGAAGCGAGAGGCTGAGCGAACTCGAAGCTTACCAGAAATTAAACAAAGAAGTGGGGAAAAGACAGAAATTTGTGCCGTTTTCCGATGAATATATAAAAAATGAGTTTGAAATTTTTGCAAAAAACGGACAGGCGATCTGGCTTTTTGGCAAGTATAAAGGCGAAGTAGCGGCTGGCGCTTTGTTAATTTTTTGGTCGGGGATTGGTTTCTACCATCAAGCGGCTTCTCTCCCAAAATACGCTAAACTTTCTATTCCTTATTTATTACAATGGGAAGCGATAAAAGAGGCAAAGAGAAGGGGATGCAAGTTGTATGATTTTTGGGGGTTTACCGATCCCGTAAAATATCCAAAGCACCCTTGGGCTGGCCCGACTTTATTTAAAATGGGTTTTGGCGGCAAGGCGTATGAATATATCAAAACTCAAGATTACCCTTTATCTAAGAAATATTGGCTGATAAATATCTTTGAAAAAATTCGTAAAGTAAAAAGGGGGTTATAGCGCCTTGAAACTCGGTTTCAAAAAGAAGAAACCGAGTTTCTATAGATAACTGTCTATCTTTATGTCCAAGAGTTTTCGTAAGCCATATAGAGTCAAAAGAAAAAGAAAATCTATTTTGAAAAATAGAGTTTTTTGGCGGGGGATTTTGGGTTTAGTTTTTGCCGGCGTTTCTTTTTATTTTTTTATCTTATCTCCCATCTTCCGAATAAAAGAGGTTAGCATATCCGGCAATCCGGTCTTTTATGAAAAAATCAAAAAAATGATGGACGGGAAAAATATTTTTTTAGTTGATTTTGAGGCGATAAGAAAGGAAACTTTAGGAAAGTTTCCTAAAATAGCTCAAATAAACTTGAAAAGAAGATTGCCTGATAAAATAATTGGCCAGATCGAAGAAAGGCAGCCAGTAGCTATTTTTAATCAAGGAGAGGAGTTTTTCTTTCTTGATAAAGAGGGAATAATTTTTGAGAATGTTTCCAACAAACTCGGTTTAATAGTTACTAAACCGAGTTTAATAGAATTTAAAATGATAGGGGAAAGAGTTTTGGAAGAAAATATTATGTCTTCTATTATAGAAATTGAATTAAAACTAAAAGATAATCTTGAAATTTCTATAAAAGAAGCCTCGGTGATTTCTGAAGACAGATTAAACATTAAAACTGTTGAAGGTTGGGAAGTTTATTTCAATCCCAAAAATGATTTGAGCTGGCAGCTGACAAAATTAAAAGCGGTTTTAGATAAAGAAATTCCAACAGAAAAAAGAAAAAACTTAGAATATATTGACTTGCGTTTCGGCAACTTAGCGCCCTACAAGTACCGCTAATCTATGCGATAAACGAAGATTGAGTGGCCGATGATGGCGACGGGGGTGTAATCTTTAAGCCAATTATAAGATTGGTTGCCTTGCAAAAAAGAGGCGGAAACTACCAGATAACTGCCGTTAGGCAGTTCTTCTTTTTTTCTATCGCCCCACCAGGGAGCGAATTTTTCTTTGAGATAATAGCTGGGGTCGGCGCCGCCGAAATAATCAAGATAAACTTTATCAATTTTATTTTTTTCTGTCCAATTTTGCAATCGTTTTAAATCTTGACCCCAATCCAGGTTAGAATCAACAACATAATTTTTGCCGTTGTTCGGACCGCCGGCTAATTCGTTGAAATAAGCGAGGAATGAAGGATATATAGATATAACGGATATTATTTGCCAAGCGATCAAGCCGGCTAAAATTAAAGGTTTAATTTTAACGGCGGCCGCGCTGACTAATATAATAGTAAACGGAAAAACCGGCAATAAATGTCTGATACCTATATTTAGATTTCCTTTAATGCTTACCAGCCAGTAAATAGCGATAAAAAGCAAAAAGGAAAATATCGTAAAAGATATTTTTCGTATTTTTGATAAGCCGTAAATGATGGCCAGTAGTCCTAAAACAAGAAAAGCTAATGGTTCTTTCACGGCGTAAACAATCGGAAAGTATTCTTTCCACGCCTGATTATTGATTTCTCCCATAAAGTAGGTAGTGTTTCCTCCTGCCACCCGCTGGAAAATCATGCTTAGTCCGCTGAAATACTGGGCGTACGGCCGCAGGACAGGAATTTCTGCCATAAAAATAATCGGTTTTTTAAAAATGTCAGCCGTATTTTGAATATAATTTTGAGTATCGGAAATTTGTTTTTCCATAGGATAATTCCAAGTGTGATACAGATATACCGGCCAGATTAAAAAGAAGCCGACGAATAAAGTAATTATAAATTTTAAACTATAAACCCAGAATTTTTTATTTTTAATTATCCAAATAACAAGTAGAATTCCAAAAAAGGGAATAAGGAGTATGGTGGAGAATTTTAAAAGTAGGGCCAAGCCGAGAGTTAACCCGGCGATAACGGCGTTTTTTAAAGTTGGAGCATTTAATGATTTTAAAAAATAGTAAGTAGCCAGAACAATTCCTAAAGCTGCTCCTACGTCGGTTGTCACCAATCGGCCATGGGCTAATAATGTGGGAGAAAAAGAAAATAAAAATAAAGCCAGCAGGCTAGCTTTATTGCCAAATAATTCCTTTGTCCATTTGAAGATAAAAAAGCCGAGGAAAATTGATAATAGAATCATCGGGATTCTGCCGGCAAAAATCATTTTATCAGCCGGATTGTTGTTGCGAAAAAGAAGTTCTTTGCCAAAATCCCATTGGCCGTTAATATCAGTTGTCCATGCTTTGCTGTCAGAAGGGAATTTTATGTCTTTAATAAAGAGGAGGGGAATAGCGGCTAAATCTTTGACAAGTGGCGGATGTTCGGGGTTGAGCCGCATATCTTTTTGCGTTAAATAAGAATACCCGGCAGGCAAATGAGCCAGTTCGTCCATAGTTAAAGAATCGCCAGATATACTAAAAATAGAAATAACAAAAACAAAAACCAAAAGAACGACAGCAATTATATTAGTAAGTTTATTGGTAAACATTATTATATCTTAACAAATCTTCAAATAAAACTAAAATGGCTTGACAAAATATTAGAAGGGTGTATACTATAAATAGTATTTCTGCAGAAAGGCCAGCTTACTGGCGGCTGCAGAATTTGTCAAAATTTGGTATGGAGGAGAAAAGATGAAGACTTTCTCGGTGTCGCGGAATAATCCCTATATTCGGTTTTTTGTCTGGTGTTGGGACATTTGGTTATACTCACGAGAGTCGAAAAAGATTAACTTCTGTGAGCTTTTCTGGGGAACCGTATTCTGGCCAGTGGGGGTGGTTCTTTTCCATTTCCTTCCTGTGTTCCAGATCATGGTCGCGGTAGTAGCGGTGTACGGCATTTCAGCGGGTATTTATTTCTTTTTCGTTTCCATACCGGGTATCCCTACCTGGATGTTCGCCGCTATATCAACGGCGGCTGTTGTGGTAATTGAAGCCGCTATTTTTGGGATAGTAAGCCTCATAACGAGGATGTTTTCCAAAAAGAAAGCGAAGACATCGGTGGTGCCCGTGGCACAGGTTAAGGCAACGAAGAAGGCGATAAGCCCGATAAGGGCTGCCATCGCTCAAATCAAGGCGAGAACCTGCCCCGTTTGGGAGATAAACGGGGAAACAAGGAAATAGTTCTGGCTATCAAGGGGGTGGGAGAAATTTTTTCTTCCACCCCAAATCCGACTCTAAAAGAGCGGGTTTTTTTGTTGGATTGTGTAATGTCAGACTTTACACATTATTGTCACTCTTGACAAGGGATTGCTAATTTAATAATATATTATTATAATGATAACGGAGAGGCAGGAAAAAATTTTAAATACCGTAGTTGAAGAATATATTAATTCGGCGGAACCGGTTAGCTCGCAGGCGCTTCAGAAAAAGCACAAGTTTGGATTGTCTCCGGCAATGTTAAGAATAGAAATGCAAAAATTAACCAAAGCCGGATTTTTAGTCCAGCCGCACACGTCGGCCGGAAGAGTGCCGACTGATAAAGGATACAGGTTTTTTGTAGATAACTTGCCCGAAGAAGAAAGCGCTGGTTTTGAAGATATTTTTCCAATTGAAAATATATTTAAGTTAACCAAGTTTATTTCCGAAACTACTTCAGATCTTGTTTTCCTGCGTTCTTTGCGAGAAAATATTTTCTGGAAAGAAGGCTGGGAAGAAATTTTAAAAGAACCGGAGTTTGAAAACAAAGATTTTATTTCAAACTTCACTGATTTTTTGAAAGACTTTGAAGAAGGCATTAACAATTTAGACGCAGATTCCGAAACCTGCCTGCCGGCAGGCAAGGTTAAAATCTATATCGGCAAGGAGAATCCGTTTTCAAAAATTCAGGATTTTAGTATAATAAGCAGCGGTATCTTCAGTATCTTGGGGCCGAAGAGAATGGATTATAATAAAAATATTAATTTACTTAAATCTGCAAAAAAATGGCAAAAGAAGAATCAAAAAAAATAGAGCCAGAAAAACCAATTTTAAATGAGCTTGAAGAATGTAAGAAGCAAAAGGACGAGTATTTGGCCGGCTGGCAAAGGGAGAGAGCAGACTTTCTAAATTATAAAAAAGAGGAGATGGAAAGAATGGGCGAATTATTAAAATATTTTGGAGAGGGAATGGTTTTAAAACTTCTGCCGATTCTGGATAATTTTGAGATAGCCGACAAGACTTTGCCCGAAGATTTAAGAAACAATGATAATGTAAAAGGATTGCTGCAGATAAAAAACCAAATTCTGGAATTTCTAAAAAGCCAAGGGGTAGAGGAAATAAAAACCGATGGCGAAAAATTTGACCCAAGCCTTATGGAAGCAGTAGAAAAAAAAGAGGGGGAACAAAAAGGTTATAAGATTAATAATAAAATTTTAAGAATTGCAAAAATAAAACTATGAGCAAGATATTGGGTATAGACCTCGGGACATCAATTTCAAAAATGGCGACAATTTTACAGGGCGAACCGAAGTGCGTTGAATCGCGCGAGGGTTCGGTTTTAATCCCTTCTTTTGTCGCTTTATCAAAAAGCGGAGAACGGCTCGTCGGCGATATTGCCAAAAGGCAGGCGGTAACTAATCCGAAAAATACGATTTTCGCAGCCAAGCGTTTTATCGGCCGCCGATTTCAGGATCCGGAGGTGCAGAAAGAATTAAAACGGCTGGCTTATGAAACTAAAGAAAGAAATGACGGCAGCGTGGAAATTAAAATGGGCGACAAATGGTACACTCCGATTGAAATTGCCTCGATGATTCTCCAAAAAATAAAAGCTGACGCCAAAGAGAAATTAGGCGAAGATATAACTAATGTAGTCATCACTTGCCCGGCTAACTTTGACGATTCTCAAAGAAAAGCCACTAAAACCGCCGGAGAAATCGCCGGGTTTAATGTTTTAAGAATTATTAACGAGCCAACGGCCGCGGCTTTGGCCTACGGTTTAGGCAGGAAAAATTCGGAAAAAGTAGTGGTTTATGATTTTGGCGGCGGCACTTTTGATGTTTCAGTT
>ERZ1292645.361-Hain-H14-02um-R2-361-length-16965-cov-8_pt1 | contig 16965 bp, 17 predicted proteins | sample MGYA00564401_ERZ1292645 | MGnify/ENA primary metagenome ERZ1292645 (study PRJEB36523, sample SAMEA6512644) | groundwater metagenome | collected 2019-01-09 | study: AquaDiva: Metagenomics assemblies of 32 groundwater samples | reverse complement strand
TGCCCGCCGGGAAGATGAAGCGCGATGAGTTTTTCGGGGAGGTCGAAACCTACCGCGGCGATCTCAGGATCGTCGTGCCGTTCGAGCTCGACGGCACGAACCTCCCGGCGCTTACGCTCACCGCGGTCTCGCAGGGGTGCGCCGACGTCGGCGTGTGCTACGTGCCCCAGGAGCAGAAGGCCGAGCTCCGGCTCGCCGCGCTCGCCGTAGGCGCGACGCAGAGCGATGCGCCGGCCCCGCTGTTCGGGCGCGCCGCCCCCGCGCCATCGGCCGACGATGCGCGCATCGCGACGTTGTTCGCAAGCGGCTTCTGGCTAGTGGTGGCGAGCTTCTTCGGGTTCGGGTTGCTGCTCTCGTTCACGCCGTGCGTGCTGCCGATGGTGCCGATCCTCTCGGGGGTTATCGTAGGAGCGGGCGCTCACTTCACCAAGATGCGCGGTTTCCTGCTCGCTCTAGCCTATGTACTCGGCATGGCAGTTACCTATGCCATCGCGGGGGTAGCGGCGGGATTGTCCGGCGCGATGCTCTCGGCCGCGCTGCAGAATCCCTGGGTGGTGGGAAGCTTTGCCGCGGTGTTCGTGGCGCTGGCGCTGGCGATGTTCGGCTTTTATGAGCTGCAGCTGCCGGTCGCGCTGCAGAGCCGGATCGCGGACGCGAGCAACCGCATCCACGGCGGGCACGCGGCCGGCGTGTTCGCGATGGGCGTGCTATCCGCGTTGATCATCGGGCCGTGCGTGGCGGCACCGCTCGCCGGGGCGCTGCTCTACATCAGCCAGAGCCGTGACGTGGTGCTGGGTGGCACGGCGCTCTTCGCGATGGCGCTCGGCATGGGTGCGCCGCTGCTCGTGGTCGGCGCTTCCGCCGGCGCGTTGCTGCCCAAGGCCGGGCCGTGGATGGACACCGTGAAGCGCTTCGTCGGCGTGCTCCTGCTCGGTGTGGCGATCTATCTGGTCTCGCCGCTCGTCCCCGTGGCCGCGCAAATGCTGGCGTGGGCGACGCTCCTGGTCGTCACCGCAATCTATCTACACGCGATCGATCCGTTGCCCGCCAACGCACAGGGCTTTCAACGGCTCAGCAAGGGGATCGGCGTCATCGCGCTGGTGGCGGGGATTGCATTCCTGATCGGGGCGTTGTCCGGCAGCCGCGACGTGCTGCAGCCGTTGTCGGGGCTGCGGCTGGGCGGGGGCGAGTCGGCAGCCGCCCCCGTGCCGTTTCAGCGGGTCGCCAATCTCTCCGAGCTCGATATGCGCATCGAGATCGCCCGGGGCCGGCCGGCGCTGCTCGATTTCTATGCCGATTGGTGCGTCTCGTGCAAGGAGATGGAACGCTACACCTTCAGCGACGCGCGGGTGCAGGCGCGCCTGCGCGAGATGGTGCTGCTGCAGGCCGACGTCACCACCAACGATGCCGAGGGTATCGCGCTGCTCAAGCGCTTCCGGTTGTTCGGACCGCCCGGCATCATCTTCTTCGATCGCAACGGGCGCGAGATCCAGGGCCTGCGCGTGATCGGTTTCCAAGCCGCCGACAAGTTCGCGGCGGTGCTGGACCAAGCGTTGAGCTTCCGGTGAGAAATCCGCGTGCTATCGCACTGCTCGCAGCAGTGGCGTTCGTTTCCGCCGCCGGCGGTTATGCTTTGAACCTGTGGTGGCGGAGCGGCGACGGCTCCGAGCACCCACCGGCCGGTGATCCCAAGGCGGTCGCCGAAGCAGTGTTCGCGGCGCGGCTCGCCGACCTGCAGGGCAGTACCCAGACGCTTGAGCAGTGGCGCGGCCGTGTGCTGGTAGTCAACTTCTGGGCCACCTGGTGCACCCCGTGCCGGGAAGAGATCCCGGTGTTTGTCCGGATGCAGGAGCGCTACGGCGCCCAAGGCCTGCAATTCGTCGGCATTGCCATCGACCAGCCGGACAAGGTGGCCGAGTTCGCCCGCGAGTTCCGTATCAATTACCCGGTACTGCTGGGCGGGCTGGAAACCATGGAACTCCTGCGACTATCCGGTTACCGCTCCGGGGTCTTGCCCTTCACCTTGGTGATCGACCGCTCCGGTAACATCGCCAGACAGGAGCTCGGTGGCCTCAGGGAAGCACGGTTGGATAGCATTATCCGCCCTCTTCTTTAATAGTATCCTCATCAATCTTCTGTCAAAATCGCTCAATTTCGTCGAAAAGCCAGAGCAGGAGCTTGCTTGGGTCGCACCCTCTTGACCTTGGGAACAGGGCAAACTGGCTGTTGAGACAGCCAGTTTGTGGGGTAGGCCACTTCCGGAGAGCAAAGTCAAAACGCCGCTAATTTTCTGAGGATTTCTCAGCAGTCTCGACGCTAACTTCGTCAAATTACTGGACAAAATGCATTAATTTGCGGTAACTTGCAGACTTCGTGTAGCCATCCACGGTTTACCTGGTTTCGGCCGGGCAATGACCGTGAACAATGTCACGGTTCAGCATGGCCGGCGCCAAACACATCCTGGTCATCAACGGCCCCAACTTGAATCTGCTGGGGTCGCGGGAAACGGAGTTTTACGGCAAGGACACCCTCGAGGCGATTAACACCCGGCTGGTAAAGCGCGCCGGGGAAGGGAGGGCGCGCCTCGCCGCCTACCAGAGCAATTCCGAAGCCGAGCTGGTGGAGCGCATCCAGCAGGCCCGCAAGGACGGGGTGGACTTCATCATCATCAACCCGGCGGCCTACACCCACACGAGCGTCGCAATGCGCGACGCGCTGGCGGCGGTGGGCATTCCCTTCGTCGAGGTGCACCTGTCCAACGTGTTCGCGCGCGAGTCCTTCCGGCGGGAATCGTATTTCACCGACATCGCGGTCGGGATCATCAGCGGGCTTGGCGCCAGGGGCTATGAGCTTGCTCTTGAGTTTGCCCTTGAGTACCCGGGGAAGAAGTAAGGGCTCCGAGCTATGGATCTTCGCAAGCTCAAGTCGCTGATCGATCTGGTGCAGCAGTCCGGTATCGCGGAACTCGAGATCACCGAAGGCGAAGAGAAAGTGCGCATCAGCCGGGGTGTGCCGGCAACGACATCCCACGCGGGGCCCGCTCCCCAGGTGGTAACGCTGCCGCCGGCGGGTTTGGCGCCGGCCGCGCCGGGCGCAGTAGTGGAAGGCGAGGCGGCGCTGCCCGAAGGGCACGTCATCCGCTCGCCCATGGTCGGCACGTTCTACCGCTCCTCCGCCCCCGGCGCCAAGCCGTTCGTCGAAGTGGGACAGGCGGTCAAGGCTGGCGACACCCTGTGCATCATCGAGGCGATGAAGCTCCTCAACGAGATCGATGCCGACCAGGACGGCGTGATCAAGGCCATCCTGGTGGAGAGCGGCCAGCCGGTGGAATACGGCGAGCCGCTGGTCATTCTAGGGTAATGGGTAATGCGTAATGCGTAAAACTGCGGCGAAGTGTTGCCGCCCCATCTTCTAGCCCTTCACCCTTTACCCTTCACGGTATCTTAGATGTTCGAAAAGATTCTGATCGCCAACCGCGGCGAAGTGGCCTTGCGCATACAGCGCGCCTGCCGCGAGCTTGGCATCAAGACCGTGGTGGTGCACTCGGAGGCGGACCGCGAAGCCAAATACGTCAAGCTCGCCGATGAGTCAGTATGCATCGGTCCCGCGCCCTCGGCGAGCAGCTATCTCAACGTCCCCGCCATCATCAGCGCCGCCGAAGTGACGGACGCCGAGGCGATCCATCCGGGCTGGGGTTTTCTCGCGGAAAACGCCGACTTCGCCGAGCGCGTCGAGCAGAGCGGTTTCGTTTTCATCGGCCCGAAGGCCGAGACCATCCGGCTGCTCGGCGACAAGGTTAGCGCCAAGAAGGCAATGAAGAAGGCGGGGCTGCCGGTGGTGCCGGGCGTGGACGAAGCGCTGCCGCAAGAGCCGAATGACGTGATCAAGATCGCGCGCTCGATCGGCTACCCGGTGATCATCAAGTCGGCGGGGGGCGGCGGCGGCCGCGGCATGCGCGTGGTGCATACGGAGGCGGCGCTGCTCACGGCGGTGCAGATGACCCGGGCCGAGGCGCAGGCCGCATTCGGCAATCCCACGATCTACCTGGAGAAATACCTGGAGAACCCGCGCCACATCGAGTTTCAGGTGCTCGCCGACAAGTTTCACAATGCGATCCATCTCGGTGAGCGCGACTGCTCGATGCAGCGGCGCCACCAGAAAGTGATCGAGGAAGCGCCCGCGGTGCACCTGAACACGCGCAGCCGCTTCCGCATCGCCGAGCGCTGCGCCGAGGCCTGCCGCAAGATCGGCTATGAGGGAGCAGGGACGTTCGAGTTTCTCTATGAGAGCGGCGAGTTCTACTTAATCGAGATCAACACCCGGCTGCAGGTTGAGCACCCGGTGACCGAGATGATCACCGGCATGGATATCGTCAAGCTGCAGATCCGCATCGCCGCGGGCGAAAAGCTGCCGCTTAAACAGCGCGACGTGCAGTTTCGCGGGCACGCCATCGAGTGCCGCATCAACGCCGAGGATCCCTACAAGTTCACTCCCTCGCCGGGCCGCATCACCTCGTACCACATGCCCGGCGGCCCCGGCATCCGGGTGGACTCGCACGCCTACAACGGCTACTTCATGCCGCCGCATTATGATTCACTGCTCGGCAAGATCATCGCCTACGGCGACACCCGCGAGCAGGCGATCGCGCGGCTCAACATTGCGCTCTCGGAGACCGTGATCGAGGGCATCAAGACCAATATCCCGCTGCACCAGGAACTGCTGCATGACGCGGCGTTCCTGCGCGGCGGCACCAGCATCCACTATCTCGAGCAGAAGCTCGCCAAGCTCGCGAGAGAGGAGTGACACTGCAGGATTCAGGATCCGGGATTCAGGATTCGGAAGTTCGCGCGGGCATGGTTATTCTCTGAATTCTGAGTCCTGGTTCCTGAGTCCCGAATCCTGCCTTTATGTCCTGGCTCTCCATCTCGGTCGAGCTCGAGGAGCGTTTCGTCGAGGCATTGAGCGAAGCGTTGATCGAAGCCGGCGCCTTGAGCGTGGACGTGGCGGACGCCGACGCCGGCTCCCGGGGCGAACAGGCGGTCTACGCCGAGCCCGGCGCGGGGCCGCCGCGTGCCTGGCAACGCAGCCGAGTGAGCGCGCTCATCGCGGAAGATGCCGACCCCGCGGCGCTCCTCGCCGCGGCATGCGCGCGAGTCGGCATCGCTGCGCCGCCGCACTGCGTGCAGCGCGTCGGCGACCAGGACTGGGTGCGTGCAACCCAGGCCCAGTTCTCTCCCATCAGGATATCGCTGCGGCTGTGGATCGTGCCGAGCTGGCACGCCGCGCCCGATAAGCGTGCGGTCAACATCATGCTCGATCCCGGCCTCGCATTCGGCACCGGCAACCATCCCACCACCCGGCTGTGCCTGCGCTGGCTCGAGCGCGTGATCCGCGGCGGCGAATCGGTGATCGATTACGGCTGTGGTTCCGGCGTTCTCGCCATCGCCGCGCTCAAGCTCGGGGCATCGAGCGCAGCGGGCGTGGACATCGACGAGCAGGCGCTGCTTGCGGCGCACCGCAATGCTATGCAAAATCAGGTCGACGCAAGCTTCTACCGCGCTGCCGAAGCAATCCGGCAACCGGCACAGATCGTGGTCGCCAACATCCTTGCCCATCCGCTCATCGTGCTCGCACCGCTGCTCGCACGGCTCAACGCGCCGCACGGGCGGCTCGCGCTGGCGGGCCTACTCGCGGGGCAGGCCGAGGAGGTGTGCGCTGCCTACCGGGAATGGTTCGACATGCGCTCTGACGAGGAGGACGAAGGTTGGGTGCTGCTGAGCGGGATCCGCAGATAAGGCCGCGGCGATGAGTATGATCGCAAAATGTCCTTCATGCGGCACGCTGTTCCGCATCACGCCGCAGCAACTGCAGATGCATCACGGCCAGGTGCGCTGCGGCCGCTGCATGACGGTGTTCGACGGTTACAAAGCGCTCACCGCGCTGCCGGACCAGACACCGCTCGAGCCGGCGCCGGGTGCTGCATCGCAAGCGACCGCGAGCGGCGCGCCGGAAGCGCCGCCGTTCGAGCTCGAACCGATCGAGCCGGCAACGGCTGCTGCAGAACCCGAGGCCGCGACGCGCGCGGCGGAAACCCGGCACGAAGAACAGGACTTCGGCCCTGCGCCGGAGCAGCTCTCGCTCGACGATCAGCTGTTTCTCGAGGAGGCGCGTGCGAGAAGCCGCAGTGCCCGGATGTGGGCGGTGGGCGGCGCGCTGCTGGTGTTCGCACTCGCGGGTCAGGCCACCTATTTTTATCGCGCTGATCTCGCCACGCAGTATCCCGGGCTGAGACCCTATCTCGCCCGGTTGTGCGACCTGCTTCAGTGCACGGTATCGCTGCCGCAGCGCCCCAGGCTGATCGCGATCGAAGCCTCCGACCTGCAGGTGAACGACCCGGCGCGGCCGTCCGTGATCCAGCTCACCGCGACGTTGCGCAACCACGCCGGATACGATCTCGCTTACCCCGCGCTCGACCTGGTGCTCACCAACACCAAGGAACACACGCTGGCGCGGCGTATTTTCCTGCCGGCGGAGTACCTGGAGCGTGGCAGGGATGTCAAAGTGGGCATTCCCGCTAACGCCGAAATTACCTTCCGGCTCGATCTGGACACGGGCGATCTCAACCCCGCCGGCTTCCGTCTCGACCTGCTGCCCGCGCCTGCGCCGTGAAGGAGGGCGGAGCAACATGACGACGCCGGAAAACCTGAAATACGCCGGGACCCACGAGTGGGCGAGGACCGAGGCCGACGGCACGGTGACGGTCGGCATCACGTTCCACGCGCAGGAGATGCTGGGCGACGTGGTGTTCATCCAGAACCCGGAGGTCGGCCGCCGGCTGAAGCAGGGTGAAGCGTGCGCCGCGATCGAGTCGGTCAAGGCCGCCTCCGACATCCATTCGCCCGTGTCCGGCGAAGTGCTCACCGCCAACCGGGAGGTTGCGGACCGGCCGGAACGGATCAACCAGGACCCGTACGCGGCGTGGCTGTTCCGCATCAGGCCCGACAACCCCGCCGAACTGGGCGCGCTGCTCGATGCCGCGGCATACCGGAAGATCGCGGAATCAGAATCCAGTAAACGGTGAGCGGCGGCGGGAGCCCAGCAGCCCGCCGCGGACACTGTCGATCACCTGTTTCGTTCACCGTTATACTGTTGGCCCCGAACCTGCCTTAAGAAAGGGAGCACACCATGGCAACCGTCACGCTGGGCGGCAACCCGATCACCGTTTCGGGCAACCTTCCAAAGAAGGGCGACACCGCCCCCGACTTCAGCCTGACCACCAAGGACCTGAAGGACGTGGGGCTCAAGGACTACGCGGGCAAGCGCAAGGTGCTCAACATAGTGCCGAGCCTCGATACGCCGGTGTGCGCCAAGTCCACGAAGATCTTCAACGAAAAAGCGGGCGCGATGCCGAACACCGTCGTGCTGGTGATCTCGGCCGATCTGCCGTTCGCGGCGGGCCGTTTCTGCAGCGCGGAAGGGGTCAACAACGTGGTGACGCTCTCCACGGTGCGCGGGCGCGAGTTCCACGCCAAGTACGGCGTGGACATCACCAGCGGTCCGCTGGCGGGGCTGACGGCGCGCGCGGTGGTCGTGCTCGACGAGGGCAACAAGGTGCTCCATTCCGAGCTGGTGCCGGAGATCAAGCAGGAGCCGAATTACGACGCGGCGCTTGCCGCGTCGAAGTAGCGCAGAACGGACGCACCGGCGCTGTTTTTGCTCCGCGATTTCCCGTGAAGAGTCCTTACAGGGGCAAGACCGGTCTCGCGCGCATCTGGAACGCGCTCCTGTATTCTCTCGACGGGCTCGCCGCCGCGTTCAGGCACGAAGACGCGTTCCGGCAGGAAGTGCTGCTCGCGCTGGTACTGATCCCGATCGCCGTCCACACGCCGGCGTCGGGCGCGGGCAAGGCGCTGATGGTGGCGAGCGTGCTGCTGGTGCTGGTGGTGGAGCTGCTCAACTCCAGCATCGAGGCGGTCACCGACCGCATCTCGCTCGAAGACCACGTGCTTGCCAAGCGCGCCAAAGACATGGGCAGCGCGGCGGTGATGTTGTCGCTGATCAGCGTCCCGGTGGTTTGGCTGCTCGTGCTCCTCGGTTAACCCACTGCAAAAGCTTTGCCGCCAAGACGCCAAGGCCGCCAAGAAAAACCTAAGAACAATAATCGAAACGCGAAGGCGCCAAGAACGCCACGGTTCGCAAAGTCGCGGTGCTATAATCTCGCGCCGGTTCGCGGGGAAAACGATGCGCACGCTGATCTGCGGTTCGATCGCCTACGACACCATCATGGTGTTCCGCGACCGCTTCAAGCACCACATCCTGCCCGAGCAGTTGCACATCCTGAACGTCGCGTTCCTGGTGCCGGACATGCGGCGCGAGTTCGGCGGGTGCGCCGGCAACATCGCCTATTCGCTCAACATGCTGGGCGGGGAGCCCCTCATCATGGCCACGGTAGGCGACGATTACCTGTTGTACGACTACCGGCTGCAGAAGCTGCGTCTGACGCAGCAGTACATCCGCAGGATCCCCAACACCTTCACGGCGCAGGCCTTCATCACGACCGACCTTGACGACAACCAAATCACGGCGTTCCATCCCGGCGCAATGAACCATTCGCACGAGAACCACGTCCACGACGCACGCGATGTGAAGCTCGGCATCATCGCGCCCGATGGACGGGAGGGCATGCTGCAGCACGCACGCGAGTTGCACGCCGCCGGCATCCCGTTCGTGTTCGATCCCGGGCAGGGCCTGCCGATGTTCAGCGGAGAGGAGCTGCTCGAATTCGTGCGGATGGCGAGCTACATCGCCGTCAACGATTACGAAGGCCAACTGCTGCAGGACCGCACCGGCAGGAAGCTCGAGGAATTGGAGAAGATGGTGAAGGCGCTGGTCGTCACGCTGGGCGCACGCGGCTCGCTGATCTTCGCCGATGGTCGGCGCCTGGAGATCCCATGCGTCAAGCCGGAAGAGCTGGTGGATCCCACCGGTTGCGGCGACGCCTACCGGGCGGGCCTGCTCTACGGCATCGCCGCCGGGCTCGACTGGCCGGTGACGGGTCGGCTTGCCTCGCTGCTCGGCGCGATCAAGATCGCGCGGCGCGGCGGGCAGAACCACCACTTCACGTTCGAGGAAATTGCGCAGCGCTACCGGGAAAATTTCGGCAGCCGGCCGTGGTAAGGCAGTGAGGAGTGCAAAGTGCGGAGTGTAGAATGAAAAACCCCGCACGAGTCACGAATTAATGAGACAGCTTCCAGCAATCATCGCGACAGCGGCGCTGCTCGGGGGCTGCGCGACCTACACGCCCGGAGAGGACGATGCGGGCCCGCGCCGTCCGGCGCCGCAGGCGCGCGAGCAGACCGAGTACCTCGGAGTGGTCGAAGGCGTGCGCGAGGTGGAGATTCCCAGCCAGCGCACTGGCGTCGCTCCCGTGGCGGGCGCGGTGATCGGCGGAACGATCGGGGCCGAAGTAGGGCGTGGGCGCGGGTCGGCCGCAGGCGTTGTGGTGGGCACTGTCATCGGCGGTGTCGCGGGCGAAGCCGCCGCGCAGGCCGGAACCGAGAAGGGCCTGGAGATCACCGTCAGGCTCGACGATGAGCGCGTCATCGCCGTCACGCAACCCGCGGGCGTAACCTTCAAGCCCGGCGACCGCGTGCGCGTGCTCTCCGACGGCCGCACTGCTCGCGTCGAGCGCTGAGAGCGCCCGTTTCAGCCATCTTACCGCGGGGCGCGCCTGCTCCGGACCGGGCAGCGCGGGGCAATATAATGGTCGCCATGAGCGATCACCTCACCTCGCGTGCCACCCGCTTGTTACGCCTGCTGCGTGTCGGCCTGCACCTCGCGCGCGGCGTGGCAATCGCCGGCCTGCTCTGTCCTTTCATGAGCACTGCAAGATGGCGCGCGGAAGTGAAACGCTGGTCGCGACAACTGCTCGCAATACTCGCGGTGAAGCTGGAGGTGGGCGGCGAGCCGCCGCCCGCGGCGGCGCGGCCGTTGATGCTGGTCGCCAATCATGTTTCCTGGCTCGACGTCTTCGCTATCGACGCGGTGCTGCCGGTGCGCTTCGTTGCCAGGTCCGAGGTGCGCACGTGGCCGGTGATCGGCTGGTTGAGCAAAAAAGTGGGCACGTTCTTCATCAGACGCGCGCGACGCCACGACACGGCGCGCGTCAACGAGATGCTGGTCGAAGCGATGCACAACGGCGACCCGGTGGCGGTGTTCCCCGAGGCCACCACCACCGACGGCAGCGCGATGCTGAAATTCCACTCTTCGCTGCTGCAGCCGGCGGTGATCGCGGGGGCGACGATCTGTCCGGTGGCGATCCGATATGAGCGCGCCGACGGCACGCCGTGCGTGGAAGCGGCGTACGACGGTGACAAGTCGGTGTGGGACACACTCAAGCTGATAGTGACGCAGCCCGAGATCCGCGCGCGGCTCGTTTTCCTGCCCCCGCTCGAGAACCGCGGCCTGCACCGGCGCGAGCTGGCGCACGCCGCGCGCGAAGCTATTGCTCGGTCGTTGTTCCCGCCAGTTCGAGACAATCGCACTGAAACAGCCGGCGGTCTTCTAACCGCAGCGCGCTGAGAGTCCGCCCCCAGACGCATCCGCTGTCCAGCCCCACCACGTCGTCGCGCAGCAGCAGGCCGAGCGCCGCCCAGTGGCCGAAGAGGATGACGGTGTCGCGGCTGGCGCGCGCCGGCACGTCGTACCACGGCAGGTAGCCCGGCGGCAGGTTGGCGAGCCCCACCTTGTGGCTGAATTCCAGCGTGCCATCCGCGGTGGCGAGGCGCATGCGCGTCATTGCGTTCACGATGATGCGCAGGCGGTCGTAGCCGGCGAGATCATCGCGCCAGCGCACGGGCTCGTTGCCGTACATCCGGCGCAGGAACTCGCGGTAACCGGGCCCGCGCAGCGCCTGTTCCGCCTCCCGTGCGAGCGCGAGCGCCTGAGCGACGCTCCATTGCGGGGGCAGCCCCGCGTGTACCATCGCGTAGCCTCCATCCGCGTGCATCATCTGCTGCTGCCGCAGCCAAGCGAGGAGTTCCTCGCGGTCGGGAGCGGCGAGTATGTCGCCAAAGGTGTCGCTGGCGTAGGGCTTCTTGATGCCTTCCGCGACCACCAGCAGGGCGAGGTCGTGATTGCCGAGCACCGTGACCGCGCGGCTGCCCAGACCCTTCACGAAGCGCACCGTCTGCAGCGACTGCGATCCGCGGTTGACCAGGTCGCCGACGAACCAGAGCAGGTCACGGCGCTCGTCATAGCCGGCGCGCTCGAGCAGCCGCATCAGCTGGTCGTAGCAGCCCTGGACGTCTCCGATTGCGATGGTCGCCATTCGGAAATGCGTGAATCGTGATTCGTGAGTCGTGATTCGAGGTCAGACAAGAAAGGTGCAGCGGGCGCTGCGCCTTCTATTTCCCATTTCCCATTCCCTATTTACTTAACCAGGCCGACCATGTAGTCCACCGCCGCGTTGACGTCGGCGTCGGCGAGCGATAGGTTGCCGCCCTTGGGCGGCATCGCGTTCTTGCCCTTGAGCGAGCTGGTGTAGAGCGCATCCATCCCCGCCTTCAGGCGCGGTGCCCACGCCACCTTGTCGCCGGCTTTCGGCGCGCCCGCCACCCCCGCGGCGTGACAGACCGAGCAGGTCGCTTCGTACACTGTCTTGCCCTTGGCCGCATCGCCGCCCTTCGATGGCGCAGCAGCCGGCACGGTAGGCGCTGCTGCCGCGACGGCTGCCGGAGCCGCCGGTTCGGGTTGGGTCTGGTTGGGATCAATTACCACTTCGCCCACGGGCTTGATCCGCCTGGCGATCGCTTCGTCCGACATGCCGGGATTGTTCTTGCTGAAGTCGCCGCCGCTCGTGACGAGCTGGCTGAGCATCACGATCAACGTGATCGGCACCAGGAACGCGAGCGCCACCACGATGATCAACTGCTTTGGCGTTTTGATCGGTGAGGAGTGTTCTTCGATGTGGATTTCCGCCATGAATGCGCGCTCCTTGAAGCGCGCATTATAGCGGATCGGGTTCATTGATAAAACGTTGATTTCGGGGCAATTGTGCGCGTCACGCTGTGCTAGAATTTCGTGCACGCGCGCCCGTAGCTCAGAGGATAGAGTGTTGGCCTCCGAAGCCAAAGGTCGTGGGTTCGACTCCCGCCGGGCGCGCCACCTCCTTCTTGCGTCTTCGCAGCATTGCGTCCGTTTTCCCACGCCTTGAGCGCGCATTGGTTGCGCCGCGGCGCGCGGCGTTGCCTTGATACAATCGGTCGGCAAGAACAACGGTTCGTTCTATGGCGCAAAGCAAATCCCTGGACGCGGTCATCATCGGAGGCGGTCACAACGGACTCACCTGCGCGTGCTATCTCGCCGGCGCGGGACTGAAGGTGAGGGTGCTGGAACGCCGTGCAGTGGTCGGCGGCGCCGCGGTCACCGAAGAATTCTTCCCGGGTTTCCGCAATTCCACCGCGGCCTACACGGTGAGCCTGCTGCATCCCAAGGTGATCCGCGATTTGCGGCTCGCCGAGCACGGGCTCAGGATCATCGAGCGGCCGATTGCCAATTTCCTGCCGCTCTCCGAACGGGACTATCTCAAAGTGGGTCCCTCGACCGCTGCGACCCAGGCCGAGTTGACGCGGTTCTCACCGCGCGACGCCGAACGGCTGCCCGCGTACTACGCGATGCTGGAGCGCGTCGGCGAAGCGCTGCGCGGGCTGCTGCTCGAGACGCCGCCCAACATCGGCGGCGGCGTGCGCGACGTATTCGCCGCGCTGCGCACCGGCAACCGGCTGCGCAAACTCGATACGAGCACTCGCCGTGATTTTCTCGATCTAATCGCCAAGAGCGCGGGTGATGTGCTCGACGGCTGGTTCGAGTCCGAGCCCATCAAGGCGGCCTTCGGCTTCGACGCCGTGGTCGGCAATTTCGCGAGCCCTTATGCCCCCGGCACGGCTTACGTGCTGCTGCACCACGTGATCGGGGAAGTGAACGGCAAGCGCGGCGCGTGGGGACATGCGCTGGGCGGCATGGGGGCGATCACGCAGGCGATGGCGCAGGAGGCGGAACACCGCGGCGTGGAGATCACCACCGGCTGCGAAGTGGCGAAGGTGTGCGTGGATAACCGCGGAGCGCAGGGCGTGCAGCTTGCCGACGGACGCGTGATGGAGGCGCGCTGCGTGGTGGCCAACGTCAATCCGAAGCTGCTGTTCCTCAAGCTCATGGACGAGAACACGCTCGATGCCGATTTCGTGCAGCGCATCCGCGGCTACAAGTGTGCTTCCGCAACCTTCCGCATGAACGTCGCGCTTGCCGAGCTGCCGGACTTCACCTGTCTGCCCGGCAAACGCCTCCAGGAACACCATCAGTCGGGGATCATCATCGCGCCCTCGCTCGCTTACATGGAGCAGGCCTATTTCGACGCGCGCACGTACGGATGCTCGCGCGCGCCGATCGTGGAGATGCTGATCCCTTCCACGGTGGACCAGACGCTCGCGCCGTCCGGCAGGCATGTGGCGAGCCTGTTCTGCCAGCATTTCGCCCCCGAGCTGCCCGGCGGCCTCGACTGGGACGGCGTACGGGAGGACGCGGCCGACTTCGTGATCGACAGCGTCAGCCGCTACGCGCCCAATTTCAAGGGCGCGGTGCTGGGGCGGAGCATCCTTTCGCCGCTCGATCTCGAGCGCGAGTTCGGGTTGACGGGAGGGGACATCTTCCACGGCGCATTGACGCTCGACCAGCTCTGGAGCGCGCGCCCGGTGCTGGGACACGCCGACTACCGCGCGCCGGTGAAGGCGCTCTACCTGTGCGGCGCGGGCGCGCATCCCGGCGGCGGGGTGAGCGGGATCCCAGGCCATAACTGCGCGCGCGAAATCATCCGCGATTTCCGCTGGGGCAAGCTGGATAAGAAGAGTAAATGAAACCGCCGATGAACGCAGATAAGATCAACCCCAAAGGCTTTAGCCACAGAGAGCACAGAGAACACAGAGAATTGAGAACCAAACCAAAAAAACAATCCTTGTGTGTTGTTTTTTTTCCTCTGTGAACTCTGTGTTCACTGTGCTAGAGATTTTCAGTTTTATCGGCGTTTATCGGCGTGCATCGGCGGCCAATCGGGTTTTCAGGGTTGTAGAGTAGGATCATGAAACTCGCTCGGTGGTTCTTTGTGGCTGTGGTCGCTGCCGCGCTTGCGGGCTGCGGCGAGAAGGCGCCGCGCGTACCGAAGCTCGGCGCGAATGACGTCATCGTCGCTTTCGGCGACAGCCTGACCTACGGCACCGGCGCGGCGGAGAACGAGAGCTATCCGGCGGTGCTGGCGCAGCTGATCGGCCGGCAAGTGGTCCACGCCGGGGTTCCGGGAGAGACCACCGCGCAGGGCCTGCGGCGCCTGCCGCAAGTAATCGAGCAGCACCGCCCGCGCCTCGTGATCGTCTGCCTCGGCGGCAACGACATGCTGCGCAAGGTGAACGACGCCGAGATCAGGTCGAATCTGCGCGCCATCATCAAGACCCTCAAGGAGCGCGGCATCACGGTGGTGCTCGTCGGTGTGCCCAAGCCCGCGCTCATCACTAGCGCACCCGAGTTCTACGCCGACCTCGCCGGGGAATTCGGCATTCCCTACGAAGGCAAGGTCGTCACCAGCGTGCTCTATACCCCGGACATGAAGGCTGACCCGATCCACCCCAACGCCAAGGGCTACCGCAGGATGGCGGAGGCGATCGCCGAGCTGCTGCGCAAGGCTGGAGCGGTGTAGGTGAGCGAAGGTTCGCGCTCGGCGATGCGCCTCATCGCGCTCAGGTGCGCGCCGGAGGCGCTCTGCATGACCGGCTTTGCGGCGTACACCACGCTGCTGCCGTCATCAACATGCTGGGACCGGTGATGAGCGTAACCGGCCACGAGTGGACGATCGAATGATCCGCGGCAGCGGAATGGATTCCGCGAGTCAAAAAAGGGGTTTGTGCTGCTCCTATTTCTTTCCTTGCTCTTCGAGGAGCTGCAGCACCGCGATCTCGTCACGCCGCAGCGCCGGGACGGCCGGCCGGCGGCCAGCCCGGCGCGGCTGCGCGCCTTCGGGGAGCGGGGCCGTGAGGCCCCGGAGATAGGCGTGCAGCAGCGCGGGGTGAACGTAGTACTTCCGGCACACCGCGCGGGTGTTACCGAGACGCTCGGCCACCGCGTCAATCGCCTGGATGATGTTGCGCTCCGCGTCGCGACGGCTCGATGCGGGCCCCGTGGCGCGCAGCTCCCGGGCGGCCAGCATCGTGCCCGCCCAGGTCCGGAACTCCTTGGCCGTGATGTCGCGACCGGTGATCTCGCGCAGGTAGGCGTTCACGTCGTCCGAAGCGATCGCCTGGCGCCGATCCGATGCGTCGAGGTACTGGAACAGCTCCTGCCCCGGCAGGTCCTGACACCGCTGCACGATGCGGGCGAGCTGGCGGTCGGTGATGGCCACGGTGTGATTGATACCGCTCTTGCCGCGGAAGCTGAACCGCAATTTCGCCCCTTTGACCCGGACGTGCCGCCCGCGCAGCGTCGTCAGCCCGAAGGAGCGGTTCTCGCGGGCGTACTCGTCGTTGCCCACGCGGATCAGCGTCTTGTCGAGCAGCCGCACGACGGTGGCCAGGATCTGACGCCGGGTCAGGTCGCGGGCGCGAAGGTCGCGCTCCACGCGTTCCCGGATCTCTGGGAGGATTTCGCTGAACTCGAGGACGCGGCGGAACTTCGACCGGTCGCGCGCTTCGCGATACGCGGGATGGTAGCGGTATTGCTTGCGCCCGCGGGCGTCTCGCGCCGTCGCCTGTATGTGCCCGTCGGGATCCGGACAGATCCACACGTCGGTCCATGCCGGCGGGATCGCCAGCGCCTTGATCCGCTTCCGCTGGCGGGGGTCGGTGACGCGCACGCCGTTCGGGGCACGAAAGACCCAGCCCTGTCCGGCGCGCCACCGGCGGATACCGGCGATGCCGTCCGTGACGTAGCGGAGTCCGGCGCGGGCGGCCGCTTTGCGATGCTCGTCAAGCCGGGGCGAGGTCACCGAACGCTCCCGCCTGGTCGGCGAGTCGAACAGCGGTGCACGGATGCGCCAGCCGGCGGCGAGCGCTTGTTGGACGGCGGCGCCTGATCATCGGCGTTCATCGGCGGTTCCATTCTAGTTTTCTTGGCGTCTTGGCGGTTCAATTCTTGTTCTTGCTTTTCTTGGCGTTCTTGGCGTCTTGGCGGCTAGGCTTTTGACTTTGCGGTGATCGCGCGCGCGGCTTTCGAGTGGGTCGGGCGTCCCAGCACGCCGCAAATGTATTCGCCCGCGGCGATGAGCTTCACGATGTCCACGCCGGTTTCGATGCCGAGGCCGTTCAGCAGGTAGAGCACGTCCTCGGTGGCGACGTTGCCGGTCGCGCCCTTCGCGTAGGGACAGCCGCCAAGCCCCGCAACCGAAGAATCGAAAGTCGCCACCCCGCACTCGAGCGCGGCATAGGTGTTGGCGAGTGCCTGGCCGTAAGTGTCGTGAAAGTGCCCGGCAAGCCGCTCCGCCGGGATATGTTTCATCACCGCTTCGAACGCGGCACGGGCCTTACCCGGAGTGCCGACGCCGATGGTGTCGGCGACGGTGATCTCGTAACAGCCCATCTCATCGAGCGCGCGCGCAACGCGCACCACCGCCTCGGGCTTCACTTCTCCTTCGTACGGACAGCCGAGGCAGACCGAAATGTCGCCGCGCACCTTGAGCCCCCGCGCCAGCGCTTCCTTGCACACCTCGGAAAAGCGCGCGAGGCCCTCCGCGATCGAGCAGTTGGTGTTTTTCTGCGAAAAGGTTTCGGTAGCCGCACCGAACACCACTGCCTCCTCGACGCCAGCCGCGAGCGCGGCATCGAGCCCTTTCCGGTTCGGCACCAGCACCGGGTAGGAGACGCCCGGCTTGCGGCGGATCGCCGCCATCACCTGCGCGTTGTCCGCCATCTGCGGCACCCACTTGGGCGA
>ERZ1292645.359-Hain-H14-02um-R2-359-length-17032-cov-8_pt1 | contig 17032 bp, 15 predicted proteins | sample MGYA00564401_ERZ1292645 | MGnify/ENA primary metagenome ERZ1292645 (study PRJEB36523, sample SAMEA6512644) | groundwater metagenome | collected 2019-01-09 | study: AquaDiva: Metagenomics assemblies of 32 groundwater samples | reverse complement strand
TTCGGCTCAAGGATAGATGTATATCTGCCTGTGGATTGCAGGATAAATGTCAAAGCGGGTGATAAGGTAAAGGCTGGTAGTTCAATATTGGCGTATTGGTGAGAGATGATAGACCAGGAGATAAAAATAAAACAAAAAGGGAGCGGCATTAAAAAAGGGATATACATTCTTCCTAATCTGATTACGTCTGCCAGCCTTTTCGGCGGTTTTTACTCTATTATTGCATCCATTGACGGACATTTTCAAAAGGCGGCAATTGCCATCTTCATATCAGCGGTATTGGACGGTATGGATGGAAGGGTTGCCAGGCTGACCAAGTCAACAAGCAAGTTTGGCGTGGAATACGATTCGCTTGCAGATTTGGTGGCATTTGGCCTTGCGCCCGGCATATTGATATTTACATGGGCGCTCAGACCTTTCGGCAGATACGGCTGGCTGGCTGCATTTCTCTATGTTGTATGCGGGGCATTAAGGCTTGCGCGGTTCAACATACAGATAGATACTGTTGAGAGTAAAAGGTTCAACGGGCTGCCGATACCGGCTGCTGCCAGTTTAGTGGCCTCTACTGTTCTTTTATTTTTTTATTTCGGCCATGACGAAATCACGAAACATATAACTATATTGGTTATGGTCTATATGCTTGCATTTCTTATGGTCAGCAATGTCAAGTTTTATGGTTTTAAAGAACTCAGCCTTATCAAACGTATGCCGTTCAGGCTGCTGGTTGGATTGATACTGCTGTTGATTGTCGTAGCGGCAGAGCCGCAGGTGACATTATTTATTTTGACATTGGGTTACGCATTGTCAGGGCTGGTTGTTACATTATTTGACAGACGCGCAAAAAAGGCTGTCGTTCAAAATATCCCGCGCAAGGGAGAGGAGATTTTTAAGAAGTGACAGAACATGTAAAGATATTTGACACAACACTCAGGGACGGCGAGCAGTCTCCCGGCGCCTCCATGAATGTGGAGGAAAAGTTAATAATTGCCAGACAGCTTGCAAGGCTTGACGTGGATATAATTGAGGCAGGCTTTGCAATAAGCTCGCCCGGAGATTTTGAGGCTGTTAAAAGAATTGGCCGCGAGGTTGAAGGTCCTGTTATTTGCAGTCTTGCAAGGGCAAAGCCTGAGGATATTGACAGGGCATGGGAGGCATTAAAAGACGCGGCCAGGCCCAGGATACATACATTCATCTCCACCTCGGATATACATCTCAAACATCAGTTCAGGATGACGAGAGGAGAGGCTAAAAAGCGGGCTGTTGAGATGGTCAGGAGGGCAGAGGGCTATGTGGATGATGTAGAGTTTTCTCCAATGGATGCGAGCCGTTCTGACAGGGAATATCTGTATGAGGTTTTAGAGGCTGTTATAGATGCGGGCGCAACAACCGTTAATATACCGGATACGGTGGGTTATGCAATCCCTTCTGAATTTGGCGCATTGATAAAGGGCGTAAAGGAAAATGTCTCCAATATAAAAAAGGCGGTAATATCGGTCCACTGCCACAATGATCTGGGGCTTGCAGTCGCAAATTCTCTTGCTGCTGTAATGAACGGCGCCAGGCAGGTGGAATGCACCATAAACGGCATTGGAGAGAGGGCTGGGAACGCATCGCTCGAAGAGATAGTGATGATATTACGGACCCGGAAGGATATCCTTAATATTGACACAAGGATAGTTACAGAGCATATATATCCGACAAGCAGGCTTATAAGCAGCATTACAGGCATAATGGTTCAGCCGAATAAGGCAATTGTGGGGGACAATGCCTTTGCCCACGAATCAGGGATTCATCAGGACGGTCTTTTGAAAGAGAAGACCACCTACGAGATAATGAGGCCTGAATCCATCGGTCTTGCCAAGTCAACGTTGGTCATGGGAAAACATTCAGGAAGGCACGCCTTCAAAATAAGGCTTAAGGAATTGGGCTATGAATTATCTGATGAAAATTTAAATAAGGCGTTTGAAAGATTTAAAGTCCTTGCTGACCGGAAAAAAGAGGTTTTTGACGAGGATATTGAGGCCATTGTTGCTGATGAGGTTTTGAGGATAGAGATACCTGAGAGGTTTAAACTGGATAAGTTAAATGTTGTAAGCGGCACAGAATCAACCCCTACTGCAACAGTGGAGATGTTCATAGACGGCAGGCATGTAAAAGAGGCAGGGTTTGGCGACGGGCCGGTTGATGCGGTTTATAAGACCATTGCAAAGATAACAAAGACAAAGAGCAAACTCCTGCGCTATTCAGTGAATGCCATAACAGGCGGCACCGACGCGCAGGGAGAGGTTACCGTTCGCTTGCAGGAAAATGACCATATAGCGCTGGGACAGGGCGCGCATACCGATATTATAGTCGCCAGCGCCAAGGCGTATATAAATGCGTTGAATAAACTGGAGTATAAAAAGAGAGAGAAGAAGGAGCGGGTGGTGTAATGCCAATGACCATTACTGAAAAGATACTTGCAAAACATGCCGGGCTTAAAGAGGTTAAGCCAGGCCAGCTCATAAATGCAAAGGTGGATATTGCCCTGGGCAATGACATTACTGCGCCTATTGCAATAAAGGAGTTTAAGGCAAGCGGCGCAAAAAAGGTTTTCAATAAAAATAAGGTTGTGCTTGTGCCTGACCACTTTACGCCGAATAAGGATATAAAATCTGCTGAGCAGTGCAAGGTTTTAAGAGAATTTGCAAAGGAGCAGAAATTGACGCATTATTTTGACGGCGGGGATGTAGGCGTGGAACATGCGCTGCTTCCTGAAAAGGGAATAGTTGTGCCTGGCGATCTGGTTATAGGCGCGGATAGTCATACCTGCACATATGGCGCGCTGGGGGCATTTGCAACCGGTGTCGGTTCAACTGATTTGGCTGCTGCAATGATTACAGGCGAGGCATGGTTCAAGGCGCCTGAATCAATGAAGTTTATATTTAAAGGCAAGCTGAATAAATGGGTTGATGGAAAAGACCTTATACTCTACACCATAGGCGATATCGGCGTTGATGGCGCATTGTATAAGGCAATGGAATTCTCTGGCCCGGCTATTGAAAGGCTTTCTATGGACAGCCGCCTCTCTATGTGCAATATGGCTATTGAGGCAGGGGGGAAGAACGGGATAATAGCGCCTGATAAGATTACAAAGGCATATGTGGATAAAAGGGCAGAGAGGCCGTATAAATTCTATGCAAGTGACGAAGATGCAGTTTACTGCAATGTGAGAGAATACGATTGCGCAAAGATAGAGCCTCAGGTGGCGTTTCCCCATCTTCCAGAGAACACAAAAAACATCACAGAGGTTGGAAATATACCAATTGACCAGGTAGTCATCGGCTCCTGTACAAACGGGAGGATGGAAGATTTGAGAGTGGCCGCAAAGATATTAAAGGGCAAAAAGGTTGCGCCTTATGTGAGATTGATTGTAATACCCGCAACCCCGCTTATCTACAAACAGGCAATGGAAGAAGGACTGTTTGAGATTTATCTTAAGGCAGGGGCGATAATCAGCCCGCCTACATGCGGCCCGTGCCTCGGCGGACATATGGGGATACTTGCAGAGGGAGAGAGGGCTCTTGCAACAACCAACAGAAACTTTGTAGGCAGGATGGGGCATCCCAAGAGCGAGGTATATCTTGCCAACCCCGCAGTTGCCGCAGCAACAGCCGTAAAGGGCAGGATTGCCCATCCGGATGAGGTAGTGAAAAAATGAATTATGAAGATTACAAAGGACATGATAGTTGAAGACGTATTAACCAAACATCCGGAAACCCTGGATGTGTTTGTTAAACAGGGGCATTGTTTCGGACTTTTGGCAAATCCGGTGGCAAGGAAATCACTGGCAAAATTAGTTACCATTGGGCAGGCGTGCAAGCTGCATTTTATAGATTTAGAAAAACTAATGAGAGAGCTGAACGAAGTTGTGGAAAAGACAGGGGGAAAGAAGGCATGAAATTTACAGGCAAGGCATGGAAATTCGGGGCGGATATTGATACCGACCAGATTATACCTGCAAGATATTTAAATACATCCGACCCAAAGGAACTGGCAAAACACTGCATGGAGGATGCTGATCCGCAATTTGTCAATAAGATGAAGGCTGGCGATATTATCGTTGCTGATAAAAATTTCGGCTGCGGCTCATCAAGGGAACATGCGCCCATTGCGATAAAGGCAGCGGGGATATCCTGCGTTATAGCAAAGAGCTTTGCAAGGATATTTTACCGCAATTCATTTAATATGGGGTTTCCGATATTTGAATCGCCTGATGCGATCAGCGCCATAGATGAAGGCGATAAAATAGAGGTTGATATGGATACCGGCAAAATTGTAAATCTGACAAAAAAGAAGATCTTTCATAGTCAGCCAATCCCGCCATTTATGCAGGAACTTATCAATACTGGTGGATTGATGGAATGGGTAAAGAAGAAAGGAAAAAGGGGGATGTGATGAAGAAGGAAGCCGTAAGAAGCAAAACAATATCCAGTGAGAGGATCAATATAGAAAACAAGACCATTTGGGTGGACTTGAAGGAAAATGAAGGTGGTAAATTCCTGCAGATTGCAGAGCTTTCCAACGACAGGAGAAGCACGGTGGTAATACCTCACAGCGGCCTGTCTGTTTTTCTTGAAGCGGTGCAGAAAATATCAGTAGATAGCAAGGAGTAAAAATGACAAAAAGTTACAGAATCGCTGTCCTGCCGGGAGACGGTATCGGGCCTGAGATAGTCGGAGAGGCTGTAAAGGTTTTGCGTGTAATCGGCAAGAAGCATAAGATATGCTTTGAGTTGAAAGAGGCGCTTGTGGGCGGCGCATCCATTGATAGGTATGGCATTCCCCTGACAGACGAGACATTGAAACTTGCAAAGGACAGTGATGCGGTTTTATTGGGCGCTGTCGGAGGCCCAAAATGGGAGGGGCTTGATTATTCCATAAGGCCGGAGAGGGCTTTGCTTGCGCTAAGAAAAGAACTCGGGCTTTTTGCAAATCTCAGGCCGGTAAAGATATATCCTGTTCTTTCAGATGCCTCAACATTAAAAAAAGAGGTTATTGAGGACGTTGATATTATGGTTGTAAGGGAGCTTACAGGCGGCCTGTATTTCGGCGCGCCAAGAGGCATTGAGAAACTCCCGGATGGCACGGAGCGCGGGATAAACACAATGATATACACCACGCCTGAAATAGAGCGGATTGCAAAGGTTGCCTTTGATGTGGCGCGAAAGAGAAGGAAAAAGGTTACATCTGTTGACAAGGCAAATGTGCTTGAGACCACCGAGTTATGGAGAAAGGTTGTTACAAAGGTGCATAAGGACTATCAGGATGTGGAGCTAAATCACATGTATGTGGACAACTGCGCCATGCAGCTTATAAGAAATCCAAAACAGTTTGATGTGATAGTAACAGAGAATACATTCGGAGACATTCTTTCTGACGAGGCAGCAATGCTCACCGGCTCCATCGGTATGCTCCCGTCAGCAAGCATCGGCGGCAATGTTGGCTTATATGAACCAATCCACGGCAGCGCGCCTGACATTGCAGGCCAGGACAAGGCAAACCCCATTGCCGCTATCCTGTCCGCGGCAATGATGCTCGGATTTTCATTCAACCTCATAGACGCAGCGAGTGATATTGAAAGGGCTGTGGAGAAGGTATTGAATAAAGGTTTTCGCGCGGCGGATATAAACCAGCATGGAATGAAACTTGTTGGATGCAAGGGGATGGGTGAGGCGATAATTTCTTTACTTACCTGATTAACCTTCCCCTTTTACCCTTCCACACCAAGAGCAGCGGACTTGCAACAAAGATGGATGAATATGTGCCGACAAGCACGCCGAGAAAGAGCGCAAGCGAGAAATCATGTATTACCTCGCCGCCTGCTATAAGGAGAGCTGCCAAAACCAAAAGTGTTGTGCCTGATGTAATGATTGTCCTGCTCAAAACCTCGTTTATGCTTCTGTTAATAAGGTCTTCAAGAACCTCTTTGCTTCTCTTTCTCAGATTTTCCCTTATCCTGTCAAAGACAACAACTGTATCAGTCAGGGAATAGCCTGCAAGGGTAAGAAGGGCTGTGATTATTAAAAGATTTATCTCTTTATTTAACACATAAAACACACCCAATACGGCAAGCACATCGTGAAAGGTGGCAATTACAGCCGCAATTCCAAATATAAGCTCAAATCTCAGCGCCAGATATATAAGGATGCCCAGAAGCAATATGCCAACCGCCCATAATGCGTCCTTCTGGAGTTTTTTACCTACTGTCGGGCCAACGGCAGTGGTTGATTCTATAATGAATTTATTATCGGCAAACCCATTTGCAAAGGCCGGTGTTAATCTGTCTGATGTTGCCTTCAATTCACCTTCTGCATTCTTGAACCTTATAAGCAATTGATTGCCGTCGGCAAACTGCTGAAGCTCAGCATCTTTAAAATTCTCTTTATCCAATATCTTTCTTGCGTCCTCAAGGGCAAATGGTTTTTCAAACTTAAGCTGTATTGCCATGCCGCCTGTGAAATCAATCCCCAGATTTGCCTTGCCGAGCGGTATAAGCACAGCCGCAATAATTCCCATGATAGATAGTATTATTGACAACCCAAAGGCATAATGCCTCTTTCCTATAAAATCTATCTTTGTATCTTTTAAGATGTCCATTTATTTTAAAAACCCCCTTTATATGCTCAGTCTCTCTATTCTTCTCCTCTGTGTTATAAAGTCAAAAACCACCTTTGTTCCAACAAGGGCGGTAAAGAGGTTTATCAATATGCCGATGCTTAAGGATACTGCAAAACCTTTGATAGGGCCGCTGCCGAACTGGAACAAGACGGCTGCTGTGATAAGTGTTGTCACATGGGAGTCTATGATAGTCCACCACGCCCTGTCATATCCTGCGTCAATGGCTGACCTGACCGTTCTCCCTGTTTTAAGCTCCTCTTTTATCCTCTCAAATATCAATACATTGGAATCAACACCCATGCCGATTGTTAAGATAATGCCGGCAATGCCGGGCAGGGTAAGTGTTGCATTGAACCATGCCATGGCTCCAAGCAGCATTGTAATATTGAGAGCCATTGCAAAATCAGCGATAAGGCCTGAAAGCCTGTAATAAAAAAGCATAAAGCCAAGGACGAGAATGCCTCCTATTACGGCGGCCTTAACACCTGCCTTGATAGAATCTTCACCGAGAGATGGCCCCACTGTAACATTCTGGATTATATTTACAGGCGCAGGCAAGGCGCCGGCCCGAAGCACAATTGCCAAATCTGTTGCTGTTTCATGCGTAAAACTCCCTGAAATCTGCGCCCTGCCGCCGCCTATCTTTTCCCTTATTACGGGCGCTGAATACACATTTTTGTCAAGGATAATCGCCATCCTTTTGTTTACATTCTGTGCTGTAACATCCGCGAATATCCTTGAACCTTCGCTGTCAAATGTTATTGACACATACGGTTCGTTAAACTGGGAATCTATTGCAACCCTTGCGTCTGTCAAGAGATCGCCGGTAAGAACAGCCTCTTTTTTTATAAGAAATGGCGTTTGTCGGACAGCGCCGCTCTCTGTATCCACTCTTCTTTCATAGAGAAGCTCGTCCCCTTCAGGAATCTGGCCGTCCAGGGCCTTTTTTAAATCTCCTGCCTCGTCCACCATCTTGAACTCCAATACAGCGGTTTTGCCTATCAGTGCTATGGCGCGGTCAGGGTCTTTTAATCCTGGAAGCTGAACCACAATCTCATCTTTTCCCTGCGCATGGATGAGCGGCTCTGTTACGCCGAACTTATCTATCCTGTTCCTTATGGTTTCAATAGCCTGAGATGTGCTCCACTCTTTTATCCTCTTTGTTTCGGTGTCTGTAAGCGTATATGCTGCGCTGTTTCCCTTTTCAGATACTTTTTGAAATATCGGATAATTATCTCCCATAGCCTTTTCTACCGCTGTCTTTGCAGCTTCATTCTGATACGATATTAAAACCTCATGGCCTTGAGCCTTTATCTCTGAAAAGGCAACCTTTTTTTCCCTGAACAATCCATCTATGCCTTTGCTCATCCTTTGCAAGTGATTCTCAATCCCTTTTTCAGTATCAACCTGAAGAACAAGATGCATGCCGCCCTGCAGGTCAAGTCCAAGGGCTATCTTTGGAAAGTTATCTTTATACCATGAAGGAAGGGATTTGGAAAATGGCGTTGAAGGCAGAAAAAGCGCGACAGCCAGCAAAAAGAAAAAGCCGATCAAAACAAGACGCCACATTATGCTCTTTGGCATTTAAGAACCCCCTAAAAAATAGTGGACAGTGAATAGTGGTCAGTGATGAGTGAAATTCTGACCACTGTATTTTATTTATTTTTCTTCGACGCTATGTATTCCTTGCCAACCTTGACCTTGACATTCTCAGCAATCTCTACGGTAACAGTATCCTCTGTCACCCCTGTAATGGCTCCATGTATGCCGCCTGATGTAATAACCATATCGCCTTTCTCAAGTTTGGAAATCATTCCCCTGTGCTCCTTTGCCTTTTTCTGCTGAGGCCTTATGAGGAGAAAATAAAAGATCACAAAGAGTATAACCAATGGGGCAAAGCTCAAAAGCTGCCCCATCCCTCCTGCTGCCGGCGCCTCATCTGCTGCAAATGCGATTGTGGTAAAGTTTAACACTGTGATACCTCCTTTTGATTTATGAATTCAGATTCTTGTAAAACTCTGCCTTAAATTCCTGAAATCCATCCCTCTCTATTGCATCCCTTATATCAGCCATAAGCCTTATATAATAATAAAGGTTATGCGTGGTGCCGAGCCGCGCCGCAAGGATCTCATTTGCCGCAAAAAGATGTCTCAAATATGCCCTTGAATAGTTTTTGCATGTATAACAGTTGCATCCATCTTCTATCGGATTAGGGTCATTGGCATACTGGGCATTTCTTATACCCAATTTTCCATACTTTGTAAAGAGCGTTCCATTCCTGGCATTTCTTGTAGGCATAACACAGTCAAACATATCAATTCCCCTCATCACCCCTTCTATCAGATCCTCTGGTGTGCCGACACCCATCAAATACCTCGGTTTATCCTCAGGGAGATATGGGACAACAGCATCTATCATCTCATACATCAGAACCTTATCCTCCCCTACGCTCAAGCCCCCTATTGCATAACCATCAAAGCCTATTCTCGTTATCGCCTCTGCGCTCTCTTTTCTTAAGTCCTGAAACATCCCGCCCTGAACTATGCCAAAAAGCGATTGTCCTTCGCTTTTCTTTGCTTCCTTGCATCTTTTTGCCCATCTGTGCGTAAGCTCCATTGAGTCCTTTGTATATTCGTATGTAGAGGGATATGGAGTGCATTCATCCAGACACATTATTATATCAGCCCCAAGGGCCTCCTGAATCTCAATAGCCTTTTCCGGGCTTAAAAAATGCCTTGAACCGTCAAGATGCGACTGAAAATAAACCCCCTCTTCCTTTATCTTTCTCAATTCAGAATGGCTGAATACCTGATACCCGCCGCTGTCCGTGAGTATCGGCCTGTCCCAGTGCATGAATTTATGCAAGCCGCCCATATTTTTTATAAGTTCATGCCCAGGCCTTAAATAGAGGTGATAGGTATTGCAAAGTATTATCTCTACCCCTATATCCTTAAGTTCTTCGGGTGTCATGGTCTTTACAGTTGCCTGTGTGCCTACAGGCATAAATACAGGTGTATTTATCCGGCCATGAGAAATGGTGATTCTACCCAGCCTTGCCTTACTATGCAAATCATTTTTTGTTAATCTAAAATCAAAGGCCATTTATATCCGCCAGATAATATCTTATAGGAAAGTAAAAATAAAGGATAAAATAAGAGAGGAGTGGAGGAGGATGTATCATTTCTGGATTGACTCTAATGCCTTAAAGATGTTAAAGGTTATGAAAACGGCCTGCGCCCATAGCTCAGCTGGATAGAGCACTTGACTACGAATCAAGGGGTCGGGGGTTCGAATCCCTCTGGGCGCGCCAACGAAAACAGTGAACAGTTGTAGCAGCAGGTCTTAAGACCTGTTTGTACAGTGGACAGTGGTCAGTGACAGAGAAAAAGATGAATGGTTCATGAGAGAGGCTCTTAAGGAGGCTGAAAAGGCTGCCCAAAAAGGCGAAGTCCCCATAGGCGCTGTAATAGTCTCGGATAATGAAATTATAGCAAGAGGCCACAATCTGAAAGAATCTACTGCTGACGCTACTGCCCACGCAGAGATAATTGCCATTAAAAAGGCCTCTAAAAAACTCGGAAGATGGCGTCTTACAGATTCAACCATTTATGTTACATTGGAGCCGTGTCTTATGTGCATGGGCGCATTGATTCAGGCAAGGATAGAAAGGCTTGTCTTTGGTTGTTATGACCCAAAGGCAGGGGCATGCGGCTCTTTATACAATTTGTCGCATGACAAGAGACTGAATCATAGGATTAAAGTAACCGAAGGTGTCATGGCCGGGGAATGCGGGGATGGCCTTAAAGATTTTTTCAAAAGTTTACGGAGCAAATCTGCTAAAGGCACAGCTTAAGTTTATAGCTGTTCTGCCTGACAAAGCCTGGCGCTACTTATGAAGTTGAATAAGAGGCATATCCTCAGTTGGACCCTCTTCGATTTTGCCAATTCAAGCTACTCTGCTGTCATAGCATCGGTTGTCTTTCCTGTCTATTATGTAAATGTCATTGTAGGTAATGCTAACGGCATGGGCGACCTCTGGTGGGGAAGGGCAATATCATCAAGCATGGCAGTAGTGGCGTTCTCCTCTCCCTTCTTAGGCGGCATCGCAGACTACAGCGGTATAAGAAAGAGGCTGTTTTTCATCTATACCATAATCAGTGTAGCGGCCGTTGCAAGCCTCTCCATACTTGAAAAGGGTATGTTTTTTGAGGGGTTTCTGATTATATCATTGGCCAATCTCGGAATGGAAGGGGGGCTTGTTTTTTACAACTCTTTTCTTCCCGGAATAGCCCCTAAGGAATATCATGGCCGTGTATCTTCATGGGGGTTTGGGGTAGGCTATGCCGGCTCCATCTTTTCTCTGCTGATTGCCCTCCCTTTGGTAAAGGCCGGTAATTTTGAGGTCACATGGCTTATGGTGGCTGCCTTCTTTGCATTCTTTTCAGTGCCTGCGTTTATCTTTCTCCCTGCAGATGTAAGAGGAAACTCCTCCGCAGTTCGTGCAGGCATCGCAGGTTTCAGATATACAATCAAAACGCTGAAAGAGATTTGGAAAATAAAAGAGCCAAGAAAGTTCCTTATCTCTTATTTGATTTATCAGGACGGCGTGAATACAGTAATTGTGTTCTCAAGCATATTTGCCGCCACTACCCTCGGATTTAAGCCCCAGGAACTGATAATCCTTTACCTCGTAGTCCAGTTATCAGCCCTTATAGGTGCGTTCACTATGGCAAAACCCACTGATATATTGGGGCCTAAAAAGATTGTCATGACTGCCCTTATTATATGGACAATAGTTGCTGCCACAGCCTTCTTTATCCAGACAAAGACTCAGTTCTGGTTTCTGGCATCTTTTGCCGGGCTTGGGCTTGGCACTGTTCAGGCATCTTCAAGGGCATTTTATACGCAGTTTATACCGGAAGGAAGAGAGGCAGAATACTTTGGAGTGTACTCCCTTGTCGGCAAGTCGTCTGCAATATTAGGCCCTCTCCTATTTGGGTATGTATCTGTCCATTTTGGCAGCCAGCGGCCTGCGATACTTTCCATAGCTGCCTTTTTCTTTGCAGGCCTGTTTATTCTTAAAACTGTGAAAGGCGGAGGACCAAATGTCAGACCTGAGTAATATACCGGGGGCAATAGAAGAGACAGCAACGAAGAATCCCGGCAGCCTCGCCCTTGAGATGGCTGCGCTCGGCGTAACAGGAGACAGAAAATACACCTACGAAGATGTTATTTCCTCATCAAAATCAATAGCCTCATTTCTTTTTTTCAAAGATATTAAGAAGGGGGATAGGATAGCCATCTTTTCAGAGGGGAGGCCGGAATGGGGCATTGCCTATCTCGGCGTATCTTTTTTAGGCGCAGTTGCTGTGCCGATAGATATCCAACTCAGCCATTATGAGGTGGAAAATCTTATTCAGCATTCAGAAAGCAAGGCCATCTTTGTATCAGGAAAGAGTCTTGAAAGTATTAAAGATATCATTAAGGGGCTTCATCCTGTCCGGGTCATAAACATTGACAGTAAGGAATTTGTGGAGATTGCCAGGCACCGTCACCTTGACTCATTCCATTATCCAGCCCCTGATGATATAGCCTCGCTGATTTATACATCAGGCACTACCGGGACGCCAAAGGCCGTGATGCTCACGCACAGAAATCTGCTTGCCAATGCTAAAAGCATTATAGAGGCAAAGATTATTGATAGAAATGACTGTATCTTATCCATCCTTCCGCTGCATCATTCATATCCCTTTATGACTAACTTTCTTGCCCCGTTGTTCATAGGCGGGAGGGTTGTTTATCTCGACAGCCTTAAAGGCCCTGATATATTGAAGACTATAGCAGAAAAAGGCGTAACTATTCTCATTGGGGTGCCTCAACTCTTCACCATGTTAAGGCGTGGGATAATTGATAAATTCAGTGAGCTGCCATTATTTATAGGCAAAATATTTTTTCTCATCATGCGGCTCTCCGGATTTGTGAGAAATACCTTTGGTATAAACATAGGCAGGATAATCTTCTCATCTGTCCACAAAAAATTTGGCGAAAGGCTCAGATTCTTTGCAAGCGGCGGGGCAAAGCTTGACCCTGATGTATTTAGGGATTTAAATGCCCTTGGATTAACTGTTGTTGAGGGTTATGGCCTTACCGAAACATCTCCGGTAATAAGCTTTAATCCATTTAAAAGGACAAGGATGGGCTCTGTTGGGCTACCCCTGCCTGAGATAGAGGTGAAAATAGCAAATCCTGATAAGGACGGCACAGGCGAAATCATAGTACGGGGCCCGAATGTTATGAAGGGTTATTATAAAAATCCGGAAGAGACGGCTAAGGTTCTAAGGGACGGCTGGTTCTTTACAGGGGATCTGGGATATATAGACAAAAACGGCTATATATACATTACAGGAAGGGCAAAGGAGGTTATAGCGCTTTCATCAGGAAAGAATATATATCCTGAAGAAATAGAGAAGCACTATCTCAAGAGCCCTCTAATCAAAGAAATCTGTGTCCTGGGTATTGGGAAAAGGCCTGACATTGTTGAGGAGATCAAGGCCGTCATTGTGCCAAATACAGACTATATGAAGGAAACCGGCATTGCAAATTTTAATGAGGCAGTGAAGTGGGAATTGAATAAATTGTCATTACAGCTTCCCGCATATAAACGTATTATGGGTTATGAAACATCACAGTTTCCGCTACCACGGACTACACTGGGGAAGCTAAAGAGGTATGCGATAAAATATAGTATGAAGGCTGATGACAAAACCAATCTTCTGTCAGAAAGACAGCAGGAAGCTGATGGGGAAGAGGCAGTTAAAAGTCAAACAGGGAAAATGATTATAGCATTGCTTGAGAGGCTTACAGAGAAAAGGCCTATACGATTAGAGCATAATCTTGAGCTTGACCTTGGCATGGATTCGCTTAAACGAGTGGAGTTAATCGTTGCATTAAGCAGCGCCCTTTCTATGGAACTTCCTGATGCCTTTGGGGCAGATGTATATACTGTTAAGGATTTGATAATGCAAATAGAGATGTTACAAAAGGATATTGGAAAAGGTCTTTCAACAATGATATCAAAAGGATGGCAGGAGATTCTAAAAACTGAACCTTTGTCAGAAGATATAAAGTCAGCGGGCATGGTTAATGGATTCATGGCAAAACTATTTATTACAATTAGTCTTGGTCTATTAAGGCTTACGGGAAGGCTCTTATTTAAATTAGAGGTTAAAGACGTTGAAAATATACCTAAGCCCCCTTATATAATAACCCCAAATCATGCAAGTAATCTTGATGGCTTTGTAGTAGCAGCGGGTGTCCCTGTTAACTCATTTATGGCTCTATATTTTCTCGGCTTTCAGAAATACTTCACGAACTGGTTTACCTCACATCTTACACATCTTTTGCATGTGATACCAATAGACCCGGATACCTATCTTAAAAGGTCGTTTCAGATGGCCGGCCATATACTCAGAAACGGCAAGTCCATCTGCATCTTTCCCGAAGGAGGGAGGACCATTGACGGCAGATTTCTTCCTTTTAAAAAGGGTGTAGGGATATTAGCAAAAGAGTTAAATGTCCCATTAGTGCCAGCCTTTATAAAAGGAACATACGAAGTCCTTCCCAAAGGAGCGCTACGGCCCAGACTAAAAAAGATAAGCCTTATTTTTGGACAACCGATATATCCGGATGCATTAAACGTTGCTCAAAAACCGCAAGATATGGATGAATACGAATGGATAGTTCAGCAGCTTAAAAATGCTGTTTTCTCCTTATCATCTACCTGATGGGTGTGGCTTTTTGCCTTGCTTTTTTGGCTTTGGAAAGTATAAGATACTCACAATTTGATTACACGGATTATCAAGGCAGATTGCCCAGATTATTACGAGGGGTTTAGTTTTAATCTGTGTAATCCCCTATATAAGGAGGTTTTACATGACCACAATTGTTGATGTCTTAGCAAGAGAGATACTTGATTCAAGGGGCAATCCGACTGTTGAGGCAGAGGTTATTTTGGAAGACGGCTCAATAGGCAGGGCTGCTGTGCCTTCCGGCGCATCCACCGGCGAGCACGAGGCAGTAGAACTTAGAGACGGCGATAAAAAGAGGTATCTTGGCAAAGGTGTTTTAAAGGCAGTGAAAAATGTGAATGACAAGATAGGACCTGATATAGTAGGCATGGATGCCTTAGATCAGATTCTTATAGACAGGACAATGATTGAGCTTGACGGCACGGGAAATAAGGGCAATCTGGGAGCAAACGCAATCCTCAGTGTATCCTTGGCAGCGGCAAAGGCTGCCGCTGCATCCCTTTGTATTCCCCTGTACAGGCACATCGGCGGCGTAAATGCTAACACACTGCCTGTGCCTATGATGAACATCATAAACGGCGGGGCCCATGCTGATAACAGCCTCGATCTTCAGGAATTTATGATAATGCCGATTGGCGCAGAGGATTTTCAGAATGCAATAAGGATGGGCGTTGAGGTGTTTCATCATCTTAAATCAATACTCAAAAAAAAGGGATTAAACACCTCTGTTGGCGATGAAGGGGGATTTGCGCCGATGCTCAAGACAAATGAAGAGGCTATTGAATTGATAATGGAGGCCATAACCGCTGCCCGATACAAGGCAGGCAAAGACATCTTGCTCGCCCTTGATCCAGCCGCAAGCGAATTTTATGATTCTTCAAAAAAGGTCTACAATCTAAAAGGCGAAGGCAAAACCCTGTCCTCTGAAAAGATGATTGATTATTATGAAAGGTTGGTTAAGGCATATCCAATTATCTCCATTGAAGACGGCCTTTCAGAGAACGACTGGAAGGGATGGAAAGGTCTGACAGAAAGGCTCGGCAAAAATGTTCAGCTTGTTGGTGATGACATATTTGTAACAAACAAGAAGATTCTGGCAAAGGGCATAGAAGAGGGTATCGGCAACGCAATCCTTATCAAGGTAAATCAGATAGGAACCCTTACAGAGACCCTTGAGGCAGTTGAAATGGCAAAAAAAGCAGGTTACACAGCAATAATATCCCACAGGAGCGGCGAAACAGAGGATGCAATAATCGCTGACATAGCAGTTGCCACTAATGCAGGCCAGATAAAGACAGGCTCTGCATCCAGGACAGACCGCATTGCAAAGTATAACCAGCTTTTACGAATAGAAGAACAATTAGGCGAGACAGCGCAGTTTTTGGGGAAAGGGGTTTTTTATAATCTGCAATCTGGAATGTAGACAGCAGGCAGTTGCTGCTTACTACATACTCCTTACTGCTTACTTTTAAAAAAAAGGAGATATTATGTCAGAAGGTATCTGGCTTGAGGCCATAGTAATACTGATATTGATCTTTGCGAACGGTTTTTTTTCAGGCTCTGAGATAGCCATCATATCTGCGAGAAGAAGCAAGTTAGAGGAACTGTCAAAAAAAGGGGTGCACTCTGCGGATATTGCAAACAGGCTAAAGAGCGACCCCGACAGGTTGCTGGCCACTGTTCAGATAGGTATTACCGTAATAGGCAGTCTCGCATCTGTTATCGGTGGCGTGGCGGCAATAGAGACATTAAAGCCGCTTTTATTAACCATACCGCTGTGGCCATTCCATGAATTTTCAGAGCCTATCTCTGTTGGCATTGTGGTCATTGTCATATCATATGTAACCCTCATATTCGGAGAACTTATACCAAAATCACTGGCCTTGCGATATGCCGAGGAGTTGGCATGCGTATCTGCAGGACCGGTAGATTTTCTGTCCAGAATATCATATGGATTTGTAAAACTTCTGACCATGTCCACCAATCTTGTGTTGAAGGTCTTCGGGGCAAAGGGTCTGGAAGAAAGGGCATTTGTGTCAGAGGAAGAAATTAAATATTTTATAAAGGAAGGAAAGCAACAGGGTATATTTGAAGAGACAGAAGAAGCCCTCATTCATGGTGTGTTTGAGTTTGCAGATATGACGGTTAAAGACATTATGGTTCCCAAGCACAAGTTTAATGCCATAGGAATTGATACGCCATCGGAACAGGTGCTTAAATTTATAATTGAAAGCGGTTTTTCCAGATACCCTGTCTATCAGGACGTCAAAGAAAATATTATCGGCATACTTTATAACAAGGATGTATTTAAGGTCATGGAAGAGAAAAAGCCTCTGGCGCTGCGGGAATTGATACGGCCGCCGTATTTTGTGCCTGGCACCGCAATGATAAGCCGTTTATTAAGAGAGCTGCAAAGAAGGAGGGTTCACATGGCCGTTGTTGTAAATGAGCACGGCGAGGTTGACGGCCTTGTAACAATAGAGGATATCCTTGAAGAGATAGTAGGCGAAATAGAAGACGAGTACGACATAGAAAAGGGCGGGCTTGTTGAAAGGCTGAAGGACG
>ERZ1292645.336-Hain-H14-02um-R2-336-length-17774-cov-5_pt2 | contig 17146 bp, 16 predicted proteins | sample MGYA00564401_ERZ1292645 | MGnify/ENA primary metagenome ERZ1292645 (study PRJEB36523, sample SAMEA6512644) | groundwater metagenome | collected 2019-01-09 | study: AquaDiva: Metagenomics assemblies of 32 groundwater samples | reverse complement strand
GTTTTCAAACCGATAGATTTATCCAAAGAATACGATTTGATGTTTCTCGGACGGCTGGAGAAAAATAAAGGAATAGAACTGCTGTTAAGAGCGGTGGAATTTTCAATTTCTAATCTGCAATTTCCGATGAAGTGTATGATAGTCGGCCAGGGGTCTCTTTTTGCGAGTTTAAATTCTGAAGTTAAAAGTTTAAAACTGGAAAACAATGTGATTTTTCACGGTTGGGCTAAGGATTCACGGGAAGTGGCGGAACTTATGAATAAGTCAAAAATACTTGTTATGCCGTCATACAACGAAGGCGGGCCAAGAGTGGTTCTGGAGGCCATGGCTTGCGGCGTGCCGGTCCTGGCGACACCGGTGGGCATTGTGCCGGATGTGATAAAAGACCGGGAATCCGGCAGAATTGTCGGATGGAATGCCAAGGATATTGCCTTGAAAGCCAAAGAACTTCTGTCTGGCATGGAAGAATATAATAAATATAGACAAGCCGGTTTGGAAATTTCAAAACAATTTGAAAAAAAAGCGGCAATTAAAAATTATGCCGAAAAGTTATCAACAATTTAGCATTGCGCGTTTCAAATCCCCCTATATAATTATGAGTAAGTTAATATCCAAAGCGTACAAAATCTCTCGCTGTACCGTTTCAGTAGAGGATTAGTACATTGGAAAATAAAAAAGTAAAAATGAATAAATCTCGATATACTTTGAGGTCGACTGTTGCGATAATCGCAGCTTTTTCTTTTGTCTTTCTTTTAGCGGGTGGCGCGTACGCGGCAAGCACTATAGGGACGAATATGAGTACTACCGGTACTTTTCTTCAAACCGTTGGTTCGGCTACCGCAGCTCGGTTCCAAAATGCGGCTGGAACCACTACAGTTCTTGCGGTTGACACTACAAACACAAGAGTAGGTGTTGGCGCCGCGCCTTCAACAACTTTTGAAGTTCAAGGCACAGCATCGGCGTCTTACTTTTTCACTTTAAACACACTTCAAGTGGCTGGTGTTGCGGCAACGGTAACTTATTCAAGATTTGGAACTGGTACTACTGGTTATACAGCCGATCTTGACGCATCTAACGATTTACTTGTAACCGGAGCTTTAGAGGTTGATGGCAATGCTTTCTTTGACGGTAAAGTCGGCATTGGCGGTGCCACTAATACCAAATTTGAAGTTCAAGGCACCGCATCGGCATCTTACTTTTTGACTGGCAATACAATTCAGGTGGGTGGATTTGCATCTGTGGCCTATAATCGTTTCGGTACAACCGCTACCACTAATGGTTTAGCCGCTACTAATGACGTTTTAATTAACGGCATTCTTGAAGTAGATGGTAAGACCTTCTTAGATGCTACCGCTTCGGTAACGACTGGATTTGAAGTAGTTGGTTATGCGTCGGCTAAAGATTCTTTTGTAACAAGGAGTTTAGTTATCGGTAATAATGTTGCCAGTTCCAACACAGCTTATTCTGCTGAATTTGGCGGCGGAGGAGGTACGGCTACCGTAAGCTTGTTGTTCGGTAGCAGTTCAGTTAGTTCCAAGGGTACTTGCTTACAGATGAAGAATATGGATGGTGAATGGGTCTACCTACGTATCAAAGGTGAGTTGGGAACAGTTTCCTCCATGTCACTAGTAATTAATAGAAATAGATGCCTATAAAATAATAAAGGTCGCGACTAGTTACTAGTTAGAGTGTGATATGGCGAAAATAAATAAGGTCACAATTGTTGTTGCTATAAGTCTGTCGGCATTGATTATTGCGTTTGGTGCTGTTGGGGTCTGGTATTTGAGAGATTTTGTCAAATATGACCGCTATGATAAAAATGACTTTATTGACCCGAGTACATATCAAGCCGTATTTCTTGCGAACGATCAGATATACTTTGGATATTTGAAAAATATTGAGCAGAATTACCTGATGCTGTCAGATGTTTACTACATTAAGATAGGCGAAGGAGGCGACGGTCAGTTGGTTAAGCTGGGCGCGATAGAGCCGCATGGACCTAAAGACAAGATGATAATAAATAGGGACCAGGTGTTGTTTTGGGAAAATATGAGGTTTGATTCCCAGGTTGTAAAGACAATCCAGAGCATACAGCAAAAATAAATTTAATTATTATTTAATGAAATTATTAAAAATAAACTTTTCTCTGTTATTGGCCCTCTCTGTTTTAGTGGCGGGGTTTCTAACGGTCGGAGTATATCAGGCAAAAGCTGTTGGCGATGCTTATTTTCCGCAAGATACTACTGTAGCGCTTGATGTTGGAAATTTTATCATAGTAGGCGGTTCTGATGCGGACACCGTAACGGCAAGTAACACTCAAATAACGGTTACAATTTCCACCGGTCAATTGCTTACAATTGACTCATCTGACCGAAGAATACTATCCAACGATATCGGTTTTTCGTACTCTTGTTCCAGCGATAAATCGTCAATTGTTATAAATACAACTACCACCACAAAAACTGTGGTAATAACTCCAAGTTCAAGTAACTGCGGTTCTACGGGTGGTGGTAGCGGCGGAGGAGGCGGCGGCGGAACAACAACAACTTCTACCACAACACCGACACCAACTCCGACTCCGACACCAACCACCACGACCGTACCAACAACTCCAACCCCAACCCCCGCGGTGGTTTCAACAAGCAAGCCGACGCCAATTTCACGAGGATTTGTCAGCTTGACCGCTTTTAAACTTAAAGACGGAGATGTTATCAGTGCTGGTAATTCCAGTGACCCGGATGTGTATATCGTCAATTCACATGGATACAAGAGGTTATTCCTGAACCCGGCCATCTTCGCTTTCTACGGCCACCTTGGGGGATTTTCAAAGGTTAAGGCCACAGTCGCTCCGGTAAGAGATACGCTTGTAACATCAGGTCTTTTCAGAAATTGCGAAACAAACGACAAAAAAGTTTACGGCGTGGAAACAACCGCCGAAGATGCGGGCAAGCTTCACTGGGTAAATACTACCGGAGAACAAGCTGTTAAAGACGACCCCGCTTTCTTCAATAAGGTGTTCTGTATCAATACCAAGGAGTTTAGCTGGTATCCCCAAGGAACGGCTTATACTTCCGTAAACCAGATACTGGATTATTCAAGGAAAAATACTACATCCACTCCTACACCCGTTCCTACTCCTACACCTACACCTACCGTTTCAACAACAAAGAAATATAAAGTTGTTAATACGGACCAGCTTAATGTCAGGTCAGCAGCAGCAACTTCCGGCGCTATTTTAGGCAAACTCCCGCTGGGTCAGGTGATAGAAAGTTTGGGTCAGCAGGGTTTATGGCATAAGATAAAATATCAGGCCAAAGACGGGTGGGTGCACAGCGATTATTTGAAAGTGATTTAAAATTGTCTTGCTGGAAGTCCGGGTTTGGAATAAAAACTTCTAAAACAAAAAAACTCAATGGGAATACCATTGTTTTTTTGTTGATTTTAAGCCATTTTTATGGTAGTATTAGCCGATGAAAAATCTTTTGATCATTACCCAAAAAGTTGACGAAAAAGACCAGCTTCTCGGCTTTTTTATTGATTGGATTAACTATTTTGCCCAAAAGTTTGAGAAAGTCACCATTTTTTGCCTTGAAAAAGGCGCATTTGAGTTGCCCGGGAATGTTGAAGTAATAAGTTTAGGCAAGGACCGCGGTTCAGGAAAGTTAAAAATAATTTCTACTTTCTACTCACTGCTTTTTACTCGTCGCAACGACTACAATGCCGTGTTAGTCCACATGAATCCTATTTGGGTTGTTTTAGGAGGTTTTTGGTGGCGCATGATGAATAAAAAAATATTTATGTGGTATACCCATAAATCAGTAACCGCTAAATTAAAGTTGGCGGAAAAATTTGCCGATACGATTTTTACCGCTTCTTCTGAAAGTTTCCGCCTGCCGTCAAAGAAAGTAATTATTACCGGCCATGGGATTGACACTGAATTATTCAAACCAAGCGGTCATCGGCCGGCAACCGGCGGCCGGGAAGTGAAAATTCTAAGCGTGGGAAGAATATCGCCGGTCAAGAATTATGAAATCTTGATCAACGCCGCCCAAATACTATCCGATAGAGGGGTTAATTTTTTAATTACCATGATAGGGGAGGCGCCGCTTGAAAAAGATAATAACTATGATGAAAGTTTAAAATCTAAAATTAAAAGTTTGGGGCTGGAAGGCAAGTTTAATTTTGTGGGCAAAATTAAACACAAAAATCTGCCGGCTCATTATCGGTCACATGATATTTTTGTTCACTTATCAAAGACCGGCAGTGTTGATAAAGCGCTTCTTGAAGCAATGGCCTGCGGAATGGCGGTTTTAAGCTCTAACGATTCGGCAAGAGTTTTTTTGCCGCCGGAATTATTTATTCAAGGAGAAAGTCCGGATTTAATTGCTAACGCGATAATAAAGATCAATAGCTCCGGTTATAATACCGATAAATTAAGGGAGTATGTTGTTAAAAATCACAGCTTACCCGCTCTTATGGAAAAAATCAGCCGTATTATAAACGATACTGTTTCTAAAAAGCGTAAGATATTAATTTCCGGCTATACATATGTTGACGGGGGCACAATAAAAACCTTTGATTACTATCCCGGCAAAGATGATGTCTGCTTTTTGGTGCCGTATATGTGGCCTCTTAAAGGAGGAAAATATATATACCGGCCGCCAAAACAAAAAAATATCCGTACCGCCAAGGCATTTTTTTACCACTCCAAATATTCTGTTATCGGAGGAGTTTTAAAGGGATGGATGCCGATATTCCCTTTTGTGCTCATGAAGCAGAAGCCGGATGTGGTTTTTAGCGCCAGCGAACCCAATCTTCTGACCACATTATACCAGGGAATTTTTGCCAAACTATTCAATGCTAAACATATTATTTTTACATGGGAGAATGTGCCTTATGAAAGCAAGTTCCTTGGTTTTAAGGGAATTATTCAGAAATTTATTGTTAAGCTCAATATATTATTTTGTGATGGGTTTGTCTGCGGCACTGTCAAGGCTCAAAAAATTATAGGTTCTTTGACCGATAAGCCGATAGCGGTCATTCCTTTAAGCGGTATTGATACCGAGTTTTTATCACGCGACTATTCCAAAAAATCTTTCAGGGACATGGATCTCAACGATTATATTGTGTTTTGTTTTGTCGGAGCCATTGGCTACAGGAAGGGGATACATCTTATCGTTAAAGCTTTTGAAGAAATCTCAAAGACTGTAACTAATGTCCGTCTTTTGATCGCCGGCAGCGGTGAGTATGAACAAGAGATTGATTCAATGATTAAGAGCGCGGAATTAAGCGATCTGATCACAAGATTTTCATGGCTTGAGAGGGAAGAGGTACGCGATATTTTGAACAGTTCTGATGTTTTTCTCTATCCAAGCATCCCTTATGGGGGATGGGAAGAGCAGTTTGGATACTCACTTCTAGAGGCCTCATCTATGGAGCTGCCGGTCATTGCCACTGAATCCGGCTCTATATCTGAAGTTGTGTTAAACGGTAAAACAGGCATGCTTATAAAACCGGATGATTACACTGCCCTGAAAGAAGCAATGCTGAACCTGGCCAGTGATAAAGAAAAACGAATATCAATGGGTAAAGCGGGCAGGCGGTTTGTTTATGATAATTACAGCCATGAAATTACAGCCGGAAAGTTTTATAAATTTTTTAACGGTATTTAACATGAAGGTATGTTATTTCGGCACATATTCGCCGAATTATACAAGGAACAGGGTAAACATAACCGGACTCCGTGAAAACGGCGTTGAGGTTATTGAGTGTAATATTCAGACGGGAGGATTGAGAAAACACTGGGATTTATTTCGGAAACATTGGCCCATGCGCGGCAGTTACGATGTCATGATAGTCGGTTTTAACGGCCATGCCATTATGCCCGTGGCTTGGCTGGTTACCAGATTTCCCAGAAAAAAATTGGTTTTTGACGCATTTATTTCTGCTTACGATACGAACATTTTTGACAGGAAAAAGCACTTGCCCCATAGTTTAATGGCTTTGAAATATTGGATCATTGACTGGCTCGCATGTTCTTTAGCCGACCTGGTTCTTATGGATGCCGAGGCTTATGCTAAATATGTGAGCGAGACATTCCACATTTCCCGTCAAAAGGTAAAAGGACTCTTTGTCGGCTGTCCCAATGATGTTATGTATCCGAGACCTCAAAACAAGGCCCATTCGGCAAAGGCAGAGCCGGATTTTATCGTTCATTTTCATGGCACATATATTCCCGCCCAAGGTATTCCATACATCATTGAAGCGGCCAGAATTCTTGACGGCCAAGGAGTTAAGTTCAATCTTATCGGCAAGTTGGATACTTACGGGGAAGCCATCAATTTGGTTAAACGGCTTAAATTGACAAATGTCAGATTTTATGACTATATGCCGTATAACAAGTTGGCCGAGTTTATGGCTAATGCCGATATATGCTTAGGGGGTTTTGGCGATACTGAAAAAGCGAAAATGGCCGGTATTTTCAAAATTATAGAAGCCATGGCGATGAAAAAGCCCTTTATTACCGCTGACACGCCGGCTATGAGAGAATTTCTTACCGACCGAAAAGATTCATTATTGTGTAAGAGCGCTGACGGTCAAGACCTTGCCGATAAGATATTAGAATTAAAAAATAATGTTAATTTGAGAAATACGATTGCTGAAAATGGATACCAGCTTTATTTGCGCAGGTTTACGCCAAAAGCGATTGGCCGGGACCTCATGGCTTTTGTAAACAGTATTAAATAATGAAGAATATAAAAAATAAAATTTTAATTACCGGCGCTCTCGGCCATATTGGCGCAAGTTTAATTAGGAATATCAACGAGAACTTCACCGGTGAAATTTTGCTTTTGGATAATTTGGAAAGCCGCCGATTTCCGTCTCTTTATAATTTACCGAAAAAAAAGTACAGATACCGTTTTATCCGGGATGATATTCTCACTACTGATTTTGATAAACACCTCAAAGGTGTCTCGGTTGTTATTCATTTAGCGGCCATAACTGATGCTGAAGGAAGCCACAAGATACCTAAAAAAGTGGAGAAGGTTAATTATGGGGGATTGCGGAGGGTGGCCGATGCTTGTCTTAAAAATAAAGTAAAAATTTTATTTCCTTCAACTACGAGCGTTTATGGCAGTCAGGCCTCTGTTGTAGATGAAACCTGTGAGGAGTTAAAACCTCAAAGTCCTTATGCCGCGGCTAAATTAAAATCTGAAGAATATCTGAATACTCTAAAACCAAAAGGATTAAAATTCGTGATTTGTCGTTTTGGCACGATTTTTGGCCACTCAATCGGTATGCGTTATGATACCGCCGTCAACAGATTTACCTGGCAGGCGGCGACCGGGCTTCCGATAACCGTTTGGAAAACGGCATGGAACCAAAAAAGGCCTTATTTATATTTAGGCGACTGTGTTCGGGCCGTTAACTTTATAGTAAAAAAAGATTTATTTAACGGCGAGATATATAATGTTTTGACCGCCAATTTTGCGGTTAAAGATGTGGTTAATACGATAAAAAAATTTGTTCCCAAACTGACGGTAACTTATGTTGATTCGCCGATAATGAATCAGCTGTCATATAATGTTGACGACTCTAAATTCCGGGAACTTGGTTTTAAACCGAAGGGCAATTTAAAAAAAGGCATAAGTGAAACGATCAGTTCGTTGAGAAAGATAATTTAAAATATGTTAGAATATGCTGATGGAAATTAACCTTAAGCCAATTATTGATTTTGGTAAAATGCCGATTGCCAATGCTTTTTTGACCAAAGAACGGTTTAAAGACGAGTATTTTTATAATATGGTTTTGGGCTACGACTCTAAAACAAAAGCCATAGGATTGGTAAATAAGGTCCCGCCGGAGAAAATGTTTCATGAAAACTATGCCTTCTTCTCCTCAACTTCAAAAGGCATGCAAACGCATTTTCGCCAAACGGCAGAAAAGTTATTGTCTTATGCCGGTAAGGGGATTGTCGTTGAAATGGGCTCGAATGACGGCATAATGCTCGAGGCCTGGAAAGATTTGGGCGTAAAAGCTATTGGCGTAGAGCCGTCAAAGAATGTTGCCGACATCTCAAGAGCAAAAGGCCATGAAGTTATTTCTAAATTTATGAATGAAGCCGTCGCAGACGAGATTTTAGCAAAAGGCAAGATTTCTTTGGTTTTTGGGGCGAACGTTTCCTGCCACATTGAAGGGTTCCGGGATTACTTAAGTTCAGTAACAAAAATGCTTGGCAAGAATGGCGTATTTGTTTTTGAGGACCCTTATTTTTTAGATATTGTTGAGAAAACATCTTATGATCAGATTTATGATGAACATGTCTGGTATTTTACCGTTTCTTTTATAAATAACATGTTGGAACCGCTCGGTTATCATGTTTTTGATTGCGAACATATTGAACCTCATGGCGGTGAGTTAAGAATGTATGTCGGCAACAAAGACGTCTATTCCGTAAAACCGGCCGTAGCAATGTGGCTGGCTAAGGAAAAAGATTTAGATAAAAAGATTGAGTTATTGGAAAAAAATATAAAAATATCAAAGATAGAACTGCTCAATATTTTGAACAATATAAAAAAAGAAAATAAAACCGTCTGCGGTTTTGCCGCCACTTCAAAGGCAACGACGATTTTTAATTATTGCGGTATCGGGCCGGAGTTGATTCCTTTCGTAACCGACACAACACCTGAAAAACAAGGCAAGTATTATCCCGGCGTCCATATACCGGTAGTTTCGCAGGAAGTTTTTGAAAAAGGAGAAAATAACCCTTCAAAATTGATTGATTATGCGTTTTTGTGCGCCTGGAATCATTTTAAGGAAATAAACAAATACCAATCTTGGTATAAGCAAGCGGGAGGACATTGGATTACCCATGTTCCTTTTCCTAAAATTATATGAAGATCCTAATGACAGGCGGATCGGGTTTATTGGGAAAAGAGATTCTCAAGCTTGACGCAACAATTATCGCGCCGCCTCATGCAGAACTTGATATTACCGATTTAAATTCGGCGCTTAGGGCATTTGAAAAATATGATCCTGATGTTGTTCTTCATTGCGCCGCGGCAACCAAACCGCCGGAACACCAGAAAAACCCGGAGCTTGGCCTCGAAGTAAATATTATCGGCACGGCGAATATGGTTCGCGCCTGTGTTCGATTTGGAAAAAGATTGGTTTATACCTCAACTGATTATGTCTATACAGGCAAGGGGCCTCATAAAGAGGAAGAACCTCTCTGGCCGCCTTATAATTTCGGCTGGTCTAAACTTGGCGGAGAGTGCGCTGTTCAATTGGCGTCCGATCATCTGATTTTGCGCTTAAGTTTCGGACCGGCGCCTTTTCCATGGGACAAGGTTTATGACAATCAATACAATTCAAAGCTTTATGCGGACGAAATGGCTCCGCTCGTTCTGGCGGCGTCTGTGTCGGGTATCCGGGGTGTAATGAATCTGGGCGGTCCTAGAATGAGTTTGGCCGATTATGCGAGAAGAACGAGACCGAATATAGAAACCATTTCCACGCCTGATTGGGTGCCCAAAGACACCAGTTTGGATATTACTAAAATGAAGAAAGAGTTTGGGATAATAGACGAGGATACCCTATTGAAATATTGATAAAATATTGTAGTATATGGGGGAGTTACGCCATATCATGATTAAAGACGTAAAAGTGAAAAAAATGCTTTTAAACCACGATGATCGGGGGTTTTTTGCCGAAGCGGTAAAATTTGGCGAGGAGACATTCCATGAAATTAAACAGACAAGCTATGCAGAAACATACCCCGGAATAATAAAGGCTTTTCATTGGCATAAGAAACAATGGGATATTTGGTGTGTTATAAAGGGAATGGCTCAAGTTGTCTTGTATGATTTGCGAAAAGATTCCCCAACCAAAGGGCAGACTGATGTTATATGCGCAGGAGAAAAGAATATGTTAGTAATTGCCATTCCTCCGGGGGTGGCTCACGGCTATAGAGTTCTCGGGGACAAGCCAATGGGCATTTTTTATCATACGACGGAGGCCTATGATCCCAAAAACCCCGATGAAGAAAGGATCTCCTTTAATTCTCCAAAAATTAAATTTAACTGGGAAACCAAAAATAGATAAAACCAACAAAGCCATATTATGATAAAAATTAAAGTTAAAAATTCCGGGGTTGTTAAACTGCAAATGTTTAGAGACAAAGACGGAGACGGGGACCTGTTTATCGCAGAGGCCACAAGAAACATACCTTTTAAGATCAAGAGGGTCTTTTTTATAAATAATCCGAAAATAAAAAACTCCGTTCGTGGCAATCATGCTCACAAAAAATATAATCAGGTCATCTTTTGCGCCAGCGGGTCTTTCTTTCTTAATCTTGATGACGGCCGGACCAAACAGCGTATTTTTATGGACGATCCGTCAATCGGCATTATCTTGGGGCCTAAACTTTGGCATACCATGACCGACCTTTCCGAGAATTGCAATATTTTGGTTTTAGCCGACGACTTTTACCGTAAAGACGATTATTTAAGAAATTACGAAGAATTTCTGAAATATATAAATAAAAGAAAAAAACATGCCTAGTACCATAACTTCTGTTAAATTTTTTGATTTTCAAAGGAAACGTTTGCGTTATAAAAAAGAAATAAACGCAAGCGTTGAACGAGTATTCGGACGGGGCTGGTTTATCGCCGGTCCGGAACTGGCTGATTTTGAACAAAAATTTGCCAAATATCTGGGAGCCAGATATGTTGTTGGCGTTAATTCAGGAACTGATTCCATAGTGATTGCCCTGAAAGCCATAGGCATCAAGATGGGTGATGAAGTTATTACGACTGCTCATACGGCTACCCCGACGGTTGCCGCAATTAGAGTCGCGGGCGCGATCCCGGTTTTTGTTGATATTGATGAAAACACGCTGAATATAGATCCGGCTTTTATTGAAAAGAAAATAACCCCTAAAACCAAAGCTATTTTGCCGGTCCACCTTTACGGATATCCGGCGGATATGGATATTATTAAAAAAATAGCCGTTAAGAATAAACTGTTTTTAGTTGAGGACGCTTGCCAATCTCATGGCGCAAGTTTCCGGGGCAAAAAACTCGGCACAATAGGCGATGTCGGCTGTTTCAGTTTTTATCCCACTAAAAACCTGGGAGCGTTCGGCGATGCCGGAGCAGTTGTAACGAATAATAAGAAGATCGCGGATAGCGCCATGCGATTAAGAAATTTTGGAGAAGTATCAAGATATAAAAATAAGATAGAGGGAATAAACAGCAGAATAGACGAAATACAGGCGGCTTTTTTGAATTGGGGGATAAAAGAGCTGGATAAATGGAATAAGGAAAGAGCAAAAATAGCCGGCATATATCTTAAAGAGTTAAAAAACTTGCCCATGAAACTGCCGCCAAAAGGTGATGAATCTTTTAATCGGGTTTGGCATTTGTTCGTTATACAAACGGATAGAAGAGATGTTTTAAGAGAATTTTTGAAAAAAAGAGGAATAGAAACTCTAATTCATTATCCGACCCCGATATTTAAACAAGAAGCATATAAATTCTTGGGATATGAAGAAAAAGATCTTCCTGTAACAACCGGGATTCATGATAAAATCCTATCGTTGCCTATTTATCCCGAATTAACCGTTCCGGAAGTAAAATTTATCTGTAATTCTATCAGGGAATTTTATGGAAATAGAAAAACGAACAATCCCATTGTCGGATAGCCGCGATTCTCTTGATTCCAGTCGGCGTTTTGTGGCGGGAATTACGACGAAAAGCCGTCTTGAGTTGGATTTTTTTAATCTTTACGGCTGGTTGCTGCAGTATGTTGAAGGCAAAAAAGTGCTTGATGCCGCTTGCGGTTCCGGTTTGGGAAGTTTTTTATTGGCGCATAAAGCGCAAGAGGTTTTTGGTATAGATATTTCAGAAGAAGCGGTTAAATATGCCTCCGAGCGATACCGGCTTTCAAATCTTAAATTTATCCGCGATGATATATTAACTTATAAATTGCCGGTTGGTCACTTTGATGTTGTCGTGAGCGCAATGACTATTGAACAGCTTGAAGCAGGCGACCATCCTAAATTTCTTAGTATCTTGGCCGGAAGTTTGAGGCCGGGCGGGCTGCTTTTTATTGTAACGCCGAATAAGCAAGTCGCCTCTCCGGGAATAAAATCCCCGTCATTTCATTGGAATAAGAAAGAGCTTTATCGGAAAGAATTGGAACGCCTTTTTATAAAATCCGGTTTTACGCCTATAAAATGGTTTGGCCGGAGACGGGTGCCGTTTTTTATGGCTAATCGCGTATTTAAGAGGACATTTAATCTTATACAAAAGATTTCGGGGTGGAATCACGGTTTTTACAGCACACGCGAGAGTCCGGCCGTGAAGCCGATAAATTTTTTCTGGCAACCCAAGGATTTTGTGGCAGTGGCCAGAAAATCAGGTTAATTTTTATGAAGAAATTATTATACATTGCCAATCTGCGCTTGCCGACTGAAAAGGCCTACGGTATCCAAATTACCAAAATGTGCGAAGCATTAGGGGAAATACTTGATGTGGAGTTGATTGCGCCATACAGAAAGAACAATATTAAAGAGGGTGTTTTTGATTATTACGGGGTTAAGAGGAATTTTAAATTCAACAGAATTTGGGCGCCGGATTTTTATTTGCCGGGAGTTTTTGATAAAATTGCCGTGTTTATAAAAAGCGCTATTTCTGCTCTGGGTTTGGCGTTTTACGCTCTTAAACAAAATCCCGACATTGTTTATTCGCGAGATGAACTGCCTTTGTATTTTTTGAGTTTTTTCAAAAAGAATTTATTTTTTGAAGCCCACAGATTCTCAAAATTAAGGAAATTATTTTATAAAAGATTTAAAAACAAAAATTTTAAGATCATAGTTATTACCAATCATCTGAAAGATGATTTTATAAAAATCGGTTTTCTGCCGGAAAGTATTTTGGTAGCTCCGGACGGAGTTGATCTGGCGGAGTTTGACATACAAATAAGCAAAAATGAAGCAAGAGAAAAGTTTTTCGGTAATATACACAACGAACATTTTGCTCGAAAAAAAATAGCGGTTTATATTGGCCATCTTTATTCTTGGAAAGGCGCCAGTGTTGATATGTTTTCAGAAACCGCAAAGTATATTTGTGAAAAAAATCCAAATTTTCTTATTTCTATTTTTGGCGGCACCGATAATGAATTAAAGAAATTCAGAAATGAATTAAAGAAAATTCATCCAAATCTGGTACCCATGATATATCTTGGAGGTAGAGTTCCTCATAAGGATGTACCTTATATTTTAAAAGCGGCTGATTGCGCAATCTTAACTGGAAATGAGTCGGATACGATCTCATTAAAATATACCTCGCCTCTCAAAATGTTTGAATATATGGCCTCCGGCTGTCCTATCGTGGCTCAAAATTTACCGTCTTTTCGGGAGGTCTTGAATGATAAAAATTCTTTTTTGGTCAAACCCGGGGACGCAAGGGCCCTGGCCGATAAAATATCATGGGTTTTTGAGGAGAAAAATTTAAAAACGGTTGAGGGAAAAGCCGTAAAAGCTCTTGAAGACGTAAAAAATTATACCTGGCAAAAACGGGCCGATAAAATATATAATTTTAGCAAATCATGAGCGTTAATTTAAAAGAAGAATTGTTTTTTATTAAAGAAACAATTAGATACGGTTATGGATGGAAAGGCGTTTTAGCGTATTTAGTAAACAAATTCTGGAATTCAAAAAAGATTTATAGTTTAAAATTACCTGATTACAGACGGATTGAAGGCATTGAAATTCATATTCTTTGCCGGAAAAAAGATGCCGATATGCTGGCCTGGTCGCTCATGTCTTTTATAAGCCAAAGCGGGATTTGTCCGAAAGTTATAGTTCACGACGACGGAACTTTTGATAAAAATACCGTAAATAAGTTAGAGCTTAAATTCCCGGAATTGAGAGTATTATCTTTTAAAAAAGCCAATGAATTAATTAAAAATACCGTTGGCTTATCATCAAAGCTCATGGAACATAGAAATAAGGGCCATAAATTGATACATAAGTTAATTGATGTTTTTTTGTTAAGCCGGTCGGAGAAAGTCATGATTCTTGATTCGGATATCCTCTTTTTTAATCGTCCCGAAGAAATTTTAGAGTTTATGCGCGGGGACAGTAATTACGATTCTTTAATTACGAAGAATAGCGGCGAATACGATCTTGAGCTTTCAGAAAATTACTTTAAAAAATACGAATTTTTGAAAGGCAGCGCCGATTTTATGAATCCCGGCATTACTCTGTACAAGAAGGATAAAATTGACTTGAATAAGTTATTGGAATATTTTGAAAATACAAGGCGAATGCCCGGTGATTATCTTGTTGAAATGTCTGGATGGGCTTGTTTGATTGCTCAAACAAGCTTTAGATTTTTACCGCCGGACAGATATCCCATTAAAGGAAAGTTAAACCCGAATGCCGTAATGAAGCATTTCACGAATCCTCGCCGCCATGAGTTCTATATTTGGGGTATAGATAAAGTCCGCGAAGCTTTAACTTATAAAAATGAACATTAAACAAAAAAAATTTCTAGTAACCGGAGGCGCCGGATTTTTGGGTTCTCATATGTGCGACGCGTTGATTGCTAAAGGAGCTAAGGCAGTTTGCGTTGATGATCTGTCTAACGGGAAATTAGCGAATATTTCACATTTAAAAAATAATAAAAACTTTAAATTTTATAAAGCCGATATCAATAATCTGAAACAAATAACCCGTGTTTTTGCAAAAGAGGAACCGGATTATGTAATGCATTACGCGGCGATGGTGGGCGTAAAAAGAACCAGCGATAACCCTCTTGGAGTTTTTAGAGATATAGAGGGAATTAAAAATATCGCTGAATTATCCAGACGGCACAAAGTTAAAAAGATATTATTCACGTCGTCATCAGAAGTATACGGCGAGCCGGTCAAGCTTCCCATTGCCGAAGACGATACTTTCAACAGCAAGTGGCCTTACGGTTTGGTCAAAATTTTAGGAGAGCAGTACTTTATAGCGTATTATGAAAAGTACGATATACCCGTGACCATTGTGCGGTTCTTTAATGTATACGGGCCGAGACAGGATTTCGGCGACTCCGGTTTTGTAGTTTCTGTTTTTCTAAAGAGAGCCCTTACTAAAAATCCAATTGAAATTTACGGAGACGGCGGGCAGACAAGAGATTTTGTTTATGTGGACGATAATGTGAGGATTACCATGAATGCTTTTTTGAGTGATAAGACCAATGGCCGGCCCATGAATATTGGTTCAGGAAAGTCTATAAGAATTACAGACCTGGCAGATGAAGTCAGGAAACTGGTCCCTGGCGTCAGAGTGATTTTTAAGCCGGCCAGAAGAAGCGGTGAAATAAAATATCGTACTCCTGATATCAGTTTTATGAGGGAGGTTCTTAAAGATGAACCCAATATCAAACTGGCCGAAGGATTGGCCAGGACCTTGGAGTATATGAAAAAAGGTTAGTTGGCCTGTACAAATGCGTATTTTATTGTATTATGTGTATAAATTATGTCTCAAAATCCTTACTTATCCGTAGTTATCCCTCTTTTTAACGAGGAAGAGATTCTGCCAAGAATGCTTGGCGAGCTTTCGGCCGTTTGTAATTCGTTAAACCGAAGTTACGAAATAATTTTTGTTGACGATGGTTCCACTGACAGAACTCCTTTGTTGCTGGAAGAAATGTCTGATAAAGATTCTCGCGTTAAAGTTTTAAGATTTTCAAGGAATTTCGGCCATCAGGCGGCATTTAACGCCGGTATTGATTTTGCCGCCGGTGATATGGTTATTACAATGGACGGTGATCTGCAACACCCGCCTCATTTAATCCCGGAATTTATTAAGTATGCCGAGGATGGGTTTGATATTGTTATAGGAGAAAGAATATCCAACAAACAGAATTCTTTAGCGAGGGAACTGACAGGCAGAATGATCTACAGGTTTTTAAGCGCGATGTCCGGACTTGAATTCAGGAATTCTTCCGATTTTGCTTTATATAACAGGAGAGTGATTTCTGTTTTGAAAAGAATGCCGGAGAAGGAAAGATTTTTGAGAGGAATGATTCAGTGGGTGGGCTTTAATAAAAAGTATGTGCTTTATGTCGCGCAAAAGAGAAAAGCCGGAAAAGCCAAGTATAACTTTCGCAAATTGGCCGGTCTGGTAATGAGCGGGGTAACTTCTTTCTCCGCCTTTCCTTTGCGACTGGCCTTCTGGTCCGGTTTAGTTGTTTTGGCTATAAGCATGGGACTTTCTGTTTATGTTATTTGGGATCATTACGTTAATCCGAATCCTTTTATCGCCGGTTGGGCGACGCTGGTAATCCTGGTCTTATTTTTAGGAAGCATCCAGTTGATGGTTTTGGGAGTAATAGGCGAGTATCTCTATAAAATGTTCTATGAAGTTAAAGGAAGGCCGCTGTATATCGTTGCCGAAACAAAAAACATAGAAAAGGGAAAGGCGGAAAAAAGTCCATACGGGATATATGATTAACATAATTGCGGATGATTTGGGCCTGCACTCCTTGGTAAACGACGGAATCATTTTTTTATTGAAAGAAAGAAAGATTGACGGAGCATCTTTAATGGCTAACGGTTCTGCTTTTGACGACGCGATAGAGAAACTAAAAAATGTAAATGAACCCGGTATCGGAATTCATTTTGTTTTAGTTGATGAAGAATCTCTTTCCGGGATAAATTTACCGCGAAACTACAGGGCGTTTTTTATTAAATATATTTTGGGGCTTATAAAATTATCAGATATAGAAAAAGAACTAAGAGCTCAATTGGATAAAATTTCTGTTGCCGGCATTAAGCCCGGTTTCATAAACAGCCATCAGCATCTTCATCTCTTGCCTGGCATAATGGATATTGTCGTGAAATTAGCCGTTGAATACAAAATCCCCGGTATTAGAACAGTTAACGAGCGGGTTAATTTTAACGGCGGTAAATTGTTCAGGAACGCTCAATTATTTTTTTTGAACCTTTTATCGTCAATGGCTAATAAAAAAATACAAAAAGCCGGCATTCGGCATAACGATTTCTTTGTCGGATTTATTAATGCCGGAAATTCAAATGAAAATGACATAAAACACGCCCAAAATATCTCCGATAAATACCCCGACAAAATTAT
>ERZ1292645.357-Hain-H14-02um-R2-357-length-17218-cov-12_pt1 | contig 17218 bp, 21 predicted proteins | sample MGYA00564401_ERZ1292645 | MGnify/ENA primary metagenome ERZ1292645 (study PRJEB36523, sample SAMEA6512644) | groundwater metagenome | collected 2019-01-09 | study: AquaDiva: Metagenomics assemblies of 32 groundwater samples | reverse complement strand
AACATCATACTACTACTATTTGCTTTTTTTGAAAAAATCTGCACAACTCCAGTTACTAAGATAAATTTATAAAGTGAATAACCAACGGCTTCTTGTTTTCAATGAGAGTGCTTAGACTTGAAAAAAAGAGACTAGCAGAATTTCTAGGCAGAGTTACGAACTCTTATATGCTTATTGCCCCAGTCAAAACAGACCTCGTAAGATTTGAGGTTATAAAAAACGTTGATGATATTTATTTGGAAAAGAATTCATATTTTCCAATTAAAGAATATTTTTTCAGGAAAGAAGAGACACTTTTCAAGTTTGATGGAAAGAAATTCGCAGTTCCAAAAATTGAAGCGCCCCATAGGGTATTCTTCGGTATCAGAAAATGTGACCTTAACGGTATTGAAAGGCAGGATATAGTTTACATGAAGCAAGTCCAAGACCCTTATTATATTGCTGCCAGGAAAAACAGCTTCTTAATAGGATATCACTGCAATGAGGCTCCTTCCCCATATTGTTTTTGCGGCTCATTAGAGCTTCACGACCATTTTGACTTGATGTTTTACGACAGGCAAGAGCACTTTTTGATTGAAATTGGGTCTGAGAAGGGTTTATTTCTGTCTAATAAGTTTAAAGAGTGTTTTGAATTGTCGAATCAATCAATATCTTCCGAAGAAAAAATAATAAAAAATGCCGACCGATTAGAAAATAAGGATATATCGCATCTTTACGACAATCCTGACTGGAAAAAAGGGGTTGATATTTGTTTGTCATGCGCAGCCTGCACTGCATTATGCCCAACTTGTTACTGCTCAGAGATTCACGACACAGTCTCCACTAAGGACCCTAGCCAGAGTGAAAGAAAGCGAAGCTGGAGCTCCTGCCAAGTGCAGGATTTCACAAAAGTGGCTGGTGACCATGTTTTTAGAAAAGAAAGGGAACAACGGTTCAAGCACAGGATATATCACCAATTGGAGTATTTCAAGGACAAGAACGGAATTGACTTGTGTGTTGGATGCGGGAGATGCATAGAAGCATGCCCGACAAGAATAGACTTTGTGGAAATAATAAATGATATGAACAAAGATGCAAAAAGCAAAACCAATTAAGAATCCATATCTGCCCAAACCATTCAAGATCTTGGATTTCCATAGAGAATCCCCCGGCACATTCACTATAACTGCCGATATGAAAATAAAGCACGAACCAGGCCAATTTGTTCAGGTCTCTGTGCCCGGATTTGGGGAATCTCCGATTTCAATATGCTCCTATTCCAACAAATTTGTTAAATTAAATGTGCGAGAAGTTGGGAATGTTACAAGGGCATTGTCAAGACTGAAGAAAAATGAAACCATATTCATACGGGGGCCTTACGGAAAAGGGTACCCAATGGAAAGTCTTAAAGGCAATGATTTGGTAATTATTGGAGGTGGATGCGGTGTCGCGCCATTAAAAGGCATAATGGATTACTTAGAGTCATATAGGGATGATTACAAAGACATTTTGCTATTTCTTGGCTACAGGTCTCCGGATGATGTTATTTTCAAAAGAGAGATGGAGGAATGGAAACGAAAATACCAAATTAATATCACAGTTGATAGAAATGCCCATGGCCAGTTCTGCTATGATGCCAAGGAAGGGTTTATTACTGATGCCATAAATTCGTCTAATCTGAGCAATGAGAATAAAGTCGTTTTTGTTTGCGGTCCCCCTATTATGATGAAATATGTTGTTGAGATTTTGAAGCAGAAAGGCTTTCATGACGACCAGATTTTCATCAGCGCAGAAAGACTGATGTATTGCGCACTGGGAGTTTGCTGCCACTGCATGATAAGGGGAAAGTTTACTTGTATTGATGGGCCAGTATTCAGGTATGATGAGATTAAGGACTTTAGGAATGATTAAGAATGAAAATAACAATCAAGAGCAAAAAATTTGCTTTGAGGCCATTCATGAATGGAGATGAAAAATCATTACAAAAAAATATTAATGACGAATTAATTTATAGATATACAATGAGAATTCCTTACCCATATACAATAAGGGATGCTAGAGAATGGATTAAGAAATGTGCCAAGATGAAAAAAAAGAAAATTAAGAAATCTTTAATTTATGCTATAGATGTTGACTCAGAAGTAGTTGGGGCAGTTGGAATTGAAAACATACAGCAACATAATGCGGAAATCGGTTATTGGCTTGCAAGAAAGTTGTGGAATAAAGGAATAGCAACAGAAGCAATTCGAATAGTTACAAGAATAGGATTCAGTAATCTGAAACTAAAAAGAATTTACGCATATGTTATCCCACAAAACAAAGCATCTTGCAGAGTTTTGGAAAAAAATCACTATAAGCTGGAATGGCATCTTAGGAAAGACTGCATTAAAGATGGCAGGTATTTTGATACACATGTTTATGCTAAAGTAAAATGACTAAAGAAAAACTAATATCTGGAAATATGTCTAGACGTTTTATTTCATTATTCGTGTTGCTTTTTCTTATACCTTCAACAACATTAGCCTTAGACCCAAATATAGATGAACTATGTTGTCTACGTGAAGACAAACAGCATCCAGAAATGTGTGCTCAAGTAAATATGCAAAACTGTCCACAAATATTGGATTCTTGGAGAGCGAAAGAGAGGAGTTGGTTTTTACATACGACTCCTTTTTATTTGAGATCTGAATTCATCGCAGGAATTATAGTTGTATTTATAGGCATAGCTCTATATAGAATCTTCAGAAGAAAAAAGTCAAATTTACATATTCTAAATAAAAAAATAAAATAATTGATAAAAAGTGAAACAACAAACCCAAAAACTCAAACTCGGATTTTACGGAATAACAGGGTGCGCAGGGTGTCTGCTGTCAGTCATATTCAATGAAGATGAAATCCTTGATTTGGTGCAATTAGTTGATTTTAAAGCATTTCCATTCATTAAAGAGCTAAATCCGGATGAATCATTTGATTATGTGTTTATGGAAGGGCTTGTAGCTGACCAAGGCGATTTGGAAGAGCTGAAAAAATTAAGAAACAACAGCAGATTCCTTGTGTCTTTAGGAGCTTGTGCATGCACAGGATGCGTGCCAGCTTACAGGCAGTTTACTTTAAAAGAAAATTACGAGCATTTGCTGTACAAAAAACAGCATGATGTTGAAGACTTGCAGCCAACTCCAATTGATGCTCATGTCAAAGTTGATTATTACATTCCAGGATGCCCCCCAGACAAAAAAGAAATTGTCAATTTCATAAAAAACATTGCTATTGGAAAGCAGCCAAATCCTTTCGAAAGCCCAGTTTGTGTAGAGTGTAGGAAAAACGGCAACCAATGCCTGCTCGACCTTGGAAAGCCCTGCCTTGGGCCAATAACTGCCGGAGGATGCAACGCAGTCTGCATTAATGGCGGCTTTGAGTGCTGGGGATGCAGAGGCCCGACTAAAGACATGAATCTCAATTTAATGATTAAAATATTAAAAGACAAGGGATTTGATGACAAATTTATACAGGACAGGATGAGGACTTTTGTTGGGTTAAAATTACCGATGCTGGAGCAGATGTTTAACGTCAGGATTAACGGGCTAAAATAAAAATGACAAAATCAATAACATTAAACCACATAACAAAAATAGAGGGACATGCAAAGCTTGAGCTTGGTGTTAAGGGAAGAAAAGTCACAAAGTGCGAGCTGTCAGCTGTAGAAGGCTCCAGGTATTTTGAGGGGTTGGTTAGAGGCAGAAAATATTTTGAAGCCCATGAGATAACCTCGAGGATTTGCGGCATCTGCAGCTGCGCCCATGTAATTGCAGCAATAAGCGCTGTGGAGGATGCTCTGAAAATTGAGGCAACCGAACAGACCAAGCAGCTTAGGATTCTTCTGACATTAGGCGAGCGCATTAGAAGCCACGCAACACACCTATATTTCCTGGCGCTGCCCGATTACCTTGGATACGGATCAGCTCTTGAAATGGCGTCAAAGCACAGGGGCAAACTGCAGAATGCATTAAACCTAATGAGAACTGGAAACAACATTATCAAGGTAATTGGCGGAAGGGACTTGCATCCTGTTTCAGCAACAGTTGGAGGTTGGCTAAAACTGCCTAAGCAGGAGCACTTTAAATCGATTAGAAAGGAACTCGAAAAGGCAAAAAAGGATGCTCTTAACACGTGTAAATTATTTTTTTCTTTGAAATATCCGGATTTTGAAAGCAGCACTGAATGCTTCTCGCTTGTTGATAATGATAAATATGCTGTTCTTGAAGGCAAGTTCACTTCTGAGAAATCTTCATTTGACAAGCATCAGTACAAACAATTCATTGAGGAGTACCATGAGCCGAGGTCGACAGCCAACTTTGTTGTCAAGCAAGACCACAGGTACATGGTTGGAGCGCTTTCCCGCCTTAATAACAGCCACAATATGCTAATCAGGAATGCAAAGAAAATGCTGAAATCATCAAAATTAAGGATACCCTCAAAAAATCCGTACCACAACAATATTGCCCAGGCTATTGAGTTGGTCCAGTGCATAGAGCATGCCATCAACATCTGCGAAACATTAGAAATAAAACAGGAGAATGTAATAAAAGCAAATATAAAAGCAGGCAATGGAATTAGCGCAATTGAAGTTCCAAGAGGCACCTTATGGCATGATTATACGCTCAATGAAAATGGAGTTGTCACAAACGCCAATATAATAACCCCGACGGCGCAAAACCTGTTAAACATACAGGAGGATATAAAAACTTTTGTTTCAGGAATCTTAAATAAGAAGAAAGAGGGGATAACCATTGAAATCGAAAAATTGATCAGGAGCTATGACCCCTGCTTTTCATGCTCAGCGCATTTTTTGGAGGTGAAATGGAGTTGAATGCAAAAACCCTTTATGTTTTTGGAAATGAATTCCTTGATTTTGACTCTTTTGCACAAAAAATTTCAAAAGAAATTAGCAAAAAAATAAAAATTGTTCAGGCAATATCCCCTGAAATTTTGCTGGATTCAAAAGATGAGGAACTTCTGATTTTGGATGTTGTCAAGAATATCAGAAAACCTGCTATAATAGAAGATGCGTCAAGAATTATGACAAAAAATATTGTAAGCCTGCATGACTTTGACCTTGGTTTCTTTCTCAAACTTATGAATGAGATGAAAATAAACAAAAAGCTTAAAATAATAGGTGTACCCTCAAAAGGAAATGCAGCAAAGATAGCAAAAGAGGTGGAAAAATGGCTGTAAGAGACTCCTTTAATGGGGAAAGCAAGAGCGGATTAATGCTGGTATTTTTCACAGCCATAATATCGGGTTTTTCAATATTCATAAACAGCATTGGCGTCAAAGAATTTGATTCTTCAATATTCACGTTTTTGAAAAATATAGCAGTTTCAGTCTTTTTGTTTTGCATTATCCTACTCCTTGGAATGTTCATTGAATTGAAAAAATTGTCAAAAAAACAATGGTTTCAGTTGATCGCTATTGGATTGATAGGCGGTTCAATACCTTTTCTGCTGTTTTTTCAGGGGCTTAAGTTGACTACAGGCGCAACATCTGGATTTTTGCATAAAACAATTTTCATCTTTGTGGCGGTATTTGCAATTTTATTCCTTAAAGAAAAGCCGACTAAAGGGGTTATTATTGGCGCTGCCCTGCTTTTATTGGGCAATTATCTCATGATTAAGCCGGATTTTAGATTTGCAGAAGGGCACCTATTAATTCTTGCTGCGGTAATCTTCTGGGCAGCAGAAAACACTTTTTCAAAATATGTCCTGAAGAGTTTGTCCGGAACTATAGTTGCATTTGGCAGGATGTTTTTTGGCTCAATTTTTATTTTGATTTTCCTATTGGTTACCGGAAGATTGTCATTAATAACCAAATTGACTGGGGCCCATATTGGATGGGTTTTATTATCATCAATGTTCTTATTGTTGTATGTTTTCACTTACTACAACGGACTCAAGCAGATTAAAGCATCGACAGCAGCAAGCATTCTTGCAATCGGAAGTCCGATAACTACATTGCTCTCATGGGTTTTTGCCAATAAGCCAGTTACCCTCCAGCAATCCATGGGCATGTTGTTAATAGCTGTTGGGATAATTTCAATTGTATCATTACCCTCAATATTGAAGTATGCAAAAAATTTTATCATTGTGAAAGAAGATGGACGGAATTGAATTAGCCGCGAGATTTTCCTATATCACAAATTCCCTTAGATTTTGCGGTCCAGAAGAAGCCTCATACCAATTCGTTGAGTATATTAAAACAAAAAAAAATCCTGAAAAAATTAAGGAGTCGCTCAAAAGATTTGAGGGGCTTTATCCTTATCTTTCTGCTATAGCTGAAAAACATAATAAGAATTTCTGTGATTATGACGTAGTTGAGGCGTACTGGATTGGAAACGAACTGCTTGAGGCATTTAAGGATGATGATTTAATAATAATTATTGGAAAACTTATGCAAAGAGGTCTTCCAAAATCAATTGGAAATGAATTGATAAAAAATTTGCCCAATGGTTTTGTGCCTCATCATAATTTTAATGTATTTTACGTTGGAGTTGGCAGGACAACTGGCTCAGTTCAAACATCGTTGCAGAATATGGATAATTGCAGGACTTCTTGGGGAAAGGTTGTCGAAGTTATTAACAAGCACTTAATTGTTGAGACACAGCAACTGGAAAAAGAAAATGGAAAGTACTTTTTAAGGGAGGCAAATAAGACAGCTGTCTATTTGAAGGAAATGCTCCCTGAGATTAGTAAAGGAAATATTGTTGCATTGCATTGGGGATTTGCGCCCTTAATAATTCAAAATTGCCAATTGGATAATTTGAAGAAGTACACTAAGCTGGTTTTGGATGTCCTTAATAAATCAAATTCCTCCAAGCATGATAAAATTTGAACATTTGAGCCAAATAATAACAAATTTTATATTTCGACCTATATTTTGAATAGTATATGCAGAGTAAAGCGGAATATGCTCAGCATTCGGATACTGAATTCTTAACTAGATTGCAAAGGATAGATGTAGCTTTAGAAGAGTCTGGCTGGAAAGTCAAAAGCAGGGCAATGGTTATTGAGGAGCTAGATACAAAGCAATCAAACTTTAAAAAGCGAATTTACAAAGTCTATAAAGAGACTTACGAAAATGAATTGCCAAGCAAATATGCTGATTATCTCCTTCTTGATGCTAACGGAGACCCATTAGCAGTAATTGAAGCAAAGAAAACATCAAAAGATCCTATTGCAGGGCAAAAGCAGGCTGAAGAATATGTAAATGACATTAAAAGCCAAACTGGAAAAGATATTTTTATCTTCTTATCAAATGGTTATGAAATATGGTTCTGGAATAAACCTTTTGAAAATCCAAGATTAGTCAAAGGGTTTCATAGCAGAGATGATTTAGAGAGGATAATATACCAAAATGATAATAAAAAGAGCTTTTCAGATGTTCCTATTAAAAAAGAGATTATAGACAGACCTTACCAAATTGAAGGTGTTAAAAGAGTGCTCGAAGGAATAAGCAGAGGAAAACGCAAATTTTTGATAGTTCAAGCAACAGGAACAGGAAAAACAAGAGTTGCTATGGCTTTGACTGATGTTCTTTTACGAGCTAACCGCGCTCAAAAAGTTCTATTTCTAGCTGATAGGAAGGCACTAAGAGATCAAGCTTACGAGGAAGGCTTTAAAGTTTGGTTTCCGCATGAAGCAAAATCAAAGGTTTTTGGTGGCACACTAGAAAAAGAAGCTAGACTGTATGCTTCAACAATTCAGACTTTTATGGAATGTTATCAGGACTTTTCTCCTGGCTCTTTTGACGTGATAATCTCTGATGAAGCCCATCGCTCAATCTATAATAAATGGAGAGATGTCTTTACCTATTTTGATGCCGTACAAATAGGGCTTACTGCAACTCCTTCTGATTTGATTGATAGGGACACTTTTAGATTTTTTCAATGCGATGGGCAATCACCAACAGCCTTGTACACTTATGAGCAAGCAGTTAAAGAAAAATGGCTTGCTGATTTTAGGGTCTTTGGAGCGCAAACACATTTTCAAATAGAAGGGGTAAGACCTTCTGATATACCAGATATTGTCAAGAAAAAACTTCTTGAAGAAGGCATGGAAGAAGAGGAGATGGTTTGGGAAGGGACAGAAATAGAAAAGAAGGTTGCAGTAATAGGGACAAATGAAGCTATAGTCAAAGAATTTATGGATAATTGCTTAATGGATGAAACAGGCACATTGCCAGCCAAAACAATATTTTTTGCAGTTTCAAAGAGACACGCAAAGAGATTGTGGGAAGCTTTTGAAAAACTCTATCCAGAGTACAAAGGAAGGCTTACAAGAATAATAACTTCTGAAGATAGCAGGGCACAAGACTTATTAAAAGAGTTTAAGACAGAAACATTCCCTAGAATTGCTATCTCTGTTGATATGCTTGATACTGGCGTAGATATTCCAGAAATCTGCAACCTTGCATTTGCAAAGCCCGTTTTTTCAGAAATTAAATTTAGGCAGATGATAGGAAGGGGCACAAGGCATGAAAGGACATGCAAGCATAAAGAATGGCTGCCTTTCGGAACAAAAGAATATTTCCTGATTTTTGATTTTTGGAATAATTTTGAATATTTTAATATGCATCCAGCCGGAAAAGAAGTTTCTCCGAGTGAAGCAGTAACAACAAGAATATTCAAAACCAGAATACAACAGTTATATGTATTTTTGCAAAAGAAAGATGAATTTAATTTGGCTGTTTCAAAATCAAAAATTTTAGAGGACATAAATAAACTGCCATTAAAATCTGTATCTGTAAGAGAGCATTTGCGGGACATTGAAGCAGCAAAATCAGAGAAATTATGGGATAATATTGGAGTGAAGCCTGTTGAATTTTTATCTACAAAAATAACACCCTTAATGAAATATCAAACGGATATTAATCTAAATCTCGCTTCTTTTGTGCTGAAATGTGAAAAATTAGGGCTTGCATTATTGCAAAACGACATAAAAGCCATTGAGAGATTAAAGGAAGATATAGGGGAAGACTTAAACTGCCTTCCAAGGACATTACAACAAGTAAAAGATAAGCATGAATTGCTTGATAGGGTTTTGGGCAAAGAATTTTGGAAAAATATCTCTTATGAAGATTCCCAAATGCTCTTGAAAGAATTTTCTCCTTTAATGCCTTACAGAAGGGCAGAGCCAAGACCAATAATTATTTTGGATATAGATGATATTGTGCAGCAGAGAAAACTAATAGAATACGGATTTGAGCCAAAGCAGGAATATGTTGATGTTTATATTGAAAAAGTTGAGAAAAAAATCAAGGAACTTGCAAAATCTAACCCAACAATCAAAAAAATTGAAGAGGACAGGGCTTTGAATGAAACGGATTTAGAGCAATTGGAAAAAACCTTGAACAGCCCTGAATTATTTATTACAGAAGAAGTTTTACAGAAAGCTTATGAAAAAAGCAAGGGAACTCTTGTGCAGTTTATCAAGGAAATTTTAGGATTGTATACTTTTCCAGAACCACAGAAAGTGATTGAAGAAGAATTTAAGACATTCATGGTGGCAAATAATAATGTGTTTAACGCTGACCAAATAAACTTCCTCAGGACTTTAATGACAGTTTTCAGCAAGAAAAGGCACATAGAATATTCAGATTTCTTTGAAGCGCCCTTTACTAATTTTGGAACCTATGCTCCTGTGCCTTTGTTTTCAGAAGAGCAGCTTAAAGAGATGGTAGCCTTATGTAATAAGCTGGAAAAGGAGTTATTCGCAACTGCATAGTAATTTGTATCTAAATTAGTCCTGATTTGTATCCATTAAATATTTAAAGAAACCCATACCCCCTTGCTTTCTATATGGCAACACAAGAATGGATTAATTTGTCTGTAAAGGTAACGAAGGAGCAGAAGAATCTTATTGATAGAATCTGCCAGCATGAAGGCATTGCAGTTAATAAACTCCTCAGCAGGATGATTGCCAAGGAGCTTGAGCCAATCATAAACCCAACTCTCCTGCCCGAGCATAAAGGCTTGCCAATAATAGGTGAAAACAAGTTTAAGTTTATTCCTGAAAAGGACCATTTTGTATGGGAGTTGAATATGGGGCTGCATGGAAATGCTGTTTTAAGCGAAGAGATAACCCCCTTTTACCTGGAAAGTTTGAGTAAATCTATCCAAAGCGCATTGAAGCAAAGGGAATCTTTCCATAATAGCATAAGAAAAGGCGCTGTTGTGCCTTCAAAAATAGTAAAATACGGAGTGAGAAAAAATGCTGGCACCTGAACTGAAAGGAAAAATAAACAAGTTGTGGGACAAATTTTGGGCTGGCGGCTTGGCTAATCCATTAACAGCCATTGAGCAAATTTCTTATCTTATATTTTTGAAAAGGCTGGAAGACATTGATAACCATGAAAAGAAAAGGGTTGAAGCAAAAGGAGAAAAATATAAGTCAATTTTTGAAGGCAGAGAGGATTGCAGATGGTCTCACTGGAAGTATCAAAATGCTGAGCAGATGATTCTCCATGTACGCGATAAAGTATTCCCATTTTTGAAATCTATACAGAAAGGCAATGATGGAGAATTTTCCAAGCAAATGCGGGATGCTATTTTTCTTATTCCAAAGCCATCCTTATTGCAGGAAGCAGTTTCAATTATTGACGAGTTGAACATTACTGCTAGAAATCAAGACACGCAAGGGGACATTTATGAATATTTGTTGTCTGAGTTGAATCAAGCAGGAAAAGCAGGCCAATTCAGGACACCAAGGCACATAATAAGGATGATGGTTGAGCTTGTTAATCCCCAGCTTGGCGAAAAAGTTTGTGATCCAGCCTGCGGCACAGCAGGATTTCTTGTTAATTCCTATCAGCATATTCTAAAAGTGAATACTACTAAAGATTTGATAAAGTATGATGATGAAGGCGTGCCAACCAATCTTATCGGGGACAAGATTGCTGACAAGAAACACTGGGACTTATTGAGGATGCACACATTTTATGGCTATGACTTTGATGGCACAATGGCAAGAATTGCCTCAATGAACATGATTCTGCACGGCATAGAACATCCAAACATAAGAAGATTTGATACCCTCTCAAAGGCATTTGAGCATAAGGCTGATTATGATGTAATACTTGCAAATCCTCCTTTTACAGGAAGCATAGATGCTGGAGACGTGCATGACAATTTTAAGGTTGGAACTACTAAAACTGAACTTTTGTTCTTGGAGCTATTTTATAATTTATTGAATATTGGCGGAAGATGCGCTGTTATAGTACCAAATGGAGTATTATTCGGAAGCTCAAATGCCCATATACAAATCAGAAAACTGCTTATGGAAAAAAGCCAAATGGAAGCTGTCATTTCTATGCCTTCTGGTGTATTCAAGCCATACTCCGGCGTTGGAACTGCTGTTTTAGTCTTCACAAAAGGTGGGAAAACTTCCAACGTCTGGTTTTATGACATGAAATCTGATGGCTTTAGCCTTGATGACAAAAGAGACTTTATTGATGGCAAAGGTGACATTCCTGATATTGTTGAGAAGTATAAAACAAGAAGCTCTGGAGCAAACTGCATCATAGTTCCGTTTGAAGATATTAAAAATAATGATTACAATTTGTCCATTTCACGATATAGGGAAGTGGAGTATGAGCATATTATCTATGACAATCCAAAAGACATAATTGACGGGGTGTTGAAAAAAGAGGAAGAGATTGGAAAGGAATTAAATGAGTTGAAGAGGTTAATTTAATGACGAAAAAAACTCTTGAAATAATCCCTAAAGAATATAATTCGCTGATATCAAATATAGGGCAACTTCTTGAAGAAGGGAGAAAAAAAGCGTTATCATCTGTTAACACAATTCTTGTAAAAACCTATTGGGAAATTGGAAAAAAGATTGTTGAATATGAACAGGGCGGGAGCGAAAGAGCTGAATATGGCACTTCATTGCTGGATAATCTTTCTAAAGATCTAAGGCAAAAATATGGAAAGGGTTTTAGCAGGAGGAATGTTCTTGATATGAGGCGTTTTTATCTTGCATATCAGAAATGGCAGACAGTGTCTGCCGAATTGAGCTGGAGCCACTATATTGAGATACTTGAGATAGAAGATACCTTAGAACGCTCGTTTTATGAGAAACAAGCGATAAATGAAAAATGGTCTGTGCGTGAATTATCAAGGCAGATAAATTCAGCTCTTTTTCAAAGAATCGCATTAAGCAAAGACAAGAAAGGCGTTTTGGAATTGTCAAAAAAAGGCATCGTGATCAAAAGAGAGTCTGATATCATAAAAGATCCTTACGTTCTAGAGTTTTTAAGAGTCCCAGAGAATTATAAGCTGAATGAGAAAGAATTAGAGCAAAGAATAATAGACAATCTTCAAATGTTTTTGCTTGAATTAGGAAAAGGATTTAGCTTTGTAGCAAGACAGCATAGGATTTCACTGGGAAATAGCCACTTCTACGTGGACTTGGTTTTTTATCACAGGATACTAAAATGCTTTGTATTAATAGACATTAAGGTAGGAAAAGCAACGCACCAAGATGTTGGCCAAATGAATCTATACCTAAATTACTTCAAGAAAGAAGAGAATTCTCAGGGTGATAATGAGCCAATTGGGATTATTCTATCGGCAACAAAAAATGATATAGATGTTGAGTTTGCACTTGGAGGAATAGTCAATAAATTGTTTGTCTCAAAGTATAAACTATATCTTCCTACAAAAGAAGAATTGGAAAGAGAAGTGAAGAGACTGTTGTAAATAGAAAAAAATTCCAAAAATGGAAGACAAAATAGATAGAATAATCATTGCAGAAGAAAAAATAAAGGCAAATTTAAAGAGGGCCATATGCCAGCAATGCGGCAGGACTTATTTTATGGCTATTGCGAAAGACGGGAGCGTGGTGCAGCCTTGTCCTGTTTGTATTGGGGTGTTTGATTAAAATACTTTGAAACAGAAAGAGGTGTTTATTATGTTTTGCAGGATTTGCGGAAGGAAATCTGGGAATAAAAGGGAATGTGAGAGATGCTCCTACTTTTTGAAGCACGGAACTGATGAATTTGTAATCAGGAAAATGCTAAGTGATGACAAAACCAAAGCAATATGGGCCAAAAATGAAAAGACTGCCGAAGATTTAGCCATGACATACTATGACCACTTAATAGAAACTTACAACCAGAATCAAGTCAAAAAATATTCAAAAGAGCATTTCGGCTTTAACACTTTTGTTGATGGAATAAGATTAGGTTTAGATATTATAATCCCCTTACTGGATGAGGAAAAAAAGACGGAAGTTGATGAAAAAATAAAATCTATGATAAATTTTAGAAAATTGAAAGATTCAAGCCAGTGAAATGATAATGTAGAATTTTGAAGTCCTGCTTAGGGCAGTCAACGAAAAATGAAAGAATTACTTAAAAATTGGGAATGGAAAAAATTAGGGGATGAAAGATATTTCAAAAGGTATGGTGGTGGTACACCTAGTAAATCAAACAATAGCTTTTGGGAAGAGGGAGACATTCCTTGGCTATCTAATTCGGAATTGGATGAAGGAAAAATAAATTATGTAGCTTCTACTAACAAAAAAATAACTTGTTTGGGTTTAGAAAACAGTTCTGCAACCATGATACCTATAAATTCTGTATTACTTACGTGTACAGCCTCAATTGGAAAGGTAGCAATCAATAGTATTCCTTTAGCTACAAATCAACAATTTAATTCATTTCAGTGTTTTAAAGAAATTTTACCAAAATACCTAGCATATTATTTTTTAATTATAAAGGGAAGACTTACCAAAATTTCTGGTAAAACCTCTTTTTTGCACATTACAATAGGAAATTTAAACAAAATAGAAATCCCAGTTCCCCCTCTCCCAATCCAGCGCAAAATTGTTTCAATTCTTGAAAGAGCCGAGAAGCTAAAAAACCTGCGCCAAGAGGCGAATGATGAAACAAACACAATAATTCAGTCATTGTTTTATGAGATGTTTGGAGATCCTATAAAGAATGAGAAAAATTTTAGCTTTGCACACTTATCAGAAGTTAGTAAAATAAACCCAAAAAAATCTGAACTTGAAGGAATGCCAGAGGATACGAATGTTTCATTTTTGCCCATGGCTAATGTAGGAGAAAAGGGTGAAATATTTAAAGAAGAAGAAAGGAAATTAAAAGAGGTTATTAAAGGGTTTACTTATTTCAGAAAAAATGAAGTTTTATTTGCAAAAATTACTCCTTGCATGGAAAATGGAAAAGGAGCGATAGCAAAAATAAAAAATGAGATAGGTTTTGGTTCTACAGAATTTCATGTATTTAGACCCACTAATCAATCTAATCCTCAATGGATTTATTTTTTATTGTCTTTGTCTTTTATAAGAAAATATGCTAAAAATAATATGACTGGAACGGCAGGGCAAAAGAGAGTTCCAGCTTCATTCTTTGAAAAATTAAAAATAGCTGTTCCACCAATAGCCCTCCAAAACCAATTCGCCTCTCTTGTTGAAAAAATCGAATCAATCAAAGAAAAACAAACCCAATCAACAGAGGAAATAAACACGTTATTTGATGCTTTGATGCAGAAGGCGTTTAATGGCGAATTGGCATGAAAAAATTAGAAATAAAAGGTAAATTGCCACTTATTGAGAACAAGCAAGATGATTGAAGAAACTCATCAAATAACATGGGTTATACTTAAAGCAGCTGAAAATATAAAAGTCGGCAAGCACAAATTAGCAGAATTTCTGAAGGGCTCAAAGGCAAAAGACATTGTGCATTTAAGCAATGAGCAGGGTTATGGTGGTTTGCTATGGTTCAGCATAGAAGAAATAGTTGCTTTTATTGAGCAGCTTGAGGATATGGGGTTAATAAAAAGAATCTCACTTCAAGATTATTATTCGATATTTGAACTCACGGAGGCGGGAAAAAAGGTTTTGAATGAAAAAATGAAGATACAATTGTTATTTGTAAAGAAAGAAAAGCCCCTGATAGTTGGAGACACCGAAAGAGCGACTTTGGATCTGTTTAAAAAAGGAAAAAGCGTGCCGGAAATCGCATACGAGAGAAAGCTTGCCTTCTCAACAATTTTTGAGCATATGCGAAAGCTTTTGGCTAATGGTTATTTTTCAAGCGGAGAATTTATAGAGAAAGACAAGATAAGTAAAATATTGGAAGCAAGAAGCAGGCTAAAAAGACATTTTAGGCTAAAAGAAATAAAAGAAATTTTGCCAGAGAATATCAGCTATGATGAAATAAAATGCGTTCTTGATGATAAATTACTTAAAATTAAGGATATAGAAAATATTGACAATAAACATGAAAAAGACTTATGACAAATACGGAAGAACTTTGTATAAATTCAGCCATTCTGTTGCTCAGGGTGGAAGCTTGTATGCACATAAGGTCATGCAAGGGGTTATTAAAAACAAAAAAGGATTGAGGAATGCATTAAGTGCAGTTTCAATCAAGTTTAAGCTGATAGATCCCACTATAAAAGTTTGTGATTATATTTTCCTTTTTTTCTTTCATGTTCCCAAATCTTTGGCTCCAGCAACATTGATTGATACCATTCAGAAAAATATAAGTTCTTTTGGGGAATGGGATAAAGATTACCTTTTCACAGGAGTTTATGACTTGCAGGAAAAATATTTAAGAAAAGACTTGGAAAAATGGGGTTTGGATTATGATAAAGGGTAAATGAAATGAAAATTGTCAAAACTTACGCTTATGAATTAAGTGAAAAAACATTGGAAAAAGATATTGACAAATTTATAAGAGACGCAAAAAAGGGAGCGTACCAGTTTGATTATAAATATAACCAGGAAGGCCTGAAGATAATCAAGGCATATTTTAGAATGATTGAGATTGAATTTAAAAATAAAAATTGCGAGGTTGCAAGAACTTGTTACAAAAAATTAATGTTTTTTTTGCTCCCGATTGATTACAATTATTTTGATTATGAGGATATTGTGGGAAAATTAAACTTTGAAAAATTTATTGCTAACTATTTCATCTGCTCGGTTAAGCTTTGTTCTGTCGAAGAACTTTTCAAGGAATATTCAGATTATCTTAAAATAAAGAAAGAATACTATTTTGAAGCTGCCCATAAGATATTATTCACAAATCTAACAGAAGATGCTCTCAGGCGCTTTACATCACTAGTTGAAAAAGAAGTCGGAAATGTCAAGGAAAAAGACTACGCCTTTTATGATTATATCTACTACCTGCTAGATGTGGCAAAATTCAGAAAAGACAAGGATACATATGGTAGATTATGTGAAAAATATGAGAAAATTGTTGGTGAAGAGCAAAAAGAGGCTTTTGATGAAAAATGATTGACACAACTCTTATTGACGCTCTCAAAGTCCTTGCAGACAAAGAGAAGAATATAAAGAAATACAAAAGAAGGCTCAGGATAAAAGGCAAACTAATTGCCAAAGGAGAAACCAAGAAGGGCAATATAACCCTAAAAGTAGAAAAAGAAGACGAAGATTACAGCTTCACAGTCATTAAATCCCATAAGGAAAGGTTCGCTTTGGCTGAAAAGCTGCAAATCGGCAGAAGTGTCTCAATAGAAGGAATACCTAAATTCAGAATGACTATTTGCACAAGGTTAAAAGCTCTTGACAGGGGATTGATGAAGGGAAAACAAATCAAGCTTGAAAGTTTTGAAATCTCGGAAATCGCATGAGCAATAAGCTTACTTTAATATTAGGTAATCAAGCGATTTCCGATGATGCTCAAAAACACGCTCCGTACTTTAGCTCGGAGTGTTTTTGACAAGCAGGCAGAAAGCTTTTAAAAAAGCTATAATGAGGCAGACACATGACAACACTTACAAACTCAACCATAATTCGTTCAACAAACTCTGCCTTGCCTTCTGAAATGCCTTGGTCAGATTCTTCGGCATTGGCCTGCAAGCACAACTCTTTTGATGCTCCAAATGCCACTTCACTCTTTCTTTTTCCGTTAAATTTTTAACATTATGTTTTATCATTCCATTTTTTATTTTCATTTAATACTTCCTTTAAACAATTTCAAAGCTTCCAGAGCCTCCTTTTTTTCAACTTTCTGCACAACAATACCGCCTTGAATTATCACATAATCCCCTTTTTTGTAGCCTTTGTCAACAATTCTTCCTTTTCTTTTTTCAATGTCATAATCAATAGTTGCGATTTCATCCTTGATTTCTATTATCTTATAGCTAATCTCTTAAATAATGGAACATTTTTGGCATAGCTTTAGTGTTATCGAA
>ERZ1292645.356-Hain-H14-02um-R2-356-length-17273-cov-12_pt1 | contig 17273 bp, 24 predicted proteins | sample MGYA00564401_ERZ1292645 | MGnify/ENA primary metagenome ERZ1292645 (study PRJEB36523, sample SAMEA6512644) | groundwater metagenome | collected 2019-01-09 | study: AquaDiva: Metagenomics assemblies of 32 groundwater samples | reverse complement strand
CAAATGAACGTTCTTCCTTATATTTTTATTTATAAATGAATTTGCAAAAGTTTAGAAAGGTAATTGTACCTGTTGGGCGTGAGGGTGGTGTTTGGTGAGTGGAAGGATTTATCTTTTAGTTTTCGTTAATGTCAAAAGTACAATTCAATGAAAAACATAAGTTTTCAGCATAAACCCCCGATTAATACCCTGTGAACGAAAATCGGACAATTTAAGCCGTTTTCTGGAATAATAAAGTTTAATTAGACCAAAGTTTTCACGATAGATTATATATAAAATAAATGTTGGAGGTGTAATATATGAAAAAAATAGTTTTGTTATTAGTGCTAAGCGTCTTTTTGGTTAGTGCTTGCGCACAGCAAAAAACAGAAGATTTGGTTGGTAAAGGGACTCCTGTGCCTCAGGAAGTACAGCAGCAGGTCCCGGCAGGTGACAAACAGGTTGAAGAGGCAATAGTGACTGGAGAAGAAAAAACTGATGAAAAGCCGTCACAGCAGGAAATGAAGGAATTTGTAATAACTGCAAAGCAATTTGCATTTGAGCCTTCTACTATCGAAGTAAACAAAGGAGATAGAGTAAAGCTGATAGTGACAAGTTTGGATGTACCGCATGGAATAAAAATTGCAGAATATGGAATTAATGAAAGGCTTGAGCCAGGAAAGCCAGCAACAATTGAGTTCACAGCAGACAAGGAAGGCACATTCACAGTATTTTGCTCTGTGTTTTGCGGCTCTGGTCACAGCGGTATGAAAGGAAAACTAGTTGTCAGATGAAGTGAAAATGAAAAAGATTTTTTTAATTTCTTTATTTTTCGTTTTCCTGATAAACTCGTGCTCAAAACAGCAGATTCAAAAAACACAAAATTCAGTCACGCCTGCATTACCAAATGATATTTCAGCTTTAACGCCAGAACAGGTTGTTGTTCTTTATTTCAAATCATGGAACATCAAAAAATACGACATAATGTATTCCTTAATTTCTGACGGATTCAAAAAGATTGAGCCAACCGCAATAACTTTTGATGATTTCCAGCTTTACATGAGCTCATTTTTTGAAACAGGATCTGGAATAAATGTAGTTGAAGCAAGAGAGGAATATCAAAACGAAAAAGGGGCTGGAGTCAAATATAAGATTAAAATAATTGAAAAAGATGGCACTAAAAAAGAGTTTATCAATGCTTATACCCTAAAGAAAAAGTCGGATAGATGGAAATTAATTCATCCCTATGGTGAGCATATCGATGAAAGCTAAAAGATTTTCGGTTTTTATTTTTTTAATTGTATTATTCGTTGCTTTAGTTAGTGCACATTCCTCATATCTTTTTAACATAAACCTTGATTTCGATAAAGAGATTAAATCAAATGTTGTTAAATCAGCCCAAAAATTTCTTAACACAAATAAAGAGCCAATAGACTTTGACCTTGATAAAGGCTTAATCATTGCTCATTTCGAGCCGGAGCAAAGAAATTACCTCGAGATAAACCCTATTGGATTTGTAGTTCAAGGAATGAGGAATGAGAACTTAAAGCATAAGGCAGGGACAAAAAAAATGACAAAAGAGCAAGGATTCGAGATAGCAAAAAAATTCTTTGACAGTCTGCCTGAAAAAATCAAGTCAGAACTAGAGTATTATCCCGAATTTTCTGAGGTAGATGGCACACACTTTTACAAATGGTATAGGTATATTGATGGTATTTTGGTAGTTGGAGAGGACTTAATCGTTAACATAGATGCTGTAAATGGAAACATAATAGCTTGGCGCCTTTCAATTTTTGATTATCCAAAGGAATCAATTCAAAAAGTTCCTGCTGTAAGTAAGAATGTTGCAACAAAAGTTGCCGAGCTTAGCTTTAATGCGCCTTCTGTTAAGGGCTTTAAACCTTATACAATAATCAATGGGAAAGAGCTTGTATGGGTAAACAGGCTCCAAGGCCAATTTTATCCTTTTTTCGTTGGAGTAAGTGCGGCTGATGGCAGCATCGCATTTACAGGCACGATTCCTGGAGAAGTGCCAAAAGAATATGATGTCGGAAATGAACTTCAAGCAGTCGAATCAGATTTTGTAAAACAAATTTATAATTCAAAATGAAGAAAATATTAATAATTTTAACTCTGTTGGCATTTTTTGTTACTGCATGCTCCCAAAAAGAAGACGAAGACACATTAAAGGCAAGAAAAATCATGGAATACCACAAGAAAAAATTTGACAATCTTCCGTTGAGTGGCAGAATTGTTAATGGCATGAGAGAAATTGAAATCAAGGCAATGCAGTACAGATGGGAGCCTGAAAATATTATTGTTAAGAAAGGCGAAAAAGTAAGGTTTATTATTGAAAGCATTGATGTGCCCCATGGGTTTGAGTTGGAAGGCATCGTTATTCCAAATTGGGATCCTGATAAGGCAATTAGAAAAGATGATAAAGCAATATTGGAAATAACTGCAGATGAGGCAGGAACTTGGGATTTGGTTTGCACTATTTACTGCGGTCCTGGCCACAGCGGTATGAAAGGAAAATATATTGTGAGGGAATGATTTAATATTTAAAATCAAAATGAAAAAAACGAGCCTAGTTTTAATCTCAATCTTAATATTGCTAATCCCTCTAGCCTTAGCTCAAAATGGTTTGCAGAAATTAGCTGATTACAACCAGCAGCAGGCTGTTTTCTACCTGCAAAATCTTTCATTCTTTGTTGCCTTTATCGGCGGAATGATTAGTGTTTTGCTTCCGTGCACTCTTGCAATTCTGCCTGCTTTCTTCGCTTACACTTTCAAAGAAAGAAAGGAAATAACGAAGATGACTCTTGTTTTCTTTTCTGGATTTTCGCTGATTTTCATAATTCTAGGAATTTTTGCTTCTGCAATAGGCCAAACCTTCGCTTCAATTCAATTTGCTAACACAAAACTGCTGATTTTTGTGGCTGGAACCCTTCTTATTATTTTTGGAATTATGACAATCTTAGGCAAAGGATTTACTTTTATCAAATTAAACCAAAAAACCGGACACGATATTTTTGGTATTTTTTCATTTGGAATATTGTTTGGGCTTGGATGGAGCGCCTGCTTGGGCCCTGTACTAGCGGGTATATTGCTGATTGCATCAACTTTCCATAACTACTTTTATGCAGGCACTCTGCTTTTCTCTTACTCTCTTGGATTGTTTGTTCCTTTGTTTTTTATTTCCATACTATTTGATAAATTCAACTTAACACAAAAAGCATGGGTTAAAGGTAAAGAGTATGAGTTCAAGCTGTTTGGAAGGACATTTTTTATTCACACAACAAAGGTTGTTGCTGGAATTTTATTAATTGCCTCAGGATTGACTTTTATAGTTTTTAACGGAACAAGTGTGATTAATGTACTAGACCCTTTAAGGACATCTGTTTACGCTTATATTTTTGAAGAAGGGTTATTTGAAATTAATTATATCAACCTCATTGGGATGATGGCATTTGTTTTGTTTGTATTCATTGTAGGGTATTTTTTGTACAAAAGGCAAATAGCCATTTATGAACGAAAATAAACAATTTTAGGGCTTTAATAGCTCAAAAAAGCTTTTAAATAGCAGTGTTCTCCTAGTAAAATATATATAAAAAGGCAAACACAAAAGGTTAAAATGACTCATGAAAGCAAAGATGATGTTTTTTTAGAGAAGGTTATCCTATTTTTAGTTGTTTTAGTTGGCTTACTGCTCGTATTTAACCAGTACCAATTCTTTTGGATATCTCAAACCATTTGGGCATACATATCAATTGCCTTAATTTTGGCTCTTGCTGTATTGATTTCTTTGCTGTTTATAGAAAATAAGCCTGAACATAAGCATCAAGTTATGCAAGAGCATGAACTCAAATCAGAGACGAAACCGTTCACATTAATTGAAAAAATAACCTATGGAATGACTGCCTTCATTGCAATCGTCATTATTTTCAATCAAATGCAAATTTCACAGGCATCATCGCTTTTAGGATTTCAAGGCGCAACCGGGCTTACGTCTAAGATAGCATCGACAAAAACACCGCTTGCATTGACAGGCGACCCAACAAAAGATGCCATGGCAATAGTAATCCCAAGAGGTACTCCTTTTTATGGAGAAGCGCTTGGAGTTTCATTTGAGGATCCAATTAAAAGCCTGGAAATCATAGCCCAGCTTGACCCAGCCTACGGCAGAAACAAAATTCAGTTGAATGCACAGGAGGAAAAGGCAAGATACATCAGCATTTTGACAACTCCAACAATAACCTGTGAGTTTTGCTGTGGCGTAAAGACAGCTGTAACAAAAGATGGAAGGCCAGCCTGCGGATGCAAGCACGTATGGGCAATGAGGGGACTTGCAGCCTATCTAATAAAAAATTACCCCCAGTTAAGCGACGATGAGATAAAGCTCGAAGTTGTGAAATGGAAAGGGCTTTTCTTTCCAAAACAGATGATACAGAGGTATATTGAAGAAACCCAAACAGGCCAGTACACTCCAGACATTGCAGCTTTGCTTCTTGAGATAGATGATGAAAAGCTGAAGGAGATGAAACAGGCTGTTGCGTCACAAAACACCCAAAGTTCGGGAGATGTACAATCAAGCATACAAGAGCTGCCTTCAATGGTAGGCGGATGCTAAGAATATTGACTAATAAATATGGAAAAGGCGACATTATCGATAATGCTGATTAGCATAACACTTGCGTTAACATTAATCAATTTATACTCCACTTTTAATTTATATAGCAAGTTTAATGCTATCACTGGCAATGCTGTTAAACAACCAGCAAATGAGCCAGTACGTGTTGAAGAGCAGCAGCAAAGACTTCAAGTCAGCGTTGATGATGACCCATCAAAAGGCATGAAGAATGCGCCAGTGACGATAATTGAATTCAGCGACTTTCAATGCCCGTATTGCGCAAGATTTTATAGCCAGACCTTGCCGCTGATAGAAGACAAATACATAAAAAATGGCAAAGTCAAACTTATTTACAGGGACTTTCCTTTGAGTTTCCACAACAATGCGCAAAAGGCAGCTGAAGCCGCAGAATGTGCTGACGAGCAAAATAAATTTTGGGACTATCACAATAAGTTATTTGAAAACCAAAACGCATTAGGCACAGCAAATCTAAAGCAGTACGCAAAGGATTTGGGATTAGACATGCAAAAATTTGAAAGCTGCCTTGACTTAGGCAAAATGGCTTCAGAAACCCAAAAAGATTTAAGCGATGCTTCAAGCTATGGAGTAAGCGGCACTCCTACTTTTTTCATAAATGGAATTAGCTTAGTTGGTTCACAACCATTTAGTGTATTTGAACAGCTCATTGAGCAAGAACTAAATAAATAGACTAATCAAAACATTTATATAATCTTTAAAATAACGGCAAAGGTGAGAAAATGAACAGAAATGTAATTATTGTGATTGTGCTTGCTGTTTTAGTGCTGCTGACGGCAGTTCAGGCTGTCCAGTTAATGGGCTTAAAGACAAGCATCAGCACAGGAAAAGTCAATGTTGGGAGCGCTCCTGCCCAGAGCTCAGGTGCAAGCGTCCCATCAAACATACAGGATCTGCCTTCAATGGTAGGCGGATGTTAATCTGGATTGGCTACGGGTGGTAAAAATGAACATGAAAATAATGGTGTTGGTAGTTTTATTGGCTAGTGTTTTTTTAATTGGCTGCAGCAGGTCCGATACAGGTGGCTATTCAACATATGATCAGCCACAGCAGCAGCAATATGTTGGCGGCGGATGCGGAGTGGCACCCAGCACAGGTTATGAAAGCACGCCAGTAGAGGCTTTAGAATTAAGAGATTCTGCCTTGTAAATTCTTGCAGTTGTGGTTAGATTAATTCATCCTTTGCATTTGGAAAAATGGAACTTACAAAAAGAGAGAAACGCAAGCTTAGGCTGGATAAACTAAGGCAGGAAAGCCACGAAGCCCAAAAGGAATATGAGCAAAGGATTGAGCATAAAAACCAAATACAAGAGCAGCACCATAAGTCAACTAAATCAAAATATTATGCTATGGCATTTGCAGTTTTGGTTTTAGTTTTGGCAACTGCAGCATATTCTGTTTATTCAATCAATAAACCGGGCCCTTATGATAATTTTGCAAAATGCCTAAGTGAAAAAGGCGCTGTTATGTACGGCGCAATGGATTGGTGCAAATTTACTCAAGCTCAAAAAGGAATGTTTGGGAGGTCTTTCAAGTACATCAATTATCATGAGTTTAAGGATTTACCCGGCATTAAGAAAACCCCGACATGGGTTATCAATGGCGCATGGCATGAAAATGTCCAGTCATTCGAAAAATTAACTGCATTGACAGAGTGTAAGCAATAAACTTCGCTTTAAGTGGAGGTCTAAATGGATCCTGAAAAAAAGAGCGTTTTTGGAAAAAATCTTTTTAAAAAAATTAATTTTGAAAATATTTTTATTGGAGTAGCCCTCCTTCTCGGATTTATTGCAGTAATCAATTTAATTATGACCATTAGCTTAAACAATGAAATAAGAAAAAATATAGAGATGTCCAAGGAAAAAGCAAAGCCTGCAAAAATAGGACTTATAATAATCAAGAATTCAAAGTGCGCAGACTGTTTTGACACATCGACTGTTGCAAGCTATCTAAAGACCCAGAATACAGAAATTACAGGACAAACAATATTTGAGTTTGATTCAAGTGAAGGCAAGGAGCTAATTGCCAAATACAAAATAGAAAAAGTTCCAACTCTTATCGTTACAGGAGAGATTGAAAAGCTTAGTATTCAGGGATTGGAGAAAAAAGAAGATGTTTTGCTGCTGGCTATGCCTACGCCTCCATACACTGATGCTGCAACTGGCAGAATTGAGGGAAGGGTGACATTATATAATCTCAAAGATAAGTCATGTGAAAAATGCAGTGATTTGACTCCTTTAGTAAACCAAATCAAAGTTGCAGGAGTTAATATTTACAGCGAGAAAATCGTTGAGCCAAATAGCGATGAAGGCAAACAGCTTATAGAGAAATACAAAATCGATTTTGTGCCAGCATTAATCCTGTCAGAAGATGCTGGGCTCTATAGTTTAATACAGCAGGCATGGCCCCAAGTAGGAAGCAAGGAAAGCGATGGTTCATATGTATTAAGGCTGGTAAACCCGCCTTTTATGAATCTGACATCGGACAAATTGAGAGGCCTTGTAAATGTAATTTACTTGACAGATAACAGTTGTACAGAGTGCTATGATGTGAATCAGCACAGGCAAATACTAACAAACCCGCAAAGCTTTGCTGTAACGCTAGACAAAGAAGAGTCAATTGACATAAGCGACGCAAGAGGAAAAGAATTAATTGCCAGATACAATATTTCAAAAGTGCCCACAGTTATAATCTCAGATGAAATAAATGTGTATCCTTCAAGAGTGGTGTTAAGGCAGTTCTTTTCAGCTGAAAATGATGGCTCATATGTTTTTAGAAGCGTCCAAATTCTCGGAACTTATAAGGATTTGGCAGCAAACCAAATTGTAAAAGCACAGCAACAAACACCGCAGCAAACTCGACAGCAAATTTAATAAAATATTTTAAATTGATCTAGAAATGAAAAAAAAAGACATGATTCTATCTGCTGCGGTTTTGGCATTAACAGTAATGTTTTTATGGCAATGGATTTCAAAGGGCGCTTTAATAAACCAGTTAAACCAATTACAAAAAAACAATAATCAATTGCATTTATTGACAGGAGTGGATTTACTAAGCTCTGCTCATTTGCATGCAGACGTTAAAGTTTATATAAATGGCAACGTGGTTGATTTTTCTCAGAAAAAATACCAGCTTAAAAACAGCTTTATACATTTTGAAGAAGGTATTGGAGATGTTATCCATACACATGCCTCTGGTCTGACAATTGGGCATATGCTTAAGTCTGTCGGAATAGATTTTAACAGCAATTGCGTTACACTTGATAGCAAAAATTACTGCAATGACAAAGAAAATAGATTGAAATTTTATTTAAATGGCCAGCCAAATAATGAATTTGACAACAGAGTAATAAGAGATTTGGACAAATATCTCATTTCTTATGGCAGTGAAGATGATTTAGAAATCCAAAAACAATTAAATTCTGTAACTAATCTAGCGGCTGGATACAGCGCAAATAGATATTCATGAAGAATTTAAATGAGCATGGCTTTATAATCACAGCTTATTATGTGAAAAACATAAAATGAAAGGACCAATGCAAGTCTATTATGACGAGGAAGGGGATTTTTTGGAAATTTCGATAGGGAAACCATCAAAATGCATTGCTACTGAGTTAGGTCAAGGAGTATTTATCAGAAAAGACGAAAAATCAGATGAAGTGAAAAGCATTGGCATTCTTGGCTTTAAGAAACGAACTAAAGACCTTAAAGACGTCAAATTGGACATTCCTGTTGAGGTGAATTTCTCACCGCTTGCTAGTTCTTAGAGTGCCAGAAATCAATTTATTTAGAAAAAAATTTGCGTAATCTCTCAGATTAGACGAAGGTTAAAAAAAGAGAAAGGGGTTCGATAGTGGAATTTCGTTGGGCATTAGACAAAGCTTTTTGTTTTAATTGAACAAGATTTAAATAAAGTGAGAAACACACATTATTTTATGAAAAAAATATCAATGTTATTGCTTGTTTTTTCTATTTTTCTAATTGGGTGTTCTGAATCTAAAGTACCCCCTGCAGAAGATACCTATCTTATTGAGATTTACAAACCTAATCCGGAAAACAGAACTGAACTTGTTAAAATTGCGAGAATTGAAAATGCCTCTACTTTGACAACAACTTATCTGACAGCTGGTTTAGTTAATTATGAGCATGGTGCTCTAAAGAAAGCCATTGAAGATTTTGATAAGGTTATAGCTCAAGACCCAAAAAATGAGGTTGCGTTTTATTATCGGGCATTAGCAAAATATAACCTTAGCAGATTTGATGATGCAATAAAGGATATTGACGAGCTAGTCAAAATGCAACCTGAAAATCCGGCTGTTTATGCACTAAGGGCATTGTTTAAATATGGCAAAAAGGATTTGACAGGAACCCTTAAAGATTATGATAAATCTATAGAACTATCTCCAAAAAACCTTTCTTTGTATTTCTCTAGGGCAGATTTAAAGGTTGAGTTGAAAAACGTAAATGGAGCGATTGAGGATATGAATAAAGTTTTAGAAATAAATCCCAATTCAGCAAAAGCATACATCTACCGAGCAGATTTTAAATTTTCAAAAAATGATTTTAAAGGGGCTGAGGCTGATTACACAAAAGCAACAGAAGTTGACCCGAACAATGAGTTAGCATACGCTTACAGGGGTATTGTGAAATTAACAATTTACAAAGATTCTGCAGGGGCTATTAAGGATTTTGATAAATCAATACAAATAAAACCTAATGAAGTTGCTCACACTTTCAGGGCACAAATACTAATGGATAAAAAGGATTATGAGAATGCAATTAAAGATTTGGATAGTGCATTGAAAATAAATCCCAATTACGTAACTGCCCTTGTTTTGAGAGGTGCCATTAGGTTTGGACCACTGAGAAATCTACAAGGTGCATTAGAAGATAACAACAAAGCTATAGAGCTAGAGCCAAACAACGCACTTTACTATACCTATAGGGGCGACGTAAAAGCCGAAATGGGAGATGAAGAAGGCTCTCAAGGTGATTATGCCAAAGCAGAAGCACTGGACCCTAATGTTTGGAGTTTGAGGTAATTTAGTTACTGGGTTATCAACAAATAAAATCACAATTCATTAAAAAACCCCAACTTTCAATCAAATTTTTAATTCATTCAATCTTCTCTTCCATTGAATATTTCCCAAGAACTTCCTTTGCAGCCTCTACAAATATTGTTTCCTTTTCTGTCGGAATAACAGCTCCTGCTGCATTTTGATGGCCCCCTGATTCAGAGTTGCCAATGCCGTCAATTACCTCTTCAATTATCTTCTTTAAGTCAACTCCATTGCCTATCCTGTTTGTAGTTCTTAATGAAGCCTTTGTGCTGCCGTCAAGCACCTGCGCCATTGAGAGGATAAAATTATTATTGGTCATCAAATTTGACTTTGACAGAATAGAGGCCAAGGTTCCTATCATAGTGGACATTACATTAGCTTTTGCATTTATAATGACAAAGCCCTTGCCCCAAAAAATATCATCACTAAACTTATTCTCATTGTACCAGTTTAAAGCACTTACAATCTCTTTTCTGTAATCGTTTAAGCTTCTTATTGCCTGTTGCCTTATCTTTTTGTCGCCCAGGCAAGCTCCGATTCCAAAAGAAGCTCTTCCAAGCCTGCCGCAGGCATTAAGCAGAGTTGCAAACTCTTTTGCGTCTCTTGTTGGGCTTTCCTCTTCCTCATGAGGCAGAATATAGATATTTCCAAGCACATCGTCTGGCTTAGCCTCGTTCAATCTTTTCATTATAATGCCCGTGATTAGCTTTTTCATTTCCTCTTCATCTAAGTGCACTATTTTTTTCCATTCAGAACCGTTTTTTGGCTCAATGCCTATCTGATAAAGAAATTGAATAGCACCTGATTCTGAGCCGCTAACTCCTGGGATGTAAGGGTCTGTGCAGTACTCAAGTGCTTTGTACAGCGGCTTTGTTTGCGAGCCAAAAATCCTGAGCCCTTTCACTACCTTAATCTTATTTTTTTTAATCGCTATCTTAAGAATCTCGTCATTTAGGCGCAAAAAGCCATTCTGCTCTTGCAGGTCTCCTATAGCCCCTACAATCGCGATATGTGCCAACTCTTCAATGCTTTTATCAACATAGCAGGCAAACTTGAAGACAACCCCAGCTCCGCTTATTTCTTTGCCGCCATCAATACCATAGATATGCGGATTTATTACTATTATGTTTCCAAAATCATGCATTGGCTCAACGCTATGATGGTCAAGAACAAACACTTTTTTGCCAGTGAGCATTCCCCTGATTTCGCTAATAACGCTGGAGCCAATATCTGCAAAAATGAAGCAATTATAGGACTCTGAGGCAATCTGGCTTATCACTCCCTTGTTTAACTGCTGGACTATCGAGATTGAATATTTCCTATTCTCATTGTTTAGCAATTTAATCAAGAGAGAGCATGCGCTCACGCCATCAGCGTCTAAATGGCTTATTACCCTTATTACCTCTTTTTTATCAATGCCTTTGAATTCCTCTGCAGCACTCTTTAATGACTCATTAAACCTTTCATAAGGATCCATCAAAACACCCTCTGACTTAACATTTATGATATTTTTATAACTTTTGTTTTTATCTGCCGAATCTTCTTTCCCTTTCATGAAATTCGCCCAAGCACATTATCAAGTCCTTTTTAGTGAATTCTGGCCATAGTTTTTTTATGAAAAACCATTCGCTGTATACACTCTGCCAGGCCAAAAAATTTGAGGTTCTTACTTCACCACCTGGCCTTATAACTATATCCGGGCAATTTCTAAGGCTGAGATTGTTTGCTATTAGCTTTTCATTGACCATTGTTGATTTCAATCTTCCTCTTTCAACTTCTTGAGCGATTTTCCTTACTGCATCTGTTATCTCCTGTCTTCCCCCATACGCAAGAGCAAAGTTAACCACAAGAGTCTTATTCTTTTTTGTTTTTTCTATTGCTTCTTGCATCGCGTCCCTCATTCTACTAGAAAACATATTAATTCTTCCTATTACCTTGACCCTTACCTTATCATTAAACACGCCTTGCTTAGATTTCATTTTATTAAACTGTTTCCAAAACAAGTTAAACAAGTAATTAACCTCTTTTTTTGCTCTTTTGAAATTTTCAGTTGAGAAGCAGTAAAGAGTCAGCTCCCTTATCCCAAGCTCAATGCACCAGCGAAAAAGCTCCTCAAGTTTCTTGGAGCCATATTCATGCCCTTTCCATGGCTGCAAGCCCAGTTTTTTTGCGTAGCGGCGATTACCGTCTAGCACCAAGGCTATATGTTTCGGAACTTTAGAAGCCATAAGTGATAAGAGAATTCTAGGGCTTTAAATAAATTTGGATTTATACAATTTGCCAAATATTCCGATAAAAACTTCTTGAGGCACCTTGATGCCGGCATCAACAAATGCTTTAGCAAGGCGATAACCATCAGTCTGCTCGTCACCTTCAGGCTTAAAATATAACAAGTCTTTTAAAGTGCTGTTACACATAAAACCATCATTAAGCAGTAAAACAACATTTCTTCTATGCCTTTGGAGTTTTATCTCATTCAAATCTATTAGGAACTCTTCCTTGTTTATGCCAAATCTAAATAACTCCCATTCAACCAGGTCTTGGATTATTCTATTTTTTGGATTTTTTTCAATATAATTTTGAATGTTTTCAATTTTAATATATTCTGAAAAATTAACATTATTTCCTACAATAAATCTGTAAACTCTTCCCGCATAACCCTTAACTTTTTGCCTTGGGCCTCTGCTTTGCCAGTCATTCTCAACAATATATGCATACTCCTTTCCTTTTATTTTTTTAACTCGGAAAAACATTTTAAAAGTAGTGTATAAAAGCAATTATCTTAAAAGTTAGGCACTATGGGTTAATAAGCTTTTTGGTGGATTTTTCATTTAATTTCATATATAAAAATGAAATTAGACGAACTATAGCGAGTAATAACAAGATAAAGTTATTTTACTTCCTTAACTAGCTCTTTCCTGAATTTTCCATTGCTCTTCTGAAGGCGCTGAACAGAATTAATCAGAGCATTTCTTGGACTCACTTCTCCATCAGTTTCCACTATTATTTGGGGGGCACTTATTTGAGGATGCCTAACGCTGTATGTCGCAATTTTGACATGCTTATCATTCCAAAGCTCTGTTTTTATAGCATTGCACAGTGTGTGGTCGGCACTTTTCACTTCTATTATCAGCTTGTTTTTTTTATCGTCGAGAATTTTTATTTCCATCTTATCTGCTAATTGAAACTGCACTTTATTTAAAAATTTTTTGCTGCTCTCTGGCAATATACCCATTGTCCCGTCAATGATAAAACTATGGTAATCTGCAAAGTCTAAGGCAGCTTACATTAATCCTATGAATTCGTCGTCGATGAAAGTCGAATGTGGCTTTTATTGGAAACTTAAAGTCCCAAAGATGGGTGATTTCAAAGCCATTTTTGGCGGAAAAACTGCTCAAATATCCCTTAGTCTCACTTTTATGGAAAGAGTATACGACATTTGCCATCTTCAATGCTTTTTCCAGGAAATTTATATCCATGTGCCTAACCTTCGTACCAAAAGGGGGGTTTTGGAGCACTATCTCCGGCTTAATTTTGAGCTTGCCCACATCTTGACATTTAAACTCAGCGTGCCCCAGTTTGAAACCCTCACTTTTCACCTTTGAAATATTGTTTTTGGTTATCGTCAAAGCATCTTTATCAGAATCCACAAAATAAACACTCTCAGCACCGAGAAGCAATGCTCCTATGCCGAGAATCCCAGTACCACACCCTAGGTCGGCAATTACCCTGCCACTAATATCCCCAAGTAAATATGCATTCCAAAGTACAGATGCCCCAATCTCACTATCCATTAAATACTGTTCCTGCTTCAATCTTGGTTTATGAAAGCCTTCCAAGCGTGACAACGCAACTGCAAGCATTGATTTTGAGCCAATTATTCTCATTTTTAATCCTCACTTTCCATGAGTAAACATATTCAATTATTGTTTTCAATATAGCAAATAATTGAACAGGTACTCAATTACAACCTTCCATACTCAATTAAAACTTCCCATACTCAATTATTTTCCACTCTACTAGGCATAAAATGAATTTAAATTGGCTTTATTTAACTTTCCTAAGATTTGCTTTTTTAAATCAAAAGTCATTGAAACTGAGCTTAGATTAATAAGACTCAATATTTCAAAAACATTATTCCTTCAATTTAATTTTAAAAATAATCTTTTAATACAGTCCCATTTAATTCCCAATATTGTCCTATTTAAATCTCAAAATATAAAATTTATCGACTATAATCATTCCCAATAAAGTCTTATTTTAGTCCCATAATTTTCCCAAAAAAGAAAAGATTTAAATAATTGGGATTAACAGTCTCCAAATATGTTTTGGAAAAAAGACAGAGATAATGAAAAGAAATTGATGCAGATGAATGATCTCCTTAAAAAGTCGTTTGCTAATGTTAAACGAGACACAACTCATATTTTTCAATGGCTTAACTACTTTTATAAAAAAATTGTTGAACAGGAGCAAATGCTGAAGAAGCTTCAGTTCGAAGTATCTTACATCCCTAAAACCAGAGAAGATATAAAGAGAATAATTGACGATTATTATTCTTTTGAAAGTATAATGACTAAAATAAGGGGATTAAACGATAAAATAGACGAGTTGGCAAGAAATCAGCAAGTAAGCTTAGAAAGTTTCGCAGCACACCCAACACCTTTAGCATCACAAGAGCTGCAGGCTGGCATTTCTCACATTGAAAAAAGACTTGAAAAATTAGAACAGAAAAAGGTTTCGATAAAGGAAAAAATAATGAAACGGCTTACAAGAAACTCAAAGGAATATGTAAAGGGAATGATACTTTCGTATATTAAAAAATATGGCAAGATTTCAGCTACGCAGCTTAAAGATATGGTTGTCGACGAGCAGAATTTTTGCTCCAAAAGCTCGTTCTACCGATTATTGGAGGAGGTTGAGGAATTAGATGAAGTAGGAGTTATAAGACAGGGGAAGGAAAAACATTACTTAGCAAGGGCGCTAAAGCACATTTAGCAGAATAGAAATCTATATAAACTACCACTTTTTGCACAAAGTTAGTTGTGCGTGAGTTCGTGTAGCAAAGTGGGAGAAAGCTAACTTTCACATGTGCTATGTCACACACATTATTTGGGGGTGATTAAGATTTTTGGAAAATTTTTTCTTAGAGGAAGCAGTCTAAACTTAGGAAAATTCAGCAGGAATTTTAAGGCTGAGATTCTAAAAATAAAGCACGATTTGGAGGAACATTTGCAGGCGATAAATGAGAACACAAATGAAATTGCTGCAAATTATGAGTATATTTGTGAGATCGAAACCAAGCTAGACAGAATAAGCGAAAGAGTTGATCAAATCCAATTATGCATGGAATCAAACTCAGGCAGTTTAATCCAAAAAAGCGGCAATTTTGAGGTAAGGAGGTTGAATAGGACAGAACAACAAGTGTTTTTAGTGATTTATACCCTTGAGGAAGAAAAAGGAAGCCTTACATATGGCGATATAGCATTAAGGCTTGGCATTTCAGAGCAATTAGCAGGCAACTATGTAACATCTCTCATCGAAAAGGGTGTGCCAATCATTAAAAGATATCTCAATTCAAAACCATATCTTAGACTTGATCCGGATTTCAAGACTCTGCAGACAAAAGAGAATATATTGCAACTTAGCTTGGAAGAATTTGGATTTTAGAATCCCGCGAATTCAGCTAATTCTTTTTATTTTTAATTAAAAGTTTTAAGCAGGGGATATCACAGCATATATAACACGAAAGGAGAAATAATGGCTTTGATTTGTAAGATTTAGAGAATTATGCGAACTGTGTAATTTTATTCTTTGTAATCTTCTACAGTCATAATACCATCCTTATTTTTATCATAAGTATCAAAAGCTTCGCGTGCCCTTCTTTCAAGTATTCCAATGTGAAATCCCTTATCTCTATCTCGAAGGCCTTCCAGTGATTTCTCTAGACTATCTTTTTCAATTCTCCAGTAGTGATTCCATGGAACTCTTCCAGTTTTTTGAGGGTCGTATTTATCAAAGAAATTCTTTTGAAACAGAAAATCTACTTCCGGATAGTAAACAATCACTTGTGCATGTACTGCGGGTGGATTTAACATTTCAGAAGTTGGTACAAATACTGCTCCAGTACCTGATGCAATTACTCCTACTCTACCTAATTTTGAATTAGCAATTTTTGATATTATCCCCATCAAAATCTCTCAAAGGAATAACATAACTTATATTTAAACCTTTCTATTTTCGTTACGATAAAGTAGTTAAACAGATTTGGGTGGGGGTTTGGTTGGTGGAAGGATTATTTTTGTTTTTGATTTCGTTAATGGAGCATTTTCACAAAAAAAAGCAAGTGCATCAAAACTTCCAACATATTTTTATATTCCTTGCAAAATAATCCCAGTAAAGAGGTGATATACATCAGTTTTATGGGCATTTTAGGGTCTTTGTTGCTGTATTTGTGGAACATTTTCTTGCATTGGCTCTCTATTTTTGTAGCCCCTTTTCAAGAGCCGGAAATGTTGTGGATTATTGTTCCCATATGGATTAACTGGTTCTTTACAGAGTTTTTTGTTGAAAAGCATGGCACAACCTTTGGGAATGCAGTAACAAATGGAGTAATACCAATTCTAGCAGCACTCGATTGGACAAGATACCTATACAGATTGTATGAAGAAGGCATTATTCAGCTCACATTTGGTGTTTTTTTGAAGTTCATGCTCGCAGTTGCTGTTCTTATTTATGGTGTTTTCGTTATCGTGGCTGGCATCAAAATCAATAGAATAATCTTCTACATAGGCAGAATTAGATGGATTACTTATGTTTTGTTGATGTTTACACCAGTAATCTACAATGTTATCAAATTCAATTTTTATACAATGGCTGCAATACTCCTTTTTTTCCCACTCTATTGGTGGATTATCGAGATTTTTGACAGAATTACTCCAGAGCCAAGGGTTTATAGGGAAGGATAAGATTATTTTTAAAAAGTTAGGTTGAATGAAATGAGCTATATAATGTAACAGCATTATGCGAAGTCTTGGAATTATACGTAAAGAATCATAGCCCTTCTAACTAATAACCCCTATCATAATGCAAATTTTGGTCTAAAAGTTCTAGAACATCAGCATAGCCCTTTTGAGTTGCTAATTCTCGTAATTTCTTTAAATGCGCATAAACAGTTCTTAAATCTTCAACTTCTGTTTCCAATCTTCCGGACAATCTACCAAATGCTTCTGCAGCAGTTGCTACGACATCCGGATTTTTCAGTCCCTGAAGACCTAACAATTTAGGAAGTTCCACTACTCCCTTATTAGAACCAGTGTGATGTAATATTTCCAATACTACAGTTTCAACATTACCCATTTTTTGACTTTGGGTAGATTGCGTTTCTGGTAGTGAATTCATTTTGGTATAGGAAATATGGCATAGTTTATAAATATTTTGTTTCTCTTCAGTAGTCAATTACAAAATTCCACCACTGGCGTTCGGGGAGACAAAAATTTCAAGGATTAAGCAAATAGACATTCAAATCCGCAGAAATTTTTGGCGAGTAGGACAAGCTTTTCGACTTTATAG
>ERZ1292645.355-Hain-H14-02um-R2-355-length-17316-cov-5_pt1 | contig 17316 bp, 18 predicted proteins | sample MGYA00564401_ERZ1292645 | MGnify/ENA primary metagenome ERZ1292645 (study PRJEB36523, sample SAMEA6512644) | groundwater metagenome | collected 2019-01-09 | study: AquaDiva: Metagenomics assemblies of 32 groundwater samples | reverse complement strand
GGCTGTGTCTTAAATTCCTCGAGCAACTTTTGATGCATGCCATTCGGATATACATCAGCGATTCTTTTTTCCTTCCTTTCATGCCTGAATTCATTCCAGATGGTTACTCTTATCATAATCTCCTCTCCAAATTAGATTCTTCGCTTTGCTCAGAATGACATTGTTGAAATTCCCGTACACCAGGTTTATTTAAATATATAACAGAATGTATAGAATGTCAATTATTTTTTCATTTAAATAATAAAGGGGGACCGATAAATTCGGCCCCCCTATAGTAATCTTTGCCCCTCCCCCGACCCATGCTATTCGCATGGGTGCCCCGCCTCTCCCACAAGGGGAGAGGAAATAGCGGGGTTTTAATACATCTCTCCTCCGCCGCCGCCGTATCCGCCGCCGCCATGCGGGGGCATAGGAGGTGTCTTCTCTTTCTCAGGTATGTCAGTTATCAGGGCTTCTGTGGTAAGAAGTAGTCCTGCTATACTGCTTGCATTCTGAAGTGCAGTCCTTGCTACTTTCGTCGGGTCTATAACGCCTGCCTGAGTCATATCAACATAGGCATTCTGATTTACATCATATCCTATATTGGTCTTCTCAGTCTTGACTCGCTGGACAACTACAGAACCTTCAAGCCCTGCGTTATTGGCTATCTGTCTTATAGGTTCCTCTAATGCCCGCTTTATTATATCTACTCCGACTGCCTCATCCCCTTTGAGTCCCAACTTCTCCAGGGCAGATATGGTTCTTAAGAATGCTACTCCGCCGCCCGGAACTATGCCCTCTTCTACGGCAGCACGTGTAGCATGGAGTGCATCCTCAACGCGCGCCTTCTTTTCCTTCATTTCGGTTTCAGTTGCGGCACCGACATTGATTACCGCTACTCCACCGGCGAGTTTTGCAAGACGCTCCTGGAGTTTCTCTTTGTCATAATCAGAATCAGAATCTTCTATCTGTTTCTTTATCTGGGCAATCCTGCCATTTATATCTGAGGTTTTGCCTGCACCCTCTATTATTGTAGTATTTTCCTTATCTACAGTAACCCTCTTTGCCCGTCCCAGATCATCTAATGTTATATTCTCTAACTTTATTCCAAGGTCCTCGGATATAGCCTTACCCCTTGTAAGAATGGCTATATCATCAAGCATTGCCTTGCGTCTGTCACCATAACCAGGTGCCTTAACAGCGCAGGCTGCGAGCGTGCCTCTTAACTTATTAACAACCAATGTAGCTAATGCTTCGCCTTCTACATCTTCAGCTAATATCAATAGAGGCTTACCGGTCTTGGCTATTTTCTCTAAGAGCGGTATCATATCCTTCATCGCTGAGATTTTTTTCTCGTGAATCAGGATATAGGGGTCCTCCAGAACCGCTTCCATTCTCTCGGCATCAGTTACAAAATAAGGGGAGAGATAACCCTGGTCAAACTGCATGCCTTCAACAACGTCTAAGCTGGTCTGCATGGATTTTGCCTCTTCCACCGTAATGACCCCGTCCTTACCAACCTTCTCCATCGCTTCTGCGATGAGGTTACCTATCGCCGTATCACTATTGGCAGCGATAGTAGCAACCTCTGCTATCTCTTTTTTGTCTTTAATAGGCCTGGATAACTTCTTAAGTTGCTCTATAACCTCTACTACAGCCTTTTCTATGCCCCTTTTGAGTGCCATCGGGTTGGCGCCTGCCGTTACGTTCCTGGAACCTTCTCTAAAAATTGATTGGGCAAGTATGGTAGCCGTAGTCGTCCCGTCACCTGCTGTATCTGATGTCTTAGACGCCACTTCCTTAACCATCTCTGCACCCATATTCTCATACGGGTCCTCAAGTTCTATCTCCTTTGCTACAGTAACACCGTCTTTTGTAATCGTGGGAGACCCGAACTTCTTGTCAAGTACTACATTTCTCCCTTTAGGACCAAGTGTGACCTTTACGGCGTTTGCTAATTTATCTATGCCGTTCAAGATGGCACGCCTGGCCTCTTCACTGTACAGTATTTGCTTTGCCATATCTTTACCTTAACCTCCCGTTGAAGACCTATAAGGTCTCCGTTATATATTCTTCGCGTTTTTCATAGATGGATTCGCTACGCTCACCATAAATAAAAATCACTTTGTGATTTTTATTTAATTATCGCCAGGATGTCATCCTCCCTCACAATCAGGTATTCCTCATCTTTGTAGACAACCTCTGTCCCTGAGAATTTACCGTAGAGTATCTTATCGCCTACCTTTACCTCAAGGGGTTTTATGCTACCATCCTCCATTAACTTGCCTTTGCCCACCGCGATTACCTTACCTTCTTGTGGCTTTTCCTTGGCTGTATCAGGCAGGACAATACCCCCCTTTGTTTTATCCTCAGCCTCCATCGCCTTAATGAGCACCCTGTCTCCTATGGGCTGAATAGCCATAAGTTTCATTCACCTCCCTTCCCTAATTAGCACTCTCGCTTTATGAGTGCTAAAAATACATTATATCAAGCCTCTCTTAAAAATCAAGTCCCGTTTTAAGTCAAAAATACTGATTTTATCGTGTTTTTGAGATATTTTATAGTATTTAATGTTATTTTTGTTTATTTTCTTTATATATTCCAATATTATAGAATATTATTCTTAAGCCATGCAGGGTTAAATCTTTATCCACCTTATCAATTGCCTTGCAATAGGGAGAGATAATCTCTGCATCCCCTCCTGTCCCAACGGTAAGAACCCTGGAGCCGAATCGGGTTCTAATCTTATCTACAAGTCCGTCAATCATTGAACTAACCCCATAAAATATCCCGCTTTTCATGCAATCTATTGTGTTAGTCCCTATCAAATCCTTTGGCGGGGTAATATCCGGGACAGGGGGCAGGAGTGCTGTTGCAGAAGACAATGCATTAAGTGATATATTAATACCTGCCAAAATCACACCCCCTGAGAACTCGCCCTTCTCTGAAATTATATCTACGGTTATAGCCGTGCCAAAATCTATTATGATTACCGGATAGCCATACAAGTAGATAGCGGCTGCAGCATTTATTAGCCTATCTATACCTACCTGAGATGGAGTATCATATAGATTTTGGACACCTGGGTCTATGTCCTCACCCACCACTAAGACAGGCAGATTAAATAGGCGCTTCAATGTTTTTTTAAGTTCACCTGTTACAGTCGGGACAACACTGGCTAAGATAATACCATCCGGAGGGTTATCACGGGGACAGTCCCCATAAATATGGGACAGTCCCCTTATTACTGCACCCTTCTTCGTGGATACTCTCAGGCAATTGATGAGGGTATTATTTTTGAATACCCCTAATGAGATATTCGTGTTCCCTATATTTACTGCAAGTAAACTCGGCATATTCTTTATCCAATGTCCTTAATAAATCTTTTGCAAATCCTAACCTGTCAATACCTGCCGTTACTTCGGGACCCAATTCAGCCTTTATTGAGGTAGCACCTTCAGGTAAAGATGCTATATCGGAATGGACGTTTATGCCTATTCCTATGATAAGATATTCTACCCTTTCCATCCCCTGCCCACTCGCTTCTGTCAGGATGCCGCAGACCTTCTTGCCATTTATCAATATATCGTTAGGCCACTTTATCATGGCGGTTAATCCAAAGGTATCTCTTATCGCCTTTGCCACACCCACCCCTGCCATAATAGTCCACTCATGTGCATCTAAGAAAGGGATATCAGGGCGTAATATAATAGAAGCCAATATCCCCTCTCCTTTAGGAGATACCCATCGCCTGCCCATCCTGCCCCTGCCATTTGACTGTTGCTCAGCAAATATAACAGTCCCCTCACTGGCACCTTCACGAGCCATTTGATGGGCAATATCATTTGTAGAGGTTACTAAATCATAATAATAGACTTTACTGCCGATCATCATTATGCTTTTTATTCCTAAACTCCTTAATCTTGTCCCTGATTACTGCTGCCTCCTCAAATTGTAAATTCCTTGCAGCCAACTCCATCTCCCTCTCTAACTCTGTTATGACAGTATGGACCTCATATTCCTCTGGCGTCTCACTCGTAACCGAGATGACCAATTCCCGTGCCTCTTCACCCGTTTCAATCCATTCATGGACAGCCTTCTCTATGGACTTTGGAGTAATGTGGTATTTATCATTATACTCCAACTGAACCTGCCTTCGCCTGTTAGTCTCATCTATCGCATTCTTCATAGAGCCTGTAATAGTATCAGCATACATGATGACACTACCGTTTATATTCCTCGCTGCCCTGCCTGCTACCTGAATCAGTGCGGTCTGGGACCTTAAGAACCCCTCCTTATCTGCATCTAAGACCGCGACCAAAGATACCTCAGGCAGGTCAAGCCCTTCCCTCAGGAGATTTATCCCTACAAGACAATCAAACTCCCTCAATCTCAAGTCCCTCAATATGCGCACCCGCTCTATCACATCTATCTCTGAGTGTAAATATTTTACTTTAAGACCCATCTCCTCCAGATAAGCTGCAAGGTCTTCTGCCATCCTCTTGGTCAATGTGGTAACCAGAACCCTCTCTCTTCTTTCTGCACGTAGCCTTATCTGACTTATGAGGTCATCTATCTGACCCTTGGTAGGTTTGACTATTATCTCAGGGTCCACCAATCCCGTAGGCCTGATAATCTGCTCCACTACTATTCCGCCGCTTTTTCTTATCTCATCCTCATCTGGTGTGGCAGAGACGAAGAGCACCTCCTGGACGAGGTTTTCAAACTCGTCAAATCTGAGCGGTCTATTATCAAGGCATGAAGGAAGCCTGAAACCATATTCCACCAGGACCTCCTTCCTTGCCCTGTCGCCGTTATACATACCCCTGACCTGCGGGACAGTAACGTGGGATTCATCTATGATTGTAAGGAATTTTTCTGGAAAATAGTCTAACAAACAATAGGGCCTTGAGCCAGGAAGTCTCCCGCTCAAATGTCTGGAATAATTCTCTATACCATTGCAGTAGCCTATCTCCCTCAGCATCTCTATGTCATATCTGGTGCGGCTCTCTAACCGCTGTGCCTCAAGGAGTTTATTCTCACCTCTAAACTTTTTTAACTGCATATCCAGTTCCTCAAGTATAGAACTTATCGCATTCTCTATTTTACTTTGCGTTGTAACGAAATGTTTGGCAGGGTAGATGGCTATCTTGTCTAATTCCTGCAAGGGATTACCTGTAATAGGGTCTATTTCGCTGAGCCTTTCAACCTCATCCCCGAAGAGTTCAACACGAAGGGCAGTCTCCTCATAAGCAGGGAAGACTTCTACAACGTCGCCTCTGACCCTGAACTTACCCCTGTGGAAATCTATGTCATTCCTCTCATACTGAATATCCACCAGTCTTCTCAGGACATCGTCTCTCGTAACATTATCTCCCTTTTTCAAAAATACGAGTAGTTCCTGATAATCGCTTGGTGAGCCAAGCCCATAGATACAGGAGACGCTCGCCACGATGAGGACGTCGTTTCTGGACATAAGCGAACTGGTGGCTGAAAGTCTCAGCCGGTCAATCTCGTCGTTTATAGAGGCATCCTTTTCAATATAGGTGTCTGTCTGCGGGACATAAGCCTCCGGCTGATAGTAGTCGTAATAACTGACAAAATATTCCACCGCATTCTCCGGAAAGAATCCATTGAACTCGCTGTAAAGTTGTGCAGCCAATGTCTTGTTGTGAGAGATTACCAATGTGGGTCTGTTGATATTGGCAATTACATTTGCCATGGTAAACGTCTTGCCGCTGCCAGTAACTCCAAGGAGCGTCTGGAATCGTCTATTCTCCATCAGCCCCTTTGTCAACTTCTCTATAGCCTGTGGCTGGTCCCCAGCAGGTTTATAATCACTGACTAATTTGAATTTGTTCATATATCCTGCCGATTATGCCATTTTTCAACTTTCATTTAATTGACTCTCTATGCCTTTTACCTTTTTCCGTTAATCTATACTTTTGCTTACTGCTGTTGGGTTTATCAGGAATGGTGCGTTCAATCAAACCTGCATTCAACGCCGGATGCAAATAGTTCATTCTAAATGTCGGCCGGTGTTTTATTTTTAATGCCGAACGCAGTTCTCCTGAAGACAATTCTCCTTGTTGCAAAACAAATAAAAGTCTCTCAAATGGATAGGTTGACTGGGTCGGTGACTGGGTCGGTGACTTTTGCAGGGTGACTGCTTGCTCTACAGTAGTTTTCTTTGCCTTGGGATGAATAGGCAGCCGGATTAAAAAATGCAGGCGATCATCGTCTGTTTCAAATTCCGGTTTCGGAGAACCATTATTCTTCATGGTTCTTAAAATTTTGGGAATACCGGTGGAACGCCCTTCGGTCATATCCAACTCTTTTAAAAATTCGCCTACCCTCCGATTGCGGTAACGTCGTGAAGCAAAATGAAACTCGTTAATATCTTTATCAGAAATAGACCTGTCAGGACCGGGAAAACTCCCAATCGTTATACAATTCGGCATTATCCTTACTTCAACCGGTTCCCGTATTTCATAAGAACGGTGATACACCGCATTACACAGCGCTTCTTTTATGGCTATAAATGGGTAGTTATAGAAACGGTCTGCTTCAGGATTCCAGCCCTCTTTAAACTCCAACCGCTCCCACTCAACAGTACGCGCAGTTAATAAATCATTGATATTTATCGGTAGATTCATGGTTTCTCTTTCTGTGCCCTGAACCTTTATGTTTTTCATTTATTGTATTCTTTTTGATTTCTTGACAATTGTTCTTCATTTCTCAAATTAAATTATATCCAAAGACACGTCCAATGACCTTACTGAATGTGTCAGACTGCCTATGGAAATAATATCAACCCCTGTCCTGGCTATTTGGCGGACATTCTTAAGCGTTATGCCGCCTGATGCCTCAAGCAGCGGAGCAGAGCGGCGGGCCATGGCGTTTCTAATCTTAACGGCTTTCGTTATATCACGGACAGACATATTGTCAAGCATTATAATATCAAGACATGCTTCAAGAGATGCCTTAAACTCGTTCAGATTCTCAACCTCAACCTCAACCTTCATGCCTTTGGGGGCGTACCTCTTTGCCATCGTTACCAGCGCCTTGATTGTGTCTTCCTTACTTACCCCAATCCCTCCCAATCCTATTTTAATATGATTATCCTTTATCAATACCTGGTCATATAGTCCCATCCTGTGGTTATGCCCGCCACCCACTCTTACAGCATACTTCTCAAGCCACCTCATGTTGGGTGTGGTCTTTCGTGTATCCATAATCTTTACCTTGTATGGTTTAACCCTATTAACAAATCTATGTGTCTGGGTGGCTATCCCTGACAGGTGGCCTAAGAAATTCAAGGCAGTCCTTTCTGCTGTCAGGATACTTCTGGCTTTTCCCTCTATATATACTGCTACTTTGCCTGCCTTAACTATTGCACCTTCCTTAACTGCGGGTTTAATGATTAATTTTTTATCAACTGATTTGAATACTAACTCTAGGACATTTAATCCACAAATGATGCCTTTATCTTTGAAGATTATACACGCCTTCGCTTTCCTCTTCCCGAATCCGCAAAGGGATGTTGTTATGTCACCTTCGCCGGTATCTTCTCTTAATGCATCCTTGACTATTTGAGTAACTTCTTTTGTCATATCATTACTCCAAGTAACAGGCTGCTCAGGAAGGAGACTATGGGAAGGATAACCTTATCAATCAACCCGAGTGCCAGAAGACCTATCAGTATAAATATACCGAATGGCTCTAACTTGTTATAGTATTCGGCATACTCCCTTGGGAGGAGACCTGAGACAACCCTTGAGCCATCTAAAGGCGGGACAGGCACCAGATTAAAGACTGCTAATAACAGATTGATGACAACTATGAACTCTAATACCAACCCACCCACCGTATAAGCAGGGATTGACATGAGTCTGATTATAATAGCCCCAATGATTGCTATGAGTATATTGGAGACTGGCCCTGCCATACCAACTATAACCATGTCTCTCTTATAGTGTCTTAAGTTAGAGAAGTTCACAGGGACAGGTCTTGCCCATCCAAATACGAAGGGAGAATGCAGGACGATGAGTAACAATGGAAATAGGATAGTCCCCAGAGGGTCTATATGGGCAAATGGATTGAGCGTTAACCTCCCCAACATCTTGGCAGTCGGGTCACCGCACCTGTATGCCACCCATCCATGTGCACACTCATGTATGACTACAGCCATTAAAAATATTGGCAGTGAGATTAAGAAACTAACATTCTGTGAAAAATCCATTTTTTGTATTGACTTTTTTATAAGGTAATTGTATAATAGTTTTTTAAAAGGAGGTCAAAACTTGATAGAGGTCATCCTTTCAAAGATAATGATAGACGAGACGAGAGACGAACAGGTCATAGTCATGAAAGAGAAATTAGGCGACCGTTCATTCCCCATCGTTATAAGTATATTTGAGGCAACAGCCATCAGTTTAAAGGTTAAGGGTATAGAAACCCCAAGACCAATGACACATGACCTGCTTAAGAACACTATAGAAAATTTAGGTGCGGCTGTGGAGAAGATATCCATCACTAACCTTACTGACAACACCTTTTACGCCCGTCTATTTTTAAAGACAAAGAACAATACTGTAGAGGTTGACTCAAGACCAAGCGATGCAATCGCTCTGGCACTCAGAACAAAGTCCCCTATATTTGTAGCAGAAGAAATCCTCACCCAGTTAGCAGGGACGAAGCAATAAGATGGACGTTTCTTGATGTAGCACCCCTGTTTTCACTGATAGACTCTTTAGCCCGCCTGCCCATCTTAAGCCTTTCTTCAGAAGAAGATAATAGCCTCTCGCAGGATTCTATCAACTCCTTTTCATCCTTTACTAATATTGCGCCCTTCCTGTTCAGTAAGACATTCGCTACTTCCTGAAAATTAAATACATGCGGGCCAAATAACAACGGCTTTTCTAAACTCGCAGGTTCTATCATATTGTGGCCTCCCTGCGGGACCAGGCTCCCGCCTATAAATACAATGGTGGCTGCACTGTATATCCACTTCAGTTGTCCTATCGTGTCCAAGAGGATGACATTACTCCCCCTATCGTCTTGCATCCGAGAGAACCTGACCGGGACAAACCCTGCCCTCTGAGTGAGTCTCTCTATATGCCCTAACCTCTCTAAGTGGCGGGGGGCGATGAGTAATCGCAAATGGTTATGTCTATCTGCTAACCTTTTGTATGTCCTGAGTATTATCTCATCCTCACCCTTATGGGTACTACCTGCAACGAAGAGTTCATCACCGTTCGCAAGTTTTAAATAATTTCTCAAGAGAGACTTTTTCCCTTCATCTTTATCTTCTTCTCCAGGAATATCAAATTTCATATTCCCTGTAACTTTAACCCTGTCACGAGGCGCCCCCATGGCAATTATACGCTGGGCATCCGATTCAGTCTGCATGCAGAATAACCCGAGCTTCTTTAACGTTCCCGAGATGAGCCATCTTATCAGCATGTACCCTTTAAATGACCTCTGTGAGATTCTGCCATTTACCAATGCTACTGGGATACCCATCTTGTGTAAATAACCGATGAAATTAGGCCATATCTCTGTCTCCATCATCAGAAACATCTCAGGCTTAATATCGTTTATAACCCTTCTTACTATGCTTCTCATGTCTAACGGGAAATAAATGACTATTTCACCTGGTTTGGCTAACTTCATCGCTACCTGATTACCAGTCTCTGTAGTAGTGGAAATAACAAGGCGATGCTCAGGAAATTTAGTCCTCAAGTCTTCTAATAGCGGGCGGGAAGCTGTTATTTCCCCTACACTCACTGCATGTAACCAGATGCACCTTTTACCTATTTTAAGGTCTCGCCGTATAGGGTCTGGTAAGATACCAAACCTCATTCCAAGGCCTTTCCTGTACTTGCGCCAGAATATTAATTTAAATAAAAATGCAGGCAACGAAAAAATAAAATAGATTATAAATATAATGTCATAAAAGATATTCATATCGCCTATTACTCAATTCCTCATGCCCTCGGGTGCGCCTTATCATACACGGATTTCAGCCTGTCTGTGGTCACATGGGTATAAATCTGGGTAGTTGAAAGATTCATATGCCCTAACAATTCCTGGACAGACCTCAAGTCCGCCCCTCTGTCCAACAGGTGGGTTGCAAAGGAATGCCTCAAGGTATGCGGTGATATACCTTCTTTCAAACCAGTGAGCATGATATACTTATCAAGGATACGCCTCACTGACCTGTCAGTTAATCTCTTATCATATTTATTCAAGAAGACAGGTTTAGAACGTCCCTCTATCCACCCTGCCCTTTTATCAAGATATTCCCTCAATGCCCTCAACGCCTTATCCCCTATAGGCACAATCCTTTCTTTCTTACCTTTACCGAGGACCTTCACTACACCGCCTATAAAATCTACACCCTCTATATTCAACCCTACAAGCTCACTCACCCTTATACCTGTAGAATACAGCGTCTCCATAATTGCCCTGTCTCTTAGTCCCTGGAGGTCATTTCCCGGATACTCTATGAGTTTTGTAACCTCATGGACATACATGGTGAGAGGCAATCTCCTGTCTAATTTTGGTGTAACCAGGCCTGATATGGGGTTCGTCTTTATGTAACCCTCTCTCAACAGGAATTTAAAGAATGAACGAAGACATGCCAGCCTTCTGGCAATAGACTTCTTTGCATGTCCTTTCTCCTTAAGGTATGCCAGATACCTCCTCAGGAAAATATGGTCTATCTTTTCAACCTGCTCATCCCCTAAAAAACCCTTAAATAGTTTAAGGTCAGTGCGGTAATTTCTTAAGGTATGAATGGAGACATGTCTTTCTACTTCTAAATACGTAAGAAATTTATCTATGTATCTTTCCATATAATTAATTAGATTGAAGAAGCAGTATATTTACACTTAGGATAGTTACTACAGCCGTAAAAGAACCTCCTACCCCTTGCCCGTCTCTGGACTAAATCACCGCCGCATCCTTCTTCAGGGCATTTCTTGCCTGTAGAGATGGATTTTGCATTCTTACAATCGGGATAGCCTGAACAGGAAAGGAATTTACCGTTCCTGCCCCATTTCACTACCATCTGTTTTCCGCATTTATCGCATACCTCATCCGTTACTTCTTCCTCTCTAATCTTAATTTCTCCTGTCGGGGTCTCTTCTATGGATTTTATATTCTTACATTCAGGGAAACCTGAACATCCAAGGAATTTACCCATTCTGCTCCACCGTATAACCATCTGTTTTCCGCATTTTTCACAAACCTCTTCTGTGGGAGTAGCCTCTGATTTGATAGACTTCATCTCTCCACGGGCATGGTCCAGACGCTCAATAAACGGACTGTAAAACGCCTTGAGTGAGGCAATCCAATCTGCCTTGCCTTCTTCAATCTTGTCCAATTCCTCTTCCATACCGGCAGTAAACTGAACATCCAATTGGACAGGGAAAAACTTAATAAGGAGGTCGGTGACAATAATCCCGAGTTCGGTTGGCGATAAATAACCCCCATCCCTCTGGACATAATCTCTTTTTGCTATTGTCTCCAGGATTGGTGCATAAGTGCTCGGCCTGCCTATCCCTTTTTCTTCCAATGCCTTCACAAGGGTGGCATCAGAATACCTGGGCGGGGGCTCTGTCCAGTGTTGGGAGGGAATAAGCCTGAGCAATTTCAGTGCCTCATCTTTAGTTAGCGGTGGTAATGTTTTATCCTCATCATCCTTTTCTCTTGCATAGTTATATAGAATAATCCAGCCAGGGAAGATGAGTTTTGAACCAGTGGCTTTAAATAGATACTGGCCTGCTTCTATCTCAACGGTGGTAACGAAATACCTGGCAGGTAACATCTGGCTTGAGACAAACCGTTCCCATATCAATTTATATAACTTGTATTGGTCGGCTGTGAGTTCCTCCTTGATAGAATCAGGCTCCATTGAAACATAGGTCGGGCGGACCGCCTCATGTGCGCCTTGAGCAGATTTACTGGATTTATACACGTTGGGTTTTTCAGGCAAGAATTCTTTCCCGTACTTCTTATCAATATACCCCCTTGCCATCGCCAGGGCTTCATCAGATATGCGGACTGAATCTGTCCTCATATAAGTGATTAATCCAACGTTCCCTTCCTTGCCTATCTCTAACCCCTCATATAACTGCTGGGCTGTCCTCATCGTCTTGGATGCAGAGAAACGTAATTTATTGAATGCCTCCTGCTGCATCTTACTCGTGGTGAACGGAGGCACAGGGTTTTTCTTCTTCTCCTTTTCTTTTATATCCCTAACGACAAACTCTTTTGACTCTAAATCCTGCAGTATGGCATCTGCACCTTCTTTGTTTCCAATCTTCGCCTTCTCATCATTTATCTTTTCTAATTTTGCGATAAATCCGTTTCCCTCGCCGCCCATCTTCTTCTCAAGTTCTGCCTCTATCTCCCAGTATTCCTCAGGGACGAATGCTTTTATCTCCCTTTCCCTCTCCACAATAAGCCTGACAGCGACGGTCTGGACCCTGCCTGCACTCAAACCCCTGCCTACCTTCTTCCATAACAGAGGGCTGAGGTTGTAACCGACTATTCTGTCAAGTATCCGCCGTGCCTGCTGGGCATTTACCTTATTCAGGTCTATATCCCTCGGATGGCTGAATGCCTCCTCTATAGCCTTTTGGGTAATCTCATAGAATACAACCCTGTGGAACTTCTTTCCATTGCCCAGAACGTTTGACAGGTGCCAGCTAATAGCCTCGCCTTCCCTGTCAGGGTCAGATGCAAGGTATATATCCTCCTTGTCCTTAGCCTCTTTCTTAAGTTCTGAAAGTATCTTCTTCCTGTTGTGTATAACTATGTAATGCGGCTCGAAATCTTTTTCAACATCAATCCCCATCTTGCTCTTGGGAAGGTCTATAAGGTGGCCCATGGAAGAGCATACCTTGTACTTGTTACCTAAAAATTTATTTATGGTCTTTGCCTTTGCAGCAGATTCAACTATGACTAAGGATTTCGCTCCCATCATCCACCACCCACAAAATTTATTATCTCCACATTGTCTCCCTCTTTAATATCAGTCGCCCCATATTTAGCCTTGTTAAGGACCTGCAGGTTGAGTTCCACAACCACACCCTCAGGATTTATCTTTAACTCTTCAAGAAACTGGCTGACACTCATCCTGTCATTTATTTCCTTGTCTTTGCCATTGAGTTTTATCTTTATCATAGGTTATATTTTACACTATATTGGGTAGGTGTCAAGAAAAAATGTCACCCTGAATAAAATGAAGGGTCTCTTTCCTCATTGGAAACGAGATTCTTCCCCTTCACTTTGCTCAGGGTCAGAATGACAGAAATTAGGAATGGCTTTCAGGCTGGGGTTAGATGGAAATGGAAACCGGTATCTATCTCTTTTAATTCTTTGGCGATAAGTTCCAACCTGTGTCTGGTTTCTTCTTTCTTGTCACGCAGCCATGCGGAATAAGCATCAAGGAATTCATCGTATTTCTTATGCAGGAGGCATTCCTTTTCGTATTCCCTTAATTCATGGATTAAAGAGGAAATCTCCGGGTCAGAGACATATTCACGTATATCAAAATACTCTTTTCTCGTCTCTGTCAGTATCGTAAGATACCTTTCAAACCAGGTTGAGAGTTTTTCAAGGACCTCTGATACGGCAGTAATCCTTCTATATATCTCCTTGTTATATGATGAGGCTAATTCGTAATATGTCTTTGCACGCCCGATAGACTTATCCTTAACATCCTTTAAATTCTGAAAGATGCCGAGAGAAAGCAATAAATTGTCTGCATTCACCTTATATACAAAGTATTTCAGGCAGCTATCTTCTACGTCTTCTATCATCTTAAATACGTCAAGGTCATTTAAAGAGATGTATCTCTGACAGCTATGGCAGTATCCGGGGTCTGTATAGGCTAACAAAAGATGGGCTAAATATACATTAACATCCTCGTCAAAGAAACCTTTATTAGACTCTAATCCTGCATGCCTGCGCGATTTCAATAACGCTGAGATTATAAATCCTAATACAGCTTCTTTTTCTTTTTTCTTAAGGTTATAGTAGAACAATTCCTCTTCCATAATCTCACTTCCTTTTTGCACAATTATAGTGCATTTTTTTATAATCATAACCATCTATATTTATTAGCCTTCAATATAAATATACCACAAAAACCATAATTTGTCAAGGTGTAAAATTTAATAGTGGTTTTTAAATCACATTTTTTAATTCTACAACCTTTTGCTTAGATTTTAATCCCATTATAATAACGATTTGCGATTTGGGGATATTAAAATGGTCGGAGAGCAATTCAATCATTGCCTTGTTGGCTTTATTTTCTTGCGGGGGTTCTTTGACACAAGCAACAAACTGATGGGTATCTATCTTTTCTAATTTATATTCTTTCGCATTTGGTTTCACCCTGATAGTTATTCTCATACTTAAATTAGATTCTTCGCTTCGCTCAGAATGACACTATTGCTGATATGTTGTCATTCTGAAGGACCATTGACCCTAAACAAAGTGAAGGGGACTGAAGAATCCCTGTTTTGAAATTCCTGAACATTAAAATATGTCTACACAATCCTTGCTTCCGACTTTGAAGCAAGACTTCTCCTGCGCATAATTTTAGCGGCAATATTATATTATTTTTCTTTTCCCAATATCTTAAACATCCCGCTCCCGCAGTCAGGGCATCTACCTTTTATGGCATTTCTCCCATTCTTTAATGTAACCTTTTCTCCATTTGCCATTATTTTCTTTACCTTGCACTTCACACAATAACCTTCTACGCTGCATCCACAGGTATTGCACATATTCTTCCCTCCTCTTTACATTATTTTAAACCTGGCACCGATTGACCTCATATCCGAAATAAAATCAGGATATGATTTTGCAATACATTCAGAACCCTCTATCCTCAAATTACCAATCCTCAATCCTGCTACAGCCAATGCCATAGCGATTCTATGGTCCCTGCAGGACGAAACAGTCCCTGGTTTTAACGTTGAATGATGGACAATTAATTCATTATTACTAATGTATATACTGGCTCTTAATTTCCTCAGTTCTCCTGCAGGGGCTTCAATCCTGTTACTTTCCTTATACGTGAGATGACTTATATTGTAAATCCTGGTCCTGCCTTTTGCAAAAGAGCCAATAACAGCAAGGATTGGCACAAGGTCAGGGGTATCACAGCAATCAATATCTATGCCCTTGAGTTCAAATGGACCTCTAATCCTTATGGAATCTTTTGCTATCTCAATCCTTGCCCCCATTCTGGTAAGTATGTCTATAATCTTTCTATCACCCTGTTTATCTTCCACCAAATCTTCTATCGTTACGTTTGATTTCACCAAACACGCAGCAGCTATTAAGAAGGCTGCCGAAGAATAATCACCGTGCACTATAAATTCTTCCCCCGGACTGAATACTTGATTGCTTTTTATATGAAAACTCTTGTATCCTCTGCGTTTAACTTTTATACCTGCCCATTTCAATACGTCTAACGTAACATCTATGTAAGGTCTTGAAACTATCCTGTCCGTCACTATGACAGTAGTATCGTTTTTTGCCAATGGCGCCGTTATCAGAAGGGATGAGATGGACTGGGAACTCATCTTTCCGCTTATTTCAGTCTCCCCCCCTTTGATTCTGCCTTTGCCTATTATAGTGATTGGAAGTTTATGGTCTCTTCCCTGCCCTGAAATCCTTATCCCCCAGGAACGCAAGGCGTTTATTATTGTAGTATTAGGGCGATTACGTAATGTCTTTTCTCCAGTGACAATAATTTCCCCTTTGCACAACGGGAGAAGAGACAATATAAACCGCAGGAGTGTTCCAGACTCACCGACGTTTATAAATCCTTTTTGCAAACGAGGAACTCTGTTAAACCCTCTTATATCAAGATACCCTTCCTCCTTTCGGACAACAGCCCCCATGGCCTCTAATACGTTAATAGTCGCTATGGTATCTTCCGAATATAAGGGGTTTATAATCCGCGCCTCTCCGTTTATACTGCCAATTATTATTGCCCTGTGCGTATAAGACTTTGAAGGAGGCGCCTTGACAGTACCAGTAAGATTAGAACATTTCTGAACAAGCAAATTGTTGTGTTCCATTTACAGTGCTATAATATCATTTTATATCTATATTGTCAATTTGATTTCTTGTCTATTGCATTAATTGAAATATCCTGTTATAATAACCCGTCCAGAAACTTATCACTATATATGCTATGTAAAGTGCCACTATAAAATATATAACCACAGGTAATATTGTGAGCATTCTATCTAATGCCGCATTGCCCTCGGCTTCGTAATATTCACATAATTTGTTTAACATCAAGTCCATCCTCCCGCTCTCCTCCCCGGTGCTCATCATATCTAATGCCAATGGCGGGAAAAAACCTGTCATGGCAAGAGATTCTGTCAGCCCTCTCCCCTTTTCTATCTCAGATATTATGGAAAATATACTATCCCTTATGATCAGGTTTCCAGAACCTTCTGCAGATATTCTCAAGGCAGGTATGATACTCACGCCTGCACTTATGGTGCACTGAAGTATCCTGGCAAAGCGTGATATTATAAATTTTTTAAATAGATTGCCTATATATGGAATCCCAAGCACAATGCTATCCATCGTCTTTTTTACGGTATATACCCCGGAAATGTTCTTCCATATCCACCATGCAGCCACTATAGCCAGATATATGGGGAGCAGCACTCCAAGTGTTGCCCTTAGATATGGCAAAATTCCTCTCGTTATCAGTATGCTTATGGATGGAAGAAATACTGCTGCATGGAATAGGAGAACAGGATATATAAAGCCGTTTATTAATCTTATCCATGTCTTGTAAACTGACTCTAAAAATGAGGCTATTATCTTTATATTCTCTGCAAGGTGTCCTGACACCTCCCCTGCCTTGACTATGTTGATATGCAAATTCTCAAATGTATCTGTATGCCGTGACATGGAGAGGGAGAGGGTATCACCTCTGGATATATCTTCTCTCATACCTTTTATCACTTCTTTTAATCTTCTGTTATGTGTCTGGTTCTCAAGCAGGGATAATGCCTTTGTTATGTCAATGCCTGAACCGAGAAGTGCCGCAAGTTGGTTATAAAATAATATCAACGCCTTTATCTTCATGTCCCTGCCTTTTTATGAAGGAGTAACCTCTGTGTCTTCTCGGCAGCATCCTTCCATGTGCAACCTTCCTCAATAAAATTCAGCGCCCTTTCCCCTAATTTTTCCCTCAAGTCCCTATCCTTCAGCAAGGAGACTATAGCCTCTCCTAATAATTCAGGGTCACCAGGAGGCACTGATATTACTCTATCGCGCAGTGCT